>WBZR01000649.1_pt2 | contig 32831 bp, 29 predicted proteins | sample 5204231 | NCBI WGS metagenome assembly WBZR01 (sample SAMN12412403, study PRJNA552823) | activated sludge metagenome | isolation source: activated sludge from anammox sidestream of wastewater treatment plant... | place: USA: Virginia | collected 2017-08 | reverse complement strand
CAAAATAGCGGCGCACATCATCCGGCGCTGCCAGCGGTTGATGTTTGATCAGACGCTGGGTCCAGGCATGAGGCAGGGAACCATCGGAAAATGCGACATTGGCAAAACGGGCGGTGGAGACGGGAATTTCCTGCGCCCGCCGCATTAAAAACATTTCCATGATGCGCTTGGAAGCGCCCATCATGTTGACCGGATTGGCAGCCTTGTCGGTGGAAACACAGAAATACTTGCGCGCCTGCATGGCTGCTGCCATCTGCACGGTTCGATCCGTGTTCAGCACATTCACCCGGATCATCCGCATGAGCGTAAAGGGATCTTTTTCGCTGCGCACATGCTTTAAGGCCGAAAAGTTCAGCACATAGTCATAAGGCCCGCTGGCCGCCACCATAGCGTCAAATTCCGTCGCGCCGCAATCCAAGGCAAAGGTGCGAAAATCCCCCCCGATATAACCCATGCTGCTGCGCACATCACGCACCAGCTCCGCCAGATTATTCTCGGAAATATCAACAACGTGCAGCACGCGCGGCTGGCGCACAAACAACTCGCGCACCACCGCACCACCGATCGAACCGGCCCCGCCGATCACCAGAAATCGACTGTCACGCACGATCTGATCCATGCTCTGACCATACTGGGCCAGATCATTGGCAAACAACCCCTGGCTGCGCCCGATGATGGGTAGCAGCGCAGCCGAACGATCGTGATGAGCAACAGGTTTGGTCATAATAAGCAACTATTCTGCTGGCTGCGGCCGCAACAGGTCGATCATCCATCCGTTACAGCACACATTGGTCAAGTTACAACTACGGCAGTGCTGCCGCGACTGCAATCAACTGCTCCAGTGGCTGCTGATCGTCAAGATTTACCACCGCAACATCGGGTTTCAATTCCTGCAACTGGGTCAGGGAATAACGTCCTGTCGCCACCGACAACACCAAGCACCCATTGGCCCGGGCACAGGCAATATCGCGTGGCGTATCGCCGATCAAAATTGTCTGGGCTGCTTCGATTGTCTGGCCCGTCAGTTGTTGCGCCTGCGCCAAGGCCGTTGCCACCAGAGCGGAACGTTGAGCGCCATCTTCAGCATAAGCTGCCACTTTGAACATGGCTTGATCCAGCCCTGCCACCGCCAGCTTCATTTGCGCCGCCTGCTGATAATTTCCCGTCAATAAACCAACGATTACATCCTGCCGGTGCGCCAATTTTGTCAGCAGCGCGCGCACGCCCGGCAACACCACCACCTGGTCCCGAACGTTCTGCAACTCCTGCTCCAGCTCCTGCAGATAAACCTGGCGATAACGGTCCAAATGGGCCTCGGCACCTGCAATATCGTTATGGCTGGCCAGTTCCAGCATAATCTGCGGATCGGTTGTCCCTTCCGTCACCGGCGACCAGCGCAATTGTTCGCCCAGCACTTTCCGGGCTGCCCGCTCAATGCACCGGCTTGACGCCCCGCCGGTAATCAGCAGCGTGCCGTCAATGTCAAAGAGGATGACAACCGGTAAGCCCATACAGTTTGGTTTTATCCCAGCGACGCCGGCCGGGGCGGCAGCTCTTTCAGCCATTTTTCGTACAGACGTGTTTGCGGTTTGACTATCGCTACCATCGTCAACAAAATCAGCCTCATATCCAACCAGAAGCTACGACGCTGTTGATACCACAATTCCAACTCACCCTTATACGGCGCAATATCTTCCCGATAAACCAACTGAGGCGGTTTTACTGTGCGGGCGGTAATGGCTTCCTCATCACAAAATACAACCGACCCTATCCCTGTCAGACCTGGCTTGAGTCGGGTGATCTGCTGCTGGATATGCTGGGGATAATATTCAAAACTCTTGGGTATCAGCGGCCGCCAGCCCACAAAGCTCATATCCCCCATGAAGATATTGATGAGCTGGGGCAACTCATTGATTTTGGTCTTGCGTAAAAACTTCCCAAACGGCAGCACACGCGGATCATTGCGCAGGGTAATATCCTTATTGCCCGTCCATTCGCTGTCCTTGCGCATGGTGGCAAACTTATAAACCTTGAACCGCCGCCCACCTTGCCCGATCCGCTCATGCAAAAACCATATCTCCCCTTCGCCGGTCAAGCGTAAAATCAACATCACGGTCAGCAACGGAATACTGATGACCAACAATATCATCCCCGATGCCACAATATCGATCAGTCGCCGAATGAAACCCTGGGGTATAATCACCTCGGTTTGCATCTCAGGAGAAACTGGCTGACCTGCTGAAGCTTGCGTCATTTTGTCCCTTGTTTGGCCTTGGCCAGTTTTACCAGATCCACATCCGCCTCTTCACGGCTGACATAAACAGCATCATCATAACGCAACATCACCAGACCATCGATCCATTGATCGTTGCGCGCCGTCAGCTCACGTCCGGTTAATTCCTCCAACACCCAACGCGTCATCGGCGCGCCGGCAGCATGGGTCAGTGGATATCCACCGCCAAACCGGGCATTAATCTCGATCACGGCCAGATGTTGGCTGGCCTGATCATAAAACATCTGGATATTCATCACACCCCAGGCACCGGGTAATGTTTCAGCGATGCGGCAGGCTGTTTCTTCAATCAACGGATTGCGCACCGTCATTCCCTTGACCACTTCCCCACCGCGCGTCTCCAGCCGCAGCCTCGGAACGGCACAGCGACATCGGCCCACCTTGTCCACATAGACATCAACCGTATACTCCAAACCGCGCGCAATCTCCTGCACAATATAATCCTGATCCCCAGCGAGCAATTTCAGTTCCGCCAATGAATGAACTGTTTGAATCCCAACCGACGAACTCCCACCAGCAGGCTTGGCAAACAGAGGATAAACCCACTGGCTACTATTTTCCGTAAGTGCAGATGCACTGATCTGCTTGGGTACTGGGAAACCATGCTTCGCCAGCCATGCATGGGTCTTATTTTTATTGTTACAGATATCAATCGTATCGGGTGACGAGACCATGATTTGCGTTCCCACATCCCTGAACGCCTGATGGTGCTTTGCATAAAACGGCAGATCAGGATCAATGGTTGGGATGATCAGCCGCACCCGGTTTTGTTCACACAGCTTCAGCAAATGCTTGAGGCAATCAGGATCGCTGTACGCAGGAACGATGGCATATCGAACCGCCACGTGCATCGACGCGCTTTGTCGGGTGATATCGGTCGCCAGCACTTGCAGATCGGCGTGGCCAAGATTTTCCAGTGACTGCTGCAAACACCGCAACAGCCCAACCCGCCGACCCGCTGCGGAAAGCATCACCACCCCAGCAGTATCTTTCGATACTCCAGTGCCTTCCTGAGAGCCTGTCGCAATCGTTGAACAATCGTTCATCGTAGAAATTTACGCTATATCGTTTATCTCGCCATCAACCCCGCACTACTGGGCACATTGATAATCCGGCCCGACAGGTTATCGGTCGTACTCAGATCCATGCGTGGGCACTTATCATACATCGGCAATTTGTGCATCGGCTGCCAGATCGGGCGGGATTGTATTTTTGCCTCATTGAGTGCTCCCAAAATCTGATCTCTCAGCCCTTTATCCGATTTATCCAGCACGAGCGTATTCAGCCAATAGTTGCTGGCGCATCCTGCTGGCTCGGTCATGACCCTTACCCCACCAACACCGGCAAATTCATCCAGATACCGCCTGGCCAATCTGCGCTTGCGCTCTACAAACCCCGGCAACTGCTCCAGTTGCGCCACGCCCAAGGCTGCATTGATATTGGGCATGCGGTAGTTATACCCCGTCTCATCATGATAAAATTCCCAAGCGTGCGGTACTTTCGCCGTCGTGGTGATGTGCTTGGCATGACGGGCCAAATCTGCATCGTTGGTCAAAATCGCCCCGCCGCCGCCGGTCGTGACGATTTTATTACCGTTAAAGCTCAAAATTCCCAGCCGCCCGAATGTTCCCGTATGCTGGCCGTGATAAAAAGACCCCAGCGACTCGGCTGCATCCTCCACCACCACCAGCCCCCACTCCTGCGCCACCGCCAGCAAACCCTCCAGATCAACCGCGTGTCCAAACGTGTGCATCGGCACTATCGCGCGAATCCGCGCCCCGGTACGCTTATTGATACACTGCCCACCTTCTATTTTCGCAATTTCGCGTAAATATGCCCCCAGCTTACCTGCATCCAGCCCCAGTGTTGTTTCCTCCACATCGCATAAATGCGGCCTGGCGTGGCAATACGTCACCGCGTTGGCGGTGGCGATAAACGTCAGCGCCGGAATCAGCACCTCATCCCCCGGCTGCACCCCCACCAGTTGCAACGCCACAAACAGGGCAGCCGTTCCGTTTACGGTGGCCACTGCATATTTCGCCCCGGTATAGTCCGCCAGACTTTGTTCAAATCGCCCCACATACGCCCCTGCCGACGACACCCACGCCGTGTCGATACATTCCTTCACATACGCCCACTCATGACCCGCAAACTCCGGCCCATGCAGCAGCACCATCCCGGCCCGTTCCCCCAACACCCGTTTCACCCCCTCCACAATCCGCGCTTGAAGATTTTCCGGCTGGCTGCTCATCGTTTGTTCTGATTATTACGGTATCGGCGTAATACCGCGATGACTGCATCACAACCCCAGCTCCCGGATAACCATGGCACTACTGCTGCATGGCCGCCAGCACATTAAGTATCGGCTGTACAACACGTTCACGACTTAACGGCCCCTCGGCCACCTTACGGGCATTGCGACCCATACGTTTCCGCTCATCGGCATCGGCTGCCAATCGACGAATTGCTGCGGCAAAAGCGGCAGTATCCCCCATAGGCGCAGAAAGTCCGGCGTCATATTTTTGCAAAATACCTGCCTGCCAACCTTGGTAATTCAGAACAACCGGTAAGCCTGCAGCCAGATAATCGGCGTACTTATTGGCACTATTGAGCTCAAGGATTGGAACAGGAGCAAAACTGACTACGCCGATATCCGCTGTTGCCAGCACATCAGCCAGTTGCTGCTTAGGCACGCCATCAATAATAAGTACGTGGCTTAAATTCTCTCGCTGTGCTCGCGCTTTAAGCGCTGGTTTTTCCTTTCCATCGCCAATGATGGCTATCTTCAGATTCGGCACATTGCTCAGCAATCCAGCAGCATCCATCAGCACGTCCAAACCATTAGCCAGACCAAGCATGCCGGTATAGACCACCAGAACAGCATCCCCAATCTCATACTGCCTGCGAAACCAACTACCATTGCGGTCAGGGCTGAAAAAATTCGTATCGCATGCATTTGGCGCACACAGCACGGTCTGCCCCCAACGACCCTCCTGCCGCATCTGCCGTACAACTCCATCATTAACCCCAACTGTTGCCACCGCGTGCCGGTAAGCAGTACGTTCCAGAATCTTCAGCAACCGATACAATAACTTCGAGCGCAAGATTCCCATCTCAAATGGAACATCCGGCCAAAGATCGCGCACTTCAAAGATATACGGAATCCGCCGCACCCAGCGCCCGATCAATGCTGGAATCGCAATTGTCAGCGGCGTGCTGGTTGCATAGATAAGTTCGGCACGGGGTTCAGATAAAATCAACCGCGACACCCAGAAAATAAACTCAAAAAAACTGCGTATGCGCCGGGCATATCCCATTGTCTGATGATAAGGAACATCAACAACGATACAGGCTATCCCGTCAATTATCCCGCGCCGAATGATACCGCAACCAGCCGGAATTTCGTGCGGTTGCAACTGAGCACTGCTCGTCAGCATCGTCACTTCGTGGCCAGCTTGTTGCATGGCCCGCGCCTGCTCCAGACTGCGCGTCCCCACTTTGCCCTGATGGGTGCAAAAATATTGATGGATATACAGTATGCGCATCAGAGCAAATCCACATCACGATCGTGAGACAATATCCGGCGATATTCCTTCAACGTTGTCGCGGCTATCCTTGGCCAGGTATACCGCTCTTGAACAAGCTGCCTTGCCTCGCACCCCATCGCAAGCCACTGATCTTTGACAGACAGAATTTTCCCAAACGTTTTTGCAATTTCCGCCGGCGTCAATGTTACATTCCAGCCAGCGCCGGCTTCTTCAACCTCTTCAGCCATATTCGTTCCCGGCGACAGCATCACCGGCAACCCATAAGCCAGCGCTTCCAGAACGCCCAAGGGATGGCCTTCAGATCGGGACAGCAGCACAAACATATCTGCCAATTGCAGAACACGCACCTTGTCCTGCCCAAAAACTGCCTCATGCAGACAAACAATATCAGCAATACCCAATCGCTTCACCTGCCCGCAGATGAATGCACGCCCACCTCGCTTGTGATCAGTACCATAAATATCAATTTTGACGCGGCTTGACCGCAAGTCCTCGGCAACCCTCGCCACACCCTCCAGCAAAACATCCAAGCCCTTGTTATGGACATCCAACCGGCCGATATAGATGAACGTCACACTCGGATGCGTCCCCGGCGCTGCACAGCGACTATCATCAATTTCCGACACCCCATTGCCCACCACAAACTGCCGCACAGACCACTGCGTTATATGGGATGCTTCACCCCTGGTCAGGCAATGAATGGCTGCACTGTTTTCCACAAACCTGTTAACGAACAGACGGTTGGCCACATGTTTTTTAATCCTTGATAATGACTGGGCAAAATCAGTCAGGCTGCCACGCGGCGTAATAACATATGGAATTCCATAATGACGAAAATACCGAGCCAGGCGGGCATAGGCCAAAAAATATACGCCATGAAATACAGCAATATCCGGCCTCTGGAACCGTTCCGGCATCGACTTAATTGTGTGACGATCCAAACCCCGGTACTTAATAACCGGAGCGGTCAACCAATCTGGAATAGCGCCGGGGCAGCGAATATCCAAAAGGCATGTTTCAACCCCTTCCACATTATTTTGATGCTGAACCAAAGCAGGCACGGAGTAGGTCGGCCCCGATTGCAGACGCCCGAAATTGACTGCTGCAACATGCACTATTCTCACTTCATCACCACCCGGGCTTCTTGGCTCAACGATTATTTTGTGCAAATGATCTAATTGACCGTTTTAGTCTGTCGGTTGAGTTTCAAGGTCTCAAGAATTACAGCATTGACCTTATTGACATCAAACACCTGCTCCACAAATGCCCGACTGGCTGCGCCCATGGTGGAGATCAAATCAGGATTATCAATAAATTTGCGCATTGCTTCAGCCAGCTTGGCTGCATCGCGCACTGGTACCATAAACCCATTGACCCCATCGCGCACCGTTTCCCGGCAACCAACGCTGTCGGTGGTAATCACCGGTCGCCCCATCGACATCGCCTCCAAGGTGCTGCGCGGAATACCCTCGCGATAGGACGGCAGGACGCAAACACTCGCTCTGGCAATCTGGGGACGCACATCAGACTGTTCCCCCCCCCATTTCAAGACACCTTGCCTCTCCCATTCGCGCACTTCGTCTTCGGAAATCGTCGCCCCCTCGCGTTCCAGCGGGCCAATCAGATGCGACTCAAACAACAGCCCTGCATCTTTGAGCTGCTTTGAGGCTGCCGCATACTCGCGAACACCTTTATCCGGCAGTAATCGCGCAATGAGAAGGAATCGAACCGGACTGATCACTGGCTCAGCCACTGGAAAGCGCTCAAGATTCACACCCGAACCAAAAACACGAGCCGTTTTCCCCGCAGCAACGATACGTTTGGTAACAAATAATTCTCGATCAGCGTTGTTCTGAAAAATAACTTTCTCGTTGGTATATAAAGCAATGCGGTACAATGTTTGAACAACCTTAGCCAGAATTCGAGGTCGCAGCCCCGGCAGACTGACCGCTGCCATACCAGCCCCGGTAATCATCGATACAATGCGAGGTACTTTTTCCAGCCACGCTGCCAAACTACCGTAGATGACCGGCTTGACATTATAACTGAGCACCAAGTCCGGTTGCACCTGCTTAATGATGCGTCGCAAACTCTGGAGATAGACCAGATCTGAACCAATATCGAGAGCCCGCCTGCCAAACTCAGTGGGGAAAAACCGGACACCCCAGTCACGAAGTTGCCGTACCGCGCTGCTCTCAACCTCCGCCGTACACGCCGAAACTTCATGCCCGTGCGCCTGCATCGCTCGCAACAAATCGCCGCGAAAGCCAACCAGCAGTTTCGAGCTGTTACCAATAACGAGAATACGCACCAGTTATTTTTTCTCCGCTTCATCGCGCAACACGCGATAAAATTTTTCCCGCTCAGCTTGCAGGCAGCTTGACTCATACTCTTGCACCACCTGCACGCCACGTTCAACCTGACTTACCAACCACGATTGATCTGACAACACCTGAGCAATCCGTGCAGCAAGCTGCTCAGGGGTTATCGAATCTGATAGAAGTGCTTCAGGTGGCACAAGTTCATTCGTTCCGCCAACATCAGTTGCCAGGCAGGCAACCCCTCTTGCCATTGCTTCAATAATAACACGCGGCAAACCTTCTGTCTTTGACGGCAACACAAACAGATCGGCACTGTCCAGAACATCGAAAATCGGCTGACCACCCGGGAGCTTCCCCAGAAACTTCACCTGCTCACTCACCCCTTCATTGGTGGCAATCGCTTTATATTGATCTGCAAACTGGCCGTCTCCCACCAGTGTCAGTTCGGCATCCAGTCCCTGCCTGCGCAGAATCGCAAACGCGCGAATCAATAGATCCTGCTGCTTATAAGTCGTGTCCATCGTACCGATATGAATCAGCTTCCATTTGATGGGCGGCCCGGATGAATTTTTATATCGTTCGACTCGACTCTGAAGTGCGCCGACATCGACGATATTTTCCTTCGTCAGCGTCACATCTGAGGAATAGAACGATCGGCCATCACATGGATAGCGTTTTTGCAGTGCGTATTTCGTTACGTAGTGGGCAGCGGTTGCGCTGTGACACTGTTTTTTCAGATCAGCCGTAGTGATTCTTCGTATAAGGGGACGCATCGGTGCTTTGACCGCTCCGGGAGCATAGACATCCCATGGATCAGCAACAACTTCCACACCATACGGTTTACCCCGGCGTCTCAGTTCGCGCCACAAAGTTGTGCCGATCGTACCCGGAACGCGCAGGATAAAAGCATCACCCGCCGTCACCGCTTTTGCAGCAACTCGCTTTAGGCCATTACGCACTCGAAGGTATTGCCACGGGCCATGATAATAAGGCACCTCAAAAAAGCTGACATCCGGTCCGCTGGCAGGACTGTAACCCTTGGGGACTTCGCAACTATCCCGGACGCGTGCAAAAATCTTAACCGCATCAAACACACGCAGATAGCGCTTCCAGAAGCGCTCATAGTCCATTGTATTGGAGTAGATTACATCGCCTACTCGTACAAAACGGTGTTCCAAGGCTACAACGACGGTCATGATGCACCCTCGTCACCAGTGGTAACACGCCCCCATCATCGAGCTGCGCGATCAAGCATAATTATCATCAGCGTTCCCCATACCAGGGGGCGAGTGAGTGATCCTAAACCGCCACGGGAAAAACTGATTAGACCCAAGGTTGCTGCGCAGAACAGAAATGTTTTCAGGATCGTTGGTGCGCATAATGCCCGCTCGTACAACGAGCGATAGAGGTAACCAACAATGACCGCAATAAACAGCCCCCATAACCCAAAATTGAGGTAGGCTTCCATGGCTATTGAACCACCCATCCCGCCACCACCGCCTTGATGGCGCAACGTGATCCACTGCGCAGGCGATATCCATCCAAAATTGTTAGCCGCCCAACCTCCCAAAAATGGCACGATCTTGGCAATCGCTGCAAAATAAGATTTGCCGTATTGCAAGCCATCTGTTTTAACATAGTGCATGGTAGCATTGACAACGCGATAGGAGCCTCCCGCCTCAGCTGCCGTCTGCAGGATTGGCGATTCGGTCTGGCTGATCCCTTCTGCCAATCGAGACAAACTATACGAGCCGGCATCCGCCCGCATGTACCTGAGCGCTGGAATCACCATGATAAAACCCAGAAGCCCCAGTCCCAGCCAAAGCAGCCTGATGCGACGGACAAAATGGTGGTATAAAAACAGTGGCGGCAACGCAGCAGCCAAAAAACCGCCGCGCTTGCCTGACATAAAAACAACCCCAAGATAAATAACCACCAAGACCAGAAAGGCACGATTCTGAAACAGCCTGGCTCCGGCATGAATACTGGCAGCGACATAAATGAAAATCGCTAATGTTGCCATCCCCTTTCCGACCGCCCATTCGCGGAAAAGCGTCGCTCCTTCGGTATACATCGAATTTTCGTACTGCACCGACAAGACCCGCCCGCCAGAACGAGCCACACCAATCAACATCATCACCAGGGACAGATAAAAGATCATCTGGGCGAGATTCGTCAGCAGCGGCGAGACAGGCACCATCGGCCGGATGACGACTTGACGATGAACAAGGTTCCTCACTTCATAGCCGATCAGGAACAGCACCAGAAAAGCCGCTGAGTAAAGCAAGGCGGGATTCAGCTCGTCAACATATGGGACCAGAAACGTATCACGATAAGTGAACCCCATCTCCATGACCACATGTCCAAAAAAATGGAACGCCGTAAAGAACAGTACGAAAAAAACATCGGGACTCATCGGGTCCTGGCGGATGAAAACAGCCCGGACCATGTGGATCCCAGCGACAAGCAATATCAACCACAGGCTGGTACTATCCAGAATATCCCCGTACATCGTCAGATAACGATAGACAAAAAAAGTGGCAACAGCGCAAAGCCAGCCGACGTACAACACGGATGAACTTAGATCAATAAGCTGAGTCTCCCCCAGCGCGGCAACCGTACGGTTTCGCTTGTGCAGCGGGCGCGATTGAGGATAGAGCGTATCGACGGTTGAGTAAGTCAAAATGTTGTCTCCACCGGCTGATCCTTACAATTACTTATCGACAATTCCCAGATGAGGTAATACAGCACCAAAACAACGATCCGGATCGTATGCCTCTTTTGCCCAGACCGTCATTTGCTCGGCTAGTTGCTGCTCCTGCTCAGGATGATCCAGCACCGTGATCAGCCGATTGGCGGCCAATTCTGCATCACAAGTCGGTACCAGCCGGTCATACGCCCACGGCGGAACCGCCTCACGATGAGGCGCGATATTACTGGCAATAAACGGCACACCCGCCAGGATCGCTTCTAACAACGCATTAGGCTGACCTTCCCAAAGTGATGGGAAATAAAACGCATCCAAGCACTTGAGAACCTGAGGCACATCACTACGCGCCTCACTCAAATATACGACATCCTGCAAACCCATGTTCGTTACAGATTGTAATAATTTCTTCGTAACATCACGACCACACAGCAAAAATACGATATTTTTGCGCTTCTGTGAAATCAATTTCGCAACCTTAAGAATTGTCGGATGATTTTTAGATTGATCGTACCTCGCCAGATGTCCAATAATCAATTTTTCTTTGCTAATACCGAGCTTCTGCCGCTGAACATCGCGATCAATCTGAACCTGAAAGTCTTTGCTTTCGATTCCGTTCCGAATCACTTCATAACGTCCGTTCTGATTGGCCCGCCAACCCCGGCAAAAAAAGTCAAACGCTGCCGCCGAATTACTCAATAGTGAAGTTGCGCTGGCCAGAGTCAACCGATGCACAATTTTCCAGTACAAAAGCCGCAGCGGATCATTGGGGAACGGATTTTTGGAATGACGATAAAACGAAATTCGCCTCGGGATACCTGTCAATGCTGCCAGTGTTAACGGAATCCCCGCAAAATCATCAGTAAAATCGCAATAGGCCTGATAACGCCCACGAGACATGAATCGTCGCAGCTTCCACCAACCTGCTGGATCAAAGTAGCCTTGTTTGATGGGAATAACCCGCGCCCCGGACGCTTCGTAGTCCTCGGCCAATACACCCCGCCGACCACTTTTGCAGACAACATCGATCCGATCACGCCAGCCACGATCAACCAAAAAACGAACCAGCCGAAGCAAATAACGTTCCGCCCCGCCAACATCAAGGCTGGACACGGCGAAAAGCAGACGGGATTGAGATGTGCAGGAGTCACTCATGACGGAACAGCTTCTTTTTACGCATCAAAACCACCGCAAGTACACCATGGGCGATGAACGACGCAATACAGGCAGCCAGGATTGACCAAGCCAGACCTGTTGCGCCGATGCGCGGAATTGTTAACAACGCTACTACCACCAGAATAATCGCATAAGTGGAATTGAAGATAAAATTCTTCCATGTTCTCCCGCTGGATTGGGTAACCTGCGAAAGAATACTCACTCCAGCTTGTACCACCGCAGCAAACGCCAGAATTACAAGAAGTGGCCACTCCTCACGGAACGTCGGGCCAAACCAAGATAGCAACCACGGACTGAAAATGACAACCGGCAAAGCTCCAACTGCAGCAATGCCGATGTTGATACCCAAACTGGCCCAGAGCACCCGACGAAACCGTCGGGCGTTACCATTACCCAACGCTTCGCTCAGCATCGGCAGACTGACCTGTTTCATGGTCGTGGGAATAAACAACAGCAATACCCGAAACCGGTCGGCTGCGACATACGCGCCCAGGGCCGCAAAGCCAATCAGATTCGTCGTCAGTGTATAGGCAAACCATGTCGCTGGAACAGTAACGCCTCCCGACAAGGTCAAGGGGACGGTATAGCTCCAGAACAGTTTTCTTTCTGACCACGCGCCGTGCAGGCTCATGGACAAGTTATGCTGCTTCATTAATTTGTTCATGCGCCTTAAAAACAATAGGGCCGAAACCCCAAACGACGCTGCAGCACCCAAAACTGCCCCCAACAAATCCAATGACATGATCAGCGGAATAGTCACGGCAAGCTCGATGGCGCCTTGAATAACCGCCACACCTGCCATGTGCTTAAAATCATTAAACCCCGCCAATACGCCTTGTAGCAGGGAGTTCATCACAAGGGTGATAAGGTATAAAACACTGAACATCAGCGGAATTGTGAGTGCCGGTTCTGAATAAATGCCAACAGCCAGCCACTTGGCCAATACGACCCCAGCAATCGACATCACAAAAAGTCCGCCGGAGGTGAACAAGAAGATGAACGAAAGGACGTTACCACAGCGGATCGGATCTGAAGTTTTTAACTCCGCTACATGTTTGGACGCAGTCTTGGCTGCGCCCATGGCGCTGTACTGCGCCAGCATCGAAACAATACTCCCAACAATTCCCCATTGCCCATAGATCTCGCGGCCCAGCAGTCTGGCCATAACGATCGATCTGACCAGGAATAACCCACGTGACGCAATTGCACTCAAGGTCGTCCAGAAGACACTGGACGCCATGGTCATCCGCAGACTTCCCTGGGGAAGATGTCTGGCAATGATATTTCGTAGAAATGTCATTAAAGGATAATGATTTAGAACTCGCTCGATTTGCCTTTTTCGCAACTGATAACAATATCAGGTTGCGATACGATCTATTATATTACTGGAATGAACCCACCGTTCACAGATGCCCCCATCAGGATACTTTTTGTTGCTCCACGATACCATACCAATCAAGTCGAGAGCGTTCGCGCCCTTCAGCGTGCGGGTTTTCAAGTAAACTATCTTGTCCAATATATCGGTCCAACCGAAGATCACTCTGAACTGATACCGGTTGTTGCTCCACTTAACTCGCTGGGACGGTTACTCGTTGCCCGGGAATCAAAACGAACCGACTGGATGGAGGCCATGCGTAAGCGAGCGATTCCGCATTTACGCTGGACTTGGCGATTTTTGCAGAAGCTTCGCCCCGATGTCGTTGTTGTGCGGGGACCGACTCAGTTTATGGGACTTGTATGTACCCTGCTGTCGCGCCTGAGTGGCGCTAAAGTTGTCTTTTATACTCAGCAGAATCAGCCCGCATCGACCATCAAAGAGCTGCTGTACCAAGTCCTTCTCGATATCTTCCGTGCTGTATGGATAACACCCATACGCTCAGACAATGGAGCATTACACCCATCGGTTCATCGTATCCGATATGTACCGTTCGTCGCCCCATCCGCCAATTGTTGCGCCAATTTGCAAACCCCGAAAGTTGTTAAAGTTTTATCGGTAGGTAAGTTTGTTGCTCGGAAAAACCATATCCTGCTTATCAAAGCCTTGGAACCATGGCTCAAAGCAGGACAGGCACATCTCACTCTGGTCGGCGAAGCTTCCGACGACAACAAACGTGCAATACTCAACACGGTCAAACAGACGATAGCTGATCTGCAACTGGACGAACACGTAACGATCCGACCCAATGTCCCCTTTGCTGCCATGAGCGCCGTCTATGCCGCTTCTGATCTGTTTGTACTGCCATCCCGGGACGAGCCAGCAGCGGTGTCAATTCTCGAGGCCATGGCGCATGGCTTACCAGCAATCTGCAGCACAACAAACGGTACGCAATGCTACATTGAATCAGGATTAAACGGTTTTGTTTTTGAATCCGACAGCATGCTCTCACTTCGTGCGGCACTGGAGCAAACGTTGGATAACCCCGGCAAGCTCGAGCAGATGAAAATTGGCACCAAAGAAGTCATCCGACGCAATCATTCGCCACAGGCCTATATAGCTAGAATCCAGGATCTGTTGAAATTATTGGGCGTAAACCCCCCGAACCAGCAGCATTAGAATAGATTAAAAAGAGCACTGCGTCTTACTTGACATGTATCTGCTTTAACGCGAAAAAATCAACACCATGACCCTATCGAACAAAAACGCACCCTATCGTAACCATTATAACAATATTTTGACGCTCGTTACCGGCGGGGCTGGGTTTATCGGTTCCCACCTGTCCGAAGCACTCATCGATCTGGGAGCCAAGGTCATTGTACTGGATGATTTATCGGGAGGCGAGCAGGCTAATCTGGATAGTTTTGCCCCACGTGCTGGCAATAAATTGACATTCGTCAAGGGGAGCATTCTGGATCGGCCTCTGGTTGATAAGCTCATGCGCGATGTGCGCTATGTGTTTCACCAGGCGGCTTGGGGATCGGTGCCGCGCAGCGTGGAGATGCCAGAAACCTATCACCAGATCAACATCACCGGCACGGTCAACGTGCTGGAAGCAGCCCGGGCTGCCAAAGTGCAGCGGGTGGTCTTCGCGGCCAGCAGCTCAGCTTATGGCGATACGCCCACACTGCCCAAGGTGGAAACCATGCCCGTTTTGCCCCGCAGCCCCTACGCGGCTACCAAGGTGGCGTGCGAGGCGATGCTGCGGGCGTATGCTAATTGTTACGAAATCGATACCGCCTGCCTGCGATATTTCAACATCTTCGGGCCACGCCAAAATGCCAACAGCGCGTATGCTGCCGTGATCGCGGCTTTTGCAAAAAACTTGCTGGGTGGTCAACGCCCGCGGATATTCGGCGATGGTGAGCAGTCACGCGATTTTACCTTCGTGGATAACGCCGTCCACGCCAATCTGCTGGCGGCGTTCAGCCCCAATAAAATCGGCGGCGAAGTGATGAACATCGCCTGCGGGCGACGGGTGACTGTCAACGAGCTGGCCACCAAGATGGCTGCCATGCTGGGCCGGGAGGATTTAACAGCCGAACACTTACCGCCACGGGCGGGGGATGTCGCCCATTCGCTGGCTGCCTTGGAAAAAGCCAGGCAATTGATCGGTTACGAGCCGGTGGTTGATTTTGATACCGGCCTAGCCGCTACGGTGCAGTGGTACAAACAGGTGATGTAAAATATTGTCAATAAAACAATTATGCGCAATTGTGCTAATTGGAACGACCCGACGGAAGATGGGTCACATAAAGCTGGCCGACCTTGGTCCAGTGATATTCAGGTGATGGCGGCTGGCGTGTATCAGCTGGGATCAATACGACCGTAACGCCCGATTGCTGCGTTAATTCTTGATCGCCGCGTTGTTGGGCTACTTTCAGAGCCTGCTCCAACCTGCTGACGATGGAAACCCCGTCGCGCTGCTGGCGCCAAACCACATATTGCACACCGAACCGCCCCATCGAATCTTCCGCGATAATGATTCCATCAGCACCGGCCAGTTGCACGGCTTGGTCGGCGGTCTGCTGGGTTGAAGTTTGCCCAACACCCCACGGAATAAACAGATACGCATAATCATCACGATAGGGTTTGAAACGCTCACCACTGCCCAAAACGCGGGCAGACCGCAACGGTTTCGGCCCCACTGCGTATAACGCCGGCGTCAGCGCAATCAGCGCCGCTGCCACGATGATCGTGATCTTTCCCGCCTGCCCGCGCCAGTGACAGATAATCCAGGCAAACCCAATGGCGGAAAAGATGGCCAGAAGTGAAAAACTCGGCAACAGGAAGGTGTACTGGTCGGCAATACCATAGCGCAGCACAAACGTCAGATGGATGAACAGGTCAGCCAAAAGAACGATGCGCATCAACCGGCTGACACCCAATCGCCGAGCACGGAAAATACCGATGGCAGCGGCAGGTAACAGAAGATTAGGGAAGCTATACGCCGTAAAAAACAGGCTGATGGTGGTGTAGCGCAACGTATTACCAATACCCGCAACAGCCGGGCCAAAACTATGGCCAAACAGGGCAGACTGGATCGTCGGGCCAATTTCGCCGGTTTGAACCATCGTCAGGATGACCAACCCGGTGAACGGGGCTGAGGCGATCAACCATAAGGCAATGGCGGCCAGCAAATCTTTCCAGCGCCACTGATGTTTGATGGCCGCCGACAGGCCGACAAGACCAACCACCGGCAAGGTCAATAGCGCCAGATTATGAATGGCAAAACCAATGCCATTGACAAGAAAAGCCGCGATCAACCAGCCCGGCCGCCGCGAACGATCCCACTGCACGATCGTGCCCACTTCAAAAAGCAAAACGGCAGCAACCAGCGTGTACGACTCCGGCGTGGTGGAAAACCGCCAGAACGTATTGGCCACCGCCAGACCCGTCGCTGCAAGCAGCGCTGCAGTCCGATTGCCCGTGAGATGAAGGCCAATCCAGTAGATGCCCGCCACCGCCAGTGCGCCAAACAGCGCGCTGACCAGCGCCGCAGCATGGGCTGGTGTCAAGGGCAGAGAGACCATCGCCAGCTTTTCCAGCCAGTAGGCCAGCGGATGCGACAACGCCAGACCCAGCGGATTCACCAATTCATCATTCAACACCCGCACCACCAGCGCGCCCGAATCCTGCCACTGAATCGTCCGCGCCGCGGTCAACCCATAAAGACACAAAGCGCCGATAAATACAGCCAGCCAGCCTCGCCAGGCACTACGCTGGTTCAGCACAGGCATGCCGACTTGATCCGCAGCAGCGTCGATTGGATCCATGAATCGTTGAGTTGGTGAATCGGGCATCGTTTCTCGTTATTGATCCACGGTGGCAGCAAGAATTGTTACGACGACGGCAGCCACTCCCGCCACCCAACTGACGCGATCACGCAGGGCAAAAGTTACCGGATCATCACTCAGCTCCCGCCGTACCGCGACAAACCAAATCCGCGTAATCCAATAAAGCAGGATAAACCCAACCAGCCACAACAGACGCGGCTGGGCATATTGGGCGCGGGCCAGATCGGTATTCAGATAAACGGCAAAGAGCAACACCGACAGATAACCGCTGACCGCACCAAACGTGGCAATCATCGGCATATCTTCAATACGGTAATTTCGCGAGCGAAGATGCTGAACCTCATTATCTGATGCAAGGGCCAATTCGGTGTATCGTTTTACAAAAGCAAGACTCAGGAACAAAAACACCGTAAACGCCAGCAACCACGGTGTGATCGTCAGCCCAATCGCCGCCCCACCGGCCAGCAGGCGCAGGCAGTAGAGAATGGCCAGCATGAAAACGTCAATGAGCAACCGAGCCTTAAGAACCAGCGTATAGGTCAGCGTCAGAATGATATAAGCCGCCAGAAAATCGCTGAACAGCAGGGGTAAAAAAATGAGGCTGATGGAAATCGCCACCACCAGCAGGACAACGAGCATGACAATTGCCAGCGGGACCGAAATCAACCCCGCAGCAATGGGCCGGCCCCTTTTGCGCGGATGGGCGCGATCCGACGCCAGATCATGCAGATCGTTGGCGATATACCCTCCCGACGCAGCCAGACAGAAGGCAACCACCGCCAGCAACAACACAGGCCAGCGATCAAGATATTGTGGCTGATGCGAAAGTAAAAACGGAATCACCAGCAGCACATTTTTAGACCACTGATGCGGTCGCAGGAGTAGCAACGCAGCCACGAACAACCCACGCCTGGGAACGGGGGCTGACGTGACATCGACCGAAGACTCCATATGGCTCATGTTAATCCGTTATGGGACGAACGCCAGAAACTCGTTGCGCAAAGCATCAAATCTAGCATCGGCATAATTCGGCCGGCTAATCATGCCGAAGTTCGTATTCTCCAAGGGATTACAACCCAAAAGTGCGCCAACAGCACTCAGGCGGGATCTGCCCATCGGTCGTTCGGCCGATTGTTTCATCTACCGCACCTGCACCAGATACGGGCTGAAAAGAATCACCGGGCGCTGCTGCAACAGTTGCAACGCGCGCAATTGGCGGACGATTGGTCGGCGCAGTTGCGGCGCAATACCAAGCAGCTCAAGAGCATCGGGCAACCCCATCCGCGGGCGCATCAGCTCCGCGCCGCGGTCTTTGCGGTTGATCAAATCCGACAGGCTCGCCGGTGCTGGAACCGTGCTGACCGTATATTCACCCTTGTTCAGGTCCGCCTGATCAGCCGCGTAACGCACCGCATCCTGCAGACCGCCAATTTCATCCACCAACCCCAGCGTCAGCGCCTGTTCAGCCAGAAAAATCCGCCCGCGCGCCACCCGGTCGATATCACCGATCTTCTGGCTGCGTGTCGTCAAAATGCGCCGGGTGAACTGGTCATAGGTCTGGCTCATCCACTGGGTCACCATCTGCCGCTGCTTGTCGCTGAACGGTGCATTGCTGCTGAACAAATCAGCGTTGGCGCCGCGCGTAAAAGGCTGGGTATTCAAACCCAGTTTGCCATACAAGTCTTTCACAACAAACTTGCCGCCGACAACCTCAATCGAACCGACGATCGCCGTCGGATCGGCAATAATGTGCTCGGCACTGCTGGCCAGATAATACCCGCCGCTGGCTGCCATCGACCCCACGCTCACCACCACCGGTTTGCTCCTGGCCAGCCGCCGTACCGCCTGCCACATTGCTTCGCTGGCGGTGGCTGAACCACCAGGAGAATCAATGCGAATGACCACCGCCCTGATCTGCGGATCCTTGGCGATTTGACGCATCGCCTGACGGATATCCTCCGAACCAATGGATGGATCATCAAACAAACCCGAATCGCTTTGACCATCCACAATAACGCCCTGGGCGTAAACAATCGCAACCTGCGGGCCAGGCACGGGTTCAGTGGTCTTCATCAACTGCGACAGCAGCACGAAAATATTGCTGAAATCCAGCTCCGTTTTTTCAGCCGCCCCGTAATCCTTGATGATGTTGAGTCGTTTCTGGTTGTAACTACCGGCCATCAACTGACGCAGACCATCAGGATCAACCAGATGATCCACCAATCCTGCCTCCAGCGCCTGGCTGGATGGAATCAGGGCTTGATCGATCAGATCAACAACCTGCTGGCGGGGAAGATTGCGATAACGGCTGATCCCGTCAACCAGTTGATCGAACAGCCCATCGGCCAGCCGGTTCAGTTCCTGCGTCAACTCCGGGCTGGGGCTGGTACGGGTCAACTGCTCATCAGCCCCCTTGTATTCGCCGATCTGCACATAATCAGCCTGCACCCCGATCTTATCGAGCAGCCCTCGGGCAAATAGCGCCTCAATACCAACACCGGGCATCAACAGCTCGCCCCCTTCGAGCATACAGATATCGCTGGCGCTGCTGGCCATTGCGTAAAGCGTACTATCGTACGAATCCGCGTAAACAAAGACCTTTTTGCCCGCATTTTTCGCCTGCTGCAACGCGCTGCGGATTTCCTGCGCCTGGGCCAGATTGATCTGCGTAGCGCCGCAGGTGATCAATATCGCGTTGATCGTATCATCGCCAACGGCCTGATCGATCCGGCTCAGCAGCGCCTGCAACGTGAAATCTTCCTCACCTAAAAACGCAAATTCCGATGGCTTTTCCAGCAGCGGTTCATTCAGATCAATATGGGCCACCACCGGCAACGCTGCATCACGCTGACGCCGGGCGACGATCTTCTCCGCCAGTTCCGCCGCTGTCGGATAGACAGTCTTCTGATCGGTTGGCGCTGTCTCCCTGGCGACAGAGGTGGAAGAATCAACCGATTCAGCCACACCGGAATCAGCCCCTCCTGCCGCAACATCCGCCGCCAATAATTGATCCTGCAACCCCGTAACAAAACCAAAACTCAGCGCCATCGCCATGATCAAACGAACCATCATGATTACTCCACTGTGAAAAAACCCATCTCGATAGCCAGACTGATCCTATTCGTCGCAGCTCGCCGCTACTCAGCCTGGCCTCATCCTAAAACAACCGGACGGATAATTACCAGCAAAAAAGCCGTAATTTTTCTGCTAACTCTCGTTATTTTATGGGATTGCGCACCAAAACCATCCTGCGTTAATTCGTTGGCAACCCATCGCAGGATAGATTCATCGCGCTCACCTGTATATCCTGTATCGTCTTTGTCCGCTGGGATGCCCCTAAAATAGACAATTTTAACATTGTTCGGGTTGTCCGTTTGTTTACGGTAAATCAATGTCATCTGCTCCTGCCATTCAATCGGTTGCTTTTGTCTCGCTGGGTTGTTCCAAGAATCTGGTGGACAGCGAGCGTATGCTCGGATTGCTCGCCCAAGACGGGCTGGCGATTACGGCAGATGCCGCCAGCGCCGATGCCATTGTCATCAATACCTGCGGTTTTCTCGAAGCCTCCAAGGAGGAATCGCTGCGGGAAATCCGCGACGCGGTAGCGCTAAAAAAGACCGGCCAGGTCAAGCGCGTGATCGTGGCGGGCTGCCTGGTTCAGCGACACAAGACGCGCCTGCTCAACGAAGTGCCGGAAATCGACCGCCTCATCGGCGTGTTTGACCGTGAGCATATTGTCGAAGCGGTGCGTGGTCAGGCCAATCCGCGCCAGGCGCATGGGCACTATCTGGGTAAATACCACGATCTTTCGCGCGATCTGGTCGCCGGTACGACGTCGGCAGCGGCCGCGACTCCAACAACGAACCAGAGCAAAACCAATCGCCCGGCCGTCTTTGAAGATGACCGCGCCCGCCTGCGGCTGACGCCGCGCCACTATGCTTATCTGCGTCTGAGCGAAGGTTGCAACCAGGGTTGCGCGTTCTGCACGATTCCATCGATTCGCGGGCCGATGCGCTCCAAACCGCTGGAACAGATTCTGGCTGAAGCCGCCGAACTGGCGGCTGACGGCGCGATTGAACTGAACCTGATCGGTCAGGACACCACCAGCTACGGCACGGACATCGGTTACGCGGGTGGCCTGGCAGGTTTATTGCGCGAACTGGACAAACGCATCGCCCGCGATGTGGCCTGGCTGCGCTTGATGTACGCCTATCCATCGTGTTTCACCGATGAGATGATCGACGCCATTGCGCAAAGCCCGCGCGTGGTCAAATACATCGACATGCCCCTTCAGCATATCAATGACCAGGTTCTGAACCGGATGAAACGGCGCGTCACCCGTGCCCAGACCGAAACATTGCTGGAAAAATTGCGCACACGCATTCCCGGCATGACCATCCGCACGACCCTCATCGCTGGCTCTCCCGGTGAAACCCAGCAGCAGCACGATGAGCTGGTGCAGTTCGTGCGCGACTTCGGTTTTGACATGATGGGTGTCTTTGCCTATTCGCCTGAACCGGGCACACCCATGGGCCGCATGGCCGATCAAGTACCGGATCCGCTCAAGCAGCAATGGGTCAAAGAGTTGATGCTCACCCAGCAGGAGGTCGCCTTCGCCAAAAACAGGGCGATGGTCGGAAAACAAGTTGATGTTCTGGTCGATCGGCCAGCCGGCCGGGACATTGCCGATGGTTTTGTCGCCCGCACCGCAGGTCAGGCGCCGGATATCGATTCGGTTACGCTCGTCAGCGCCAAACGCGATGATGAACTGCACCCCGGACAGATGCTGAGCGTCAAAATCACCGACTGGCAGGAGTATGATCTGCTGGCGGAGTTGCCGCGACGCAATGCCACGCGCCTGCGTGTCCTGCGCTCGCACTGATAATGATCGTACCGTTGTGTGTCTCATACATCGCGCCGGCCTGTGCGGCGCCTGACCCAACAGACACCGCGTACCCTGTTTTGACGCCAGTCAGGCAGAACCATTCGCATTCAGACGATTTTACGCTACAATCCGCTTTGCTAATTTGAGGAGCTATTGGTTATGCGACAAGTGATTGCTGCACTGGTGATTAATGAACCCGGCGTGCTGGCCAGCGTTGCCGGTATGTTTGCCGCCCGTGGTTTCAATATCGATTCCCTGGTGGTCGGGCGTACACAGGACCCCAATTTGTCACGCATGACCATCGTGGTCAACGGGGATGAAAACACCCTCGACCAGGTGCGCAAACAACTGGCCAAACTCGTGCCCGTTTCTCAGATCCATAGCTTTGCCGGCAGCGATTTCATCGAGCGCGATATGATCCTGGTTTCGGTCAAGGCTGGCCCTTCCAAACGCAGCGAAGTGATCGAAGTGGTTGATCTGTTCCGCGCCAAAATTGTCGATATCGCGCCGGAAAGTGTGGTCGTGCAACTGGCTGGCACGGAAGACAAAATCGAAGCCTTCCTCGAATTGATGCGCCCCTACGGTATTCTGGAAATGGCCCGCACGGGCGTTATCGCCATGGCGCGCGGAATGCAGTTGACCACCCATGAGGAGACCAGCAACGATTCAGCCAAGCGCGTCCGCAGCCTCGATGCCCCTCCGGCCCAGGCACTGCCGCCCAGTTAAGTCGCCCCTGTCAATCAATTTCCACTGGGCAGCGCGAATCGTCGGATGTATTAAAACCGCACGAGTGGCGCACGACTGACCTTCGTGCGGCCATGCACCGGTCTCATTGTTCCGTCGTAGCAGCCGGCGAAAAATACGCGCGAATCAGCGCACGATATTTCGCCGGCGCAGCCGGCAAAGCTTTCATCGCCTCCGCCTGCTGGTTCTGCCCCGTTGGCCCTTGCCCGCCGCTGCCCTGATGGGCAACACGTTGATTGTCGTTGCCCAAAGCCGGACTGGCCACAGAACCATTCACCTGATCCGCACGAGGCTCAACACCGCGATCATCCGTCGCGTGCTGGTCAGCCACCCCGTCACCGCTGCCCGACGCCTGATCCAACGGGTGAGCGTCTGTTGCCTTGGCTGATGGCTGATCGAACCGGCCCATCTCCTTCAGTTCCGGTCTGCGCCCCTGCGTCAAAGTAGTCTGACTTATCGCGTCACTGGCTGCATCGCTTGCATCACTGACACCCGCACGCCATGCAGCATCAGTCGTCGCTGCATCGGATTCTTGCGCGCGATCCAATCGCGTCGTCTGCTGATTTTGTGTCGGTTGATCCGGTCTATCCCGCTTGCCCGCTGAATCCACCTGTCGATCAAGCCAAAACGGCTGATTCAACTCCGCAGCCGCCGCTTGCCCAGGCGCAACTGCGCGTCGCGCCGCCATCAACTGATTCAACCGATCCGGCGTAACAAAGCCGCTACCAGCCACCGTCACCGGTAATCGACCGGCAAAGACCAGCAGCGAGCCAGCCAACAACAACGCCGACATGATCCCGCCCCACGCCCGCGCCCCCAACCAGCGCAAAACCACCCGCCTAGGCGCAACATGGCGCGATTGTTCATTAGCCGACTGCACCAGCGCCTTGGCCCACTCATTTTTTTCATTGCGCATCTCCCACGCCGAACTGAGTAGATCATGAAGCTGCAACTGCCGATCCGCCCGCATCAGCGCCTGCAGCAGGCTGGGAGAACGCAGCAACCCCCACACCCACCCCATGACCGCTCCTCCCAGCAGGATCAACCCGCCCGACCAGCCCAGCGGCTCACCCCGCCACAGCCGCACCCCACCCATCATCAGCACGACCATCGATCCAGCCACCGCGCCGACACCCGCACATTCCAACATGCGCAAAAACCGCCAGCGCCGATGCAATCGGCGCGCGAACTGCTCCAGTCGATCGGGAGGACTCCTCATGCCAACGACATTGTAGCACGACCGCACCATCCATCAGCCAATTCGTTAACAGACGACACCCAAGCAAACTCATCCAGACAGACCATTTTCCCGAATTTCCATGATTTTCTTCATGCTTTTATCGGACCCTGCCGATAAGATATCCGGGCCTATCGGCGCGACTGGTGCTGATCAATCAGGCAATCCCCGGTGACAGGACGTCACCAGCAGCACTGGCAATTGACTCTGGAGGAGTCGAACGATGCCTCTGGCTATCACATCCACCCCACGTGTCAGTTTTCTGATCTCCACCTACAACCGCAAGACGGTTCTGCTGGACATGCTCGCGCGCATTGCCCAGTGCGGCCTGGCTGACAGCGACTACGAAATTATCGTGGTGGATAACGCCAGCCCCGACGGCACGGCCGATGCAATCGCTGCCAAGTTCCCGCAGGCTCAGCTCATTCGCCTTGATCGCAACCTCGGCCCGACCACAAAAAACATCGCCCTGTCCCGCGCTCAAGGTCGCTATGTCGTCTTTCTGGATGATGACTCGTACCCCCTGCCCGGAAGCATCCAGCGCATGATTGAACATTTCGAGGCCGACCCCAAACTCGGTGCTGCCGTCTTCACCGTCACATTGCCCGATGGTTCGCAGGAAAGCAGCGCCTACCCAAACGTTTTCATCGGTTGCGGCACGGGGTTTCGCCGCTGCGCCGTCGAAGCTGCTGGTGGCCTGCCGGAAGATTTTCTCATGCAGGCTGAAGAATACGTTTTATCGCTGCGCCTTCTCGATGCCCGTTGGAAGGTTGAACATTTTTCCGATCTGCATGTGCGCCACCTGAAAACACCCGGCGCCCGCCGGCCAGGAAGGGTCACACGTCTCGATGTGCGCAATAACCTGACGCTGGCCCTGCAGATGCTTCCGCCCCAATGGGCACTGACCATGGCGGTCGACTGGACAACCCGTTATCGCCTGATCGCCCGCAGCAAAGGCCACCGCCTGCACTTTGTCCTGGGCATGATTCAGGGTATTTGGCGCGGACTCAAACTCTGGAAACGCCGTCCCATCGACGACTGGACATTCCAAGCCTTCAGCCATTTCGATGAAATTGAGCTTCGCCTGGCCAGCGCCGCAGCCCAGCATAATCTACAGCGCGTGGTGTTCATCGATTATGGCAAGAATATCTACGCCTACTGGCGTGCCGCCCAAAAGCTCGGATTGACCGTTGTTGCGATTGCGGACCGCAATCTGGCTGGCCCGTTACGTTTTTACCGGGGCATCCCCATCCTGACCGACCAGCAGGCCCGGCAGCAGCATTATGATGCTGCTATTCTGGCCAATTTTTCCCCCGCCCATGCTAGAACGCGCGTGGAAAGCTGGTCTCCCATGGATATCCGCCCTGCGATTGATCTGCAAAGCGAGCAGTACACCCCCGCGCAGGCGCAAAACAACCCTGCCCCAGCCATCCACGCCGCCTGGGGATGACCAGCAAGCCGCCGACAGGTGCCACCGCCGGCGCATATCCAGTTAAAACGATGGCGCCCTGCGCAGATAAATTGAGCAATTCATCGCTTAGCGACGCTGGCCCGGCTGATTGGGAATTTCGCCGAACTGCTGCTCGTAGCGCTTGATGAGCTGCTGCAGCGAGTGCATCAGCCGTTTGGCGCTGGTGTAGGTCATCACAACCCGATCCGTCACCTTGAACAGCAACTGCTGCTGGCCACTGGGCTGCTGGCTGGGGTTGGGCATGTTAAAACCAACATCCAGAATCACTTCCTCCGCCGTCGTATGAATGCGATAGGCGTTGGAATAGATCGTGCGCATCTCGCGCTCATCCAGCAGCACCTGCACACCATCGCCAGCCTGAATCGCTTGTCCCTGCGGCGTATTACCATTACCTTGATTTGCTTCTGCCATAATGTAAATCCTTTCCAGATTGAATGAAGCCCCTTATTCTGGCGATTCCTCCCCAAAAGTAAACGAACGGGCTAAAACGACATCGCCTTTTTCAGCTCCTCGCGACGTTGATCGATCTGCTGGCGCGTCGTGGCCTGCAGACCGCCCAGGGAAAAGTCCGCAATGGCGTAACTGGCCGTCACCGTACCAAACGCCAGCGCCCGCCGGAGATTCTCCGGATCAACGCTCCCACCCTGACAAGCCAGATACCCCATCATCCCGCCGGCAAAACTGTCACCGGCGCCGGTGGGATCGATCACTTTGTCCGCTGGATAGGCGGGCAGCACAAATGTGCCCGCCGCCGAACTCATCAGGCAACCATGCTCCCCTTTTTTAATCACCACAAACTTCGGCCCCATCGTCAGCACATCACGCGCTGCTTCCACCAGATTCTTTTTGCCGGTCAAAAGGCGCGCCTCACCGTCATTGAGAACCAATCCATGAATAATTTTCAACAATTCAACCAGCGCCTGCCGCTCGTTGTTGATCCAGAGATTCATGGTATCCGCCACCAGCAACCGCGCATTCTTGAAATTACCCGCCATTTGTCGTTGCAACGCCGGATGCGTATTGGCCAGAAAGACAAAGCTGGAATCATGGAATTTTTCGGGAACGCGCGGCGCCGCCTCCGCCAGCACATTCAGATCCACCTGCTTTGTCTCCGCTTCGTTCATGTCCTTGAGATACGACCCATGCCAGCGGAACGTCTTGCTGCCGGCGCGTACTTCCAGGCCGCTGGCATCCACGTCGCGACCTGCAAAGACGCTCTTGAGCTGCTCAGGCGCATCAGCCCCCACCGCGCCCACCAGCCGTACCGGCGTAAAAAACGACGCTGCGTACGAAAAATAGATGGCTGAACCACCCAAAATGTTTTCCCGTCGCCCGTACGGCGTTTCGACGGTATCAATACCAATGGAACCAGTAACGACCAGTGACACGTTGACTCCTGTAAAACAACAATTAAATAGCGGTTTATAATTGAAGCTGGCGACCGCTGCCAACGTCAGGCGCTAACGCCCCGATGGCAACTGCCTGATTTTAACGCGCGTGTTGGTGACGACATACAACCGGCACGGCGTCAGACGCTTGTAGCGCGTAAACAACCGATCCAGCGCATCATCCTGCTCCACCTCCGCCCCATCCACCGCCAGTTGCACAATCGACCGGCCAAAACGCCAGTCCTGCTGATAGGGTTGTTCCGACAGGGCCGGATCAACCGTAATCACATCCAGTTGTTTACGCTGCGCTTCGCGCAAAACCTGATCCACCGGCGCATCATCCGCCAAGCCGATCTCCTGCAGCGTAACCGTCTGATCTTCGCGGCGGCGCAGATTCTCTCCCACCGCTGCCGTCAATTGTCCATGCAGCAACCATCGCATCGGTCAGATGTTAACGAGGTGAAACCCAACCGGCAAATCAACATCGATTCCCATCATTCCCCCAGCCTGCTGCGCGACGGATCCGGCAACAAGTCGCAGACTGACAGCAAATTAAATCCGCTCAACATGTTCGCCGGCAACAGCACCTGTTGTCGCCGCTTCTGCGCTACTGTCACTACGATTACTGCTGCTGCGCCGGCTGCGGATATATTCCACCACCATCGGCAGGATCGAAATGACGACAATCGCCACGATAACAACTTCAAAATTCTTCTGAACAAATTCCATCCCGCCAAACAACCAGCCCGCCCCCACACACAGCGTCACCCAGGCAACCGCCCCGACAATGTTATAGACCCAGAAATAAAAGAAATTCATCCGGCCGATCCCCGCCACAAACGGGGCAAACGTGCGCACAATGGGCACAAAACGTGCCAGGATAATGGTTTTGCCACCATATTTTTCATAAAACTCCTGCGCCCGCTGCAGGTGTTTCTTGTTCAGCAATTTCGAGTCTTCCCGATTAAAAACAGCCGGGCCGAGTTTGTGACCAATCCAGTAGTTGCACGCATCACCCAGGATCGCCGCCACCAGCATCAGCACAAAAACCATCGGCAGGCTCAGTCCCACCCCGCGCGCCGCCAGCGCCCCAGCGGCAAACAGCAACGAATCTCCCGGCAGAAAAGGTGTGATCACCAGACCGGTTTCGCAAAAAACTATGGCGAACAATACGATGTAAAGATTGCCCGTCCCGATATAATCAATCATCGCCTGCCACTTGGCATCGTCGCCCAGATGGCGGAGCAAATCATACAATTTATGGAAAAATTCCATTGCGTCTCCAATAAAACCCCCCGTTGCGGCTAAAGGAAAAAACTTCAAGCCACCCAGAAGCATATCGGGAAAATTCGTTACTTGCACCAGCCCGATGTGATTCGCGCGCAAAATCATGACCTCCACTTCCACAATTTCCCGCGTCTGGATCGCTCCCGGGTGCATCGTCTGCAATTTGTGTGAAGACACTTGCCCGCAAGTATTTGATGTTCAAGCCGAAACGTGCGTGATTCGGCCGTCGGCACAGCGTTATTATCTGGATCATTATGACGCGATTATCCAAGCCGCCGCGGAGTGTCCCGTCGAAGTCATCCGCATTGCCGGCGTCAACGAACCACCTGATGAAGCGGGCGGCGAAACCGGCCGCTGAGAGTCCGAATAAATTGTTTCTCTTGCCAGATCGCCGCTGGTAGCCGATAAAGCGCCAACGTTTCTATGGCCGTCCATTGGAAACGCATCGTCGATTAAAGGCCGCCGCAACCATCATCAAGGAGCAACCGGCTTAACCAGCTTGTCTCACCACGACCCAACGACAACACCCACCGATTACGCCAGAAAACATGCGACCACGCCCCAACATTTACATCCCCGGCGTCACTGCACCAACTTATGTGCAGAAACTGGCTGAACAAGTTCCGCTGGCCCTGGCGATGATCGGGGTTGTCGTCGTGCTGCTGGCAACACTTTTCCCGTTTGATTTCTATAGTTACCGCGTCAACGACTTTTCCTGGGATTTGTCCCGCCACCTCTGGGGGGACAGGATTTACGACTTTGTCACCAACGTGGTTCTGTTCCTGCCGCTGGGCCTTGGCATCGCCGCCCGGGTCATGCACGGACAGTTCGGTCGCCGCCTCTGGTCGGTTATTGCCGCCGTGCTCTCCGGGCTGCTCCTTTCGACGATCGTGGAAAATGCGCAGTGCTTCCTGCCGCGGCGCGATCCGTCGCTGGTGGACATTATTTCCAACGCCACCGGCGCCTTGATCGGCGGTCTGCTCATCTGGGGCTGGGGCGAGAGAATCACACGCCGCCTCCCGCTCTGGCTGAGCGATGAGATGGAACGTCCGGCCGCAGCTAAATTCGGCGCTGCCCTGATTTTTTGGCTGGCCTGGCCAATTGCGCTCGCCATTTATTTCGCTGGATCGCTTTCGTTCAATAATTGGAACCCCACCGCCCAACTGCTGGTTGGCAATGAACCCCAGGGCAATCGTCAGTGGATGGGCAGGGTGGCTGAACTTCGCATCGTTTCACGCGCCCTCGATCAGCAGCAGATCGAAGCGCTTTTTTCCGGTCAGCCGATTTCAACCATCGCCGGGGATGATCTGTTGGCTTCGTACACCATTGCCGGCGAACATGATTATCCCGATGAAACCGGCCACCAGCCCGAATTGAAATGGTTTGACGCGGTAACACTTGATGATACCGGCCAGCCCGTTTTCACCTACGGTCGCTGGTTGATGACCAGCACCGCCCCGTTGGAATTGTCGCGGAGGCTGCGCGACAGCGACGCCTTCACCCTCATCACCACCGCCGCCACGGATGACCCTTTTCAAGGCAATGACGCCCGCATCGTCAGCCTCTCGCGCACCAGCCTGTCGCGCAACCTTACGCTTGCGCAAAACGAAACCGATCTGGTCATACGCATCCGCAACGGAATTACCGGCAACAACGGCGACCAACCGCAATTTCTCATCCCCGATGTTTTTTCCGACACCGACATGCACCGCATCGTTGTCAGTTATCAGCATGGTGTCATTCGCGCCTGGGTCGATCGCTCCGACCTGGCCAACCAGATTCGCCTGACCCCAGCCGCCGCCCTGATCTGGCGCAGCTTTCCGCGTCCGGCTTGGGCATTGCGCCTCGGCAGTATCCCGATCCTCATTCATGCCTGGCTGCTTTATCTGATTATTTTCATCCCCACCGCCATACTCATCGCCGTGCTGAGCACGCTGGTTCGCCACCGCTATCGGCCGTGGTTATTCATCAGCGGCATTATCGCCCCGCCCATTATTCTGCAATGCCTCTTCGCCTGGCCGTACGCGCTGCCTTTTAATCTGGCCGACACCGCCGGAACACTCGTCATCAGTCTGGGTGTCGGTGTTATCACGTTGCTTCGCCTCAAAGCCTGGCGACGCATTGTGGTATCAACCCCCAACGGCTGATTTTTCATCCCGCCCTGCCGGCATTCAGGACCACGTGCCCGTTCCCTTATTCGATTCAGCGATTTATTACCTTGGCCACGCTTTCTGCCGATAACTCACATTGGTGAGCTGGACATTGGTCATCATCGGTGTTGGTCTTTGGGTCATGCTGAACCTGATCAGCCAGGATCGCGCCCGGCGTATTAGCGAAACGCACCGCCGCATGGCGCTCCAAGCCAGACTCGCCGCCGAAGAAGTCCGAAAAAACGCGCAGGAAAAAGTCATTTCCGTCCGTTGAAAAGCGCTTTTCCACCCCGTAATCCCGCCAACAGCGAATGTCGGAAACGACATTATTGTGCGCATTTGTCGCTTTGCCCGTCATTTATAAACTCTGAAATTGACAGACTTTCTGGCTGTTCAATATACTCTGGTTGTGGTCGTTGAATTCGGTTTGTTTGGCATCTCTTGCTTCCGAGGTACACCATGGAACAGTCTGCCACGAAATCCCCGTCTCGGTCGTTCACCTGGGTCTACATTCTTACCTTGATACTGGCGCTGGCCATGCTTGGCGCCGGCGTCTGGCTGGTCATTCAAGAGCAGAACTGGATCATGCTGGCCTGCGGCGGCATATCGGTCTTCATCGTCGCGACACTCTGGCCACTGACCAGCGCCTTCCAGGCTGCCCGCCGCGAACAAGGACGCATCCTCCAGCATATCAACGAAACGCTGGATGATCGGCTGGAACAGATGGGCATCATGCTCAACCTGATCAGCGAGCAGCAGTTAATCAGTGACCGCGCCAAATCCATTGCCTTTCACGACAACGATATCAGTGCCATTCGGCGTGTCATGCAGCATCTGGCAGCCAAGGGCAACTGGGCCGCCGCGTCGGCGCTGGTCGGCAAGGTCGAGAGCGTTCTCAACTGCCCCGACGAAGCCGCGACCCTGCGTCAGGAACTGGGTCGCAGCCACAGCGGACAGGTGCAAAAAACGATTCTCGACGCCATGACCAGTATCGACCGCTGCGCTCGCGCCGAGCGCTGGGCTGAAGCGCACGAACAGGCCCGACAACTTCTTGAACAATTCCCCGACAACGATCAGGTCAAGGCCCTGCCCGGCGAAATCGACAACCGTCGTCAGCAGCACAAACAGCGCCTGATCGCTTCCTGGCATGATGCCGTGGCGCGCAAGGATATTGATGGCAGCATCGAGATTCTCAAGCAGCTCGATCTGTACCTCACTCCGGCCGAAGCCCAGCACTTGCAGGATTCGGCCCGCAGCGTGTTCAAGGAAAAACTGCAACTCCTGCGCCTGCAATTCGCCACCGCGGTGCAGGATCATCGCTGGGCTGAAGCCGTCAGTCTCGGCGAGCAGATCACCACCGATTTCCCCAATACCCGCATCGCCCAGGAAGTCAGCGAAAAAATGGAAGCCCTCCGTCAGCGCGCCAGCCAGCCGGAAGAAGAAAAAACGTCGGCGCCATAAGCTTATTGGCCCTGTCACCGCACCCGTAACCGATGACACCTGTTTTCAAGCTGGCGTTTCCAAAATCGCTCCGTTTTTTCGCAGTTGCTTTCGCAATTCGTCAACGGACAACTCCTGTGGCCGCCTGCCCTGCTGCGCACACAGCGCCGCTGCCTGCCCGGCCGCCTGGCTTGCTGGCGAAATGAAGGCAACCGCGTCATCACCGTGGCGGTCATATGTTCAACCGGTGTGATGTGATCGCTCCCCTCTTTCATCGGCAGGTCATACTGACCACTGGCCGCCGCCTCGGCGATCAGCTCATGCAGTTGCTGCTTGGTTATGGTCTTGCGCCGCGTCAGATCAACATTGACCAATTTGAAGCTCGTCGTCAGCATCTGGGCGGGTTCAAGTTGGCCAGCCAGTTCATAGTCAAACCCGCCAAACGCGCACAAATCCGCATCGCCGGAACAATCGACAAACACGCCAGCCTCAACCCGCTGCAATCCCGCTTTCGTGGCAACCACCAGCGAATTGATCCGCCGTCCCGCAGCCCCTTCCACCGCCTGCACAAACGCATTCAGCAGCACGCTCACGCCCGCCTCGGCTGCCATCTGCTCCCAGACCACCTTGAGATATTCCGGGTGATACGTCACGCCGGTTCCCGCACCAAAAGTACTGGGACGCTCCAACTGCATCCCATAGTCATCCAGTCGTCGCTGCACTTCGTCGGCAATCCCGCCGACCACGCGCTTGGACCGCGTTCCCGGCGTGTAATATCCATAAAATGTGTCAAGGACCACCGTGCTGATCCCACCAAGAAACGGCAATCGATCCAGCAGCAGCACCCGCATTCCCTGACGTGCCGCACTGACCGCTGCCGGTGAACCTGAAGAACCCGAACCCACCACCACAATATCAAACTGACCAAGGCTGGGAAGACTGCCAAACATCG
>WBZR01001261.1_pt1 | contig 32842 bp, 33 predicted proteins | sample 5204231 | NCBI WGS metagenome assembly WBZR01 (sample SAMN12412403, study PRJNA552823) | activated sludge metagenome | isolation source: activated sludge from anammox sidestream of wastewater treatment plant... | place: USA: Virginia | collected 2017-08 | reverse complement strand
CTTACTGCACGCTTTCTTAACTCAGTTAACGTCTTATGATCTAACCGCCGGGCATCATTCTTTCTCATCAGAATATGATACCATAATTGGTACAATTATGTCAATACTATTATGAGACAGTTAATAATTCCATCATCTTTTTCATTGTAGTATCCTCTCGTTTGTCAGATTACGATTTACGAGGATACTACTATGCCTTATAATAAACCAAATTTCACCTTTTTGGTTGCGGCCAAAGGCCGCGCTAGGAACTTTGCAGAATATCGTCTAAACTTTCTCCAAAAACAATTTTGGGGGAGGAGACGATGGAGAGACAAAAAGAATATGAGAAACGGTATCAAGCGATTCAGTTGTATAAAAAGGGTTATGGATTCAACAAGATACTTCAGTTGGTACACAGGAGTCGTGGATGGCTGAGCAAATGGCTGATCAGATATAAAGAATGCGGGAACAAAGGACTCAAAGATCGCAGTCGCGCACCGAAGCGTATTTGGAGAAAAGTTTCGGGACGATTGGTTACCAAAATACTTTCTCTTCGAGAATAACTGGAGACACACAAGACGCGCCGTTGTGCTTTTTCCGGGATAGGATCGGAAGTTATCCACTGGGAACTCGAGCAGAGAAAGATTCGGGACATTCCATCGACACCCACTATTGCACGAATTCTTTCCCGGTATGGAAAATCGGGCGACAAACAAAGGCATAAGGGAAATGGGAAAAAACAACCCTATCCCTATTGCAAAGCAGAAAAGATGGGTGAACTCCACCAGACGGATCTCGTGGGGCCAAGATATCTCAGGGGTACTGACAAGGTCATCTGATTTTATACGTTTCATACGATAGATGTTGCAGGGCGTACTGTCTGGGCGAGTCAGTTTACCGACAAACAGTCGATTTCTCTGTGCAAGCACCTGCTTGAGGCATGGAGAAACCTTGGAATTCCAGAGGTATCGCAGATGGACAATGAGATGGCTGTGACGGGAGGTGGTATTTATTCCACAAGGTGAGCCGGGAAGAAATGCCACGATTGAGAGTTTTAATGATCTTTGGCAGGAAAGAGTACTGAGAAGACATACGTGTCCCTCTCTTGCGCGATTGAGGAAAGTCAATGAGCGATTTTTGAGGTATTATCAGTATAAAAAACCGCATCGCGGACTTACGCAAAAAGACCATGGCACACGGTTTCCTGGAATACTCAGAGAGTCTTTGTGGGAGTCTTTGAAACAGATATCTGAAGGGTTCGATCCCGAACATTACGTGGATGCACGAGGCTGTCTCAATATTCCCGTTGCGAAAGGAAAAGTCTCCTTTATAAGAAAAGTAAATATTCTTGGGAAAGTTGAAATTAACGGTGTTCAGTACTTTATCAGGAAGAAGCTCGAAGGGCAGTACATTGTTGCAACCATTTTTACCCGGCGTAAGAAACTGGTGATAAAACACGATGGTAAAACGATCAAGACTTTTTCTTTTCACGTAAAGGGCCATATAATCGATCCCTTCCTGAAAGACAAAAAGAAGCGACAAAATTTGTAGAAACTATTTAACATGGAACAAGACAGCTTATTGTTGAAATGAAATGAGTTTATTTCCCATACACTTTTTTTGGCGGGCAGGCATGGATAACTCCAGTCGTCCTACGGACTCCTTCCGTTAACCATGCCTGCCCGTGGTTGATCTAATTAAGTTCACGATGTTATGATAGCAACCGCCTAGTGTTCGATACCGGGCATGGATCCCGGAGGCACTGACTCCTCGCTGGGGTTACCTATCTGGATATGGTTACATCTACTATTCTCATTTTCATCCGGATCATTCACTAGACCTTGTTTAGATCCTTTTTGCAATATGCTATATGATACGTCGAAAGAACACAACCTCTTTATATTACAGGCCCAACGGGTTTGAAGGTGTTTTATGAGGGATTGTCAACAGTATTTGGGGAAACCATAAAGCCGAAAACTTTTGATCTGCATTTCAAGGAAATCGATAAAGGGGAACTGGTCTATGACGATTGGAAAATTATCATAGAGCCTTTACAACATTCAATGAACGTCATTGGTTTTCGCATTGAATCTTCGGAAGACAGAACATTAGCGTACTCTGGCGATACGGGTTCTTGTGACTGGATTCTTCGTCTCGTAAAAAAAGTTAACACACTGGTTCTTGAATGCTCATTTCCGGAAAATCACAAAATCGAAGGCCATCTTACCCCCTGGCTGTGCGCGCAAATTGCAAAAGAATTCCAATGCAACTGATTGCTTTTGTCTCACTTTTATCCGGTCTGTGATAATGCCTTAAAGCATGATAAAAATTTACTCAACGAACTTAAAAATATCTACACGGGCGAAATTATCTTTGCAGAGGATTTTATCAGGGTTGCGATTTAAGTATAACATTTATATTTTGAAATAAGCTGAAGCATGATAAGATTAAAAAAATTAAACAATGAGAGGCGTGCGCTTCTCATTTGCGATATGTTAAATGATTTTGTCCGTGAGGGAGCTCCCCTTGAAGTGCCTGCAGCAAGGGCGATAGTTGGCAATATTAAGAAAGAGATACAAAGGGCAAGAAAGAAACGGATACCCATTATTTATTGCTGCGATGCACACAACGAAAGAGATCCGGAATTTGCATTATGGCCTAGGCATGCCGTTAAAGGGAGCGAAGGGGCGCACATTATCAAACAACTTGAACCGCGCGCAGAAGATTACGAGGTGTTTAAGTCCAGCTATTCCTGTTTTTACAGGACACCTCTGGATAAATTATTAAAAAAATTGGAAATAACTCAATTAATAATAACCGGCGTCGTTACAAATATCTGTATTATATACACTGTGGCAGATGCATATATGAGAGGGTATAAGATTGTAGTCCTTGAAAATTGTACTGTGGCACTTACACAACGTGAACACCGATTTGCCTTGGAACAAATGCGGCGTGTTTTCCATGCGGACATAATATAAATGAATCTTAATCTTCGCAGAGAAAGCAAAAGGGCATGTGAAAGTTACATTTCACATGCCCTTTTTGACTCGTAATAGGAAAACGCAAATACGGCCAATTTCAATTACTTTGTGCCAAAATTTCTTACAATTTCCACCATTTTCTCAATCATTTCATTGGACATCTTTCCCTGATAACCAGGGCATTTTCCCTTTCCTGTATTGATATGTTTTATAAGCGCTTCATCAGTCCAAGCGCTTTGAAAAGCTGGATCAGTAAAATCAGGCACCCCATATTCGTGTCCTTTGGCGGTACCCTTACCACCATTTCCATGACAGTAAAAACAGCTCTCCTGTATGGCAAAACCAAGACCGGCAAAAATCGTGTACGGGCTCTTTGTGGTGTCGCCAGGGGTATGCTTTGTTAATGCCCATGCAGTACTTCCTAAAGATAACCCCAACCCAGCAATAACAGGTATTATGTGTGATAAGCGAGACATTTTCATTATCCAAATCCTCCTCAATTGTGATTTATGTGGGATATTAAAAGTATGTTACGGAACCAGCTTTTGTTCTGATCTATAGATCTTATGACAATTTCTGCAGGCAATGGTAAGCCTTCTGAATTGTACTTGAATCTCTTCCAAATCTTTACTTGATGCTGCCTTATCCATCTCGGTTGAATGATAGAGTACTTCGTCATTCAAGACGTTATAATTCTTATCCGTTGCAAATTTACTTTTGGATATCTCTATGTCTGCGTTGATTGCCTTTGCAGCCTGCGAAAATTTTGCAAAATCACTGTCAGTGGCTGCTGAAAGACCGGTCATTGCCCTCATTGCCTGGAAGTTGTCCCACATTTTTTTGCACACTTCACCCTGGCTTGCCTGCCCGTAACTGACTGATGACATCGCAGCAATGAACAATGTAATTGTCCCTGCAAAAATACTTTTTTTTAATCTCATTTTTCCCCTCCTCACTTTCCTTTTTTAAATTAATCTATATAAGCATAACTATTAGCAAATTTCTCGAAAACAACTATCCATATAATTAATAAAACTCTTAAACACAGAAAGGGATCCCATTCTTCAATCAGTATCTCTCAGTATCTCTGAAATTTTAGAAGATTGCCCTCAAGTCAGATCTTTCACTTCACCTCCCTTCATTGTTATATAGTAAAGTATGCTCGGTGCAACAGACCGTAACTATTAGATTCTAAAACAGGCAAAAACATTTTTCTCCTATTTTCGCTTCTGATAAAGTCTATTTTTAAATTTTATCCCCCCCCATTTTAAAAGGTGAATAACAAGGTTCGTGGTTGTCGCTTACAAAAAAAATACTCATCTGCTTTGATGCAGAAAAAAGTACGGGAAAATTATTGAGTAAACAGATCGTCGCCGATTCCGATGCATCTATTGCCAACGAATTGGCCTTTGCTTGGTATAATGCCATTACCGTTGTCCTGAGGTTATCTTCAAAGCAAATCGCATCCAGTATAATTTCTCAAAATACCAAGTTTCGTCAATATATCATTGGAGATAAAATGAGTCAAGCAAAAATTAAATCGGCAATGGCGTAAAATCCTCATAAGAATTAAGCATCCCGCATCTGGTACAATTTAGTATTTTCCAATCAGCATTCATTACCAGTCCTTCGGTATGTTTGTTGTTTCTTTTGGTGCCGGGATTTCTTCCTGACCGGGTTGCAATTCTTCTTTTTTTCCCGGATATAATTGCGGATAGATATGAATCCCTAAATGTTTATGGCATACGGCACATGTTTGCCGTAATCGTCTCACTTGCCACTGGGTATCCTCCAATGCGCCTTTTTCGTCCTTATGATTTACAACTTCACGCATTTTTTCTGCCTCTGTCAGCATCATCTTATTAAGTTCCTGATATTTTTTATCATCGGGGCGGGAAAACTTGCTAATGACCGTTTTCGTCAACTCTATAATGTTCGTACTTGATTCTGCAATAACCTTCCAATCATTATTGGTATATTTATAATACCCGGATATTTGTTCAACTGCCTTATAGTTCTTGTCTATCCCCTCCATAATCTTCGCTAATTCACTCTTTTCGTTTCCACTCTTTGGCGCCTCCTCGGCAAACCCGTTAGTTGTTATCATGAATATCCAGCTAATCAAACCCGAAAAAAAAATCTTTCTTACCAATTCCATCATCCTCCGTCAATGAACTGAAATTACTCTCTTACGAACTCAGTGCTGATTCACAATTTTAACTTTATTTGTCGGTTTCAGAGATAATTAGCAAATCGCAGAATAACACGATCATGTATCGTGTTACATTTTTTAAAGTCATCAAAAAAACCGATTTGCCGCATCACTTCAGCATATATCATACCAATACAAATAACCTATTTTGCAGTAACTACTTACTCATTTTCACGCAGAAAACGTTAACGATTTTATAAAAAATACTGGTTTAAATTAGCCACAAAATCAAAAATATGTACCAAATTTCACAGTGACAAAACAAAAGAAGGGAAATTATAAATAAAAAAAATTTTATGTCAAATATTTAATTCGAAATTCTGAAGGAGCGAATCCCTTTATTGACAAATTTCTTGAAGGGAATTACAAAATTCCAACGATTGCGCCGGTTAATCAAGTGGCAAGGATGCCTGCCACAACGGATTTAATCCCTAAAGAGACTATTTCATCTCGCCTCTCCGAGACCATACTCCCCGTCCCTCCAATCACTATCCCCGCATTTCCAAATTTGGCAAACCCGCATAATACATACGTCATTATCAATTTACTCCCGCGGGCTCAATGCACCATTTGGCAGTCTTGACAGGTCTATACATGCTATGAATTCATTCAGGATTGTCTTTGTCTCCATGAGGAATCCGGCAGTGAATGCTTCTGACCGTGGCATTCCGATAAGCCATACGACGGGAGACGTAATATAGCCGAGGATCCTTTGTAATGGACAGGCTGATTCCTGAAGGACGGCAGCAACCCCAACACTTTATTCGTGAGGTACACACCAGGGCTTATGAGAACAATAAGCATCGAAATAATATTTATCAGGTGATTTATCCCTTCAAACGTCCCCTTTGTAATGGCATCCACTGAGTCTGTCGCCGTCTGGGGTTAGTGTGTCCGTGGCGTCTTGCCCGTTTCCGGCATCATTGTTTAAGAGGCCACGATGGCTGCCGGAATGCTGATTCACAAATAATCATTTTCCGTAACCTTATTTTTATAGGCATAATATTTAAGTACGATGCGGCAATAACGAAATTACCTGCCACGGTGCTAAACGGGGATTGTCAGAAGAAACAAAGAGGCGCTGTTTGTTGTATAAAATCTTTTATGTAAGAGCCTCTTTCGTCAACTTTTCAGCCGTCTCAAACATGTCTTTCACGTCCGCCACAAATCGCGTTTCCACATAAAACCTTACCTTTGGTTCTGTACCTGATGGGCGTATCAAAAACCACGAGCCGTCATCAAGTACAACTTTTGTTCCGTCTATGCTTATTACTGTTTTAACATATCTGATATTTTTACCCACTGCTATTTTGCTTCCAGCAGTAAGTTTATTCTTAAGACGTGAAAGCTTTTCCAAAAGTTGTGCGCCCGCAAGAGAACGGTCAACCCCCACATTAGCTCTTTCGGGAAAATAAGCCCCAAATTTTTCCTCAAGCTCGAAGAGATACTCCCCAATATTCTTTTCGGTGACAGCCATCATTTCCAGTGCAAGCAAAAGCCCAAACATTGCATCCTTTTCAAGCGTATTATTGTATCCTGAAATACCATCGCTTTCTTCGTATGTGACGATAGCCCGCTCTTTTGCATCTGGAAGCATATAGGGCCGGAAATTTTTGAAACCAACCGGTGTTTCTTTAATCGGAATGCCGAGCTTCTCGGCAATGGCGTTTCCAAAATTACTTGTAGCTACCGATTTAACTAATACGCCCGTAATGTTCTTGTATGTGTGCAAGAAATGCAGCGCCATGGCGCCAAAGTGGTTCATGGTGATGTCTCTTTTCCCATCAGTAAACCGTATTCTGTCACCATCGGGGTCCATAATTACACCCAACGTGAATTCACTGTTACTCTTACCCAGGAATTCCGTTACAAACTTCATGTTCTTTTCTGAAGGTTCGGGAGGTATGCCCCCAAAGAGATAATCATTTTCCGTTCTCAGATACTGTATCTTGGTGCTTTCTCCCAGAAGCATATTGGGTCTTCGTCTCGAGGCGCCATGGACATGATCGATACAGATGCAACAATCTTCATTACTTATAAAGCGACGTATTCTGTCAAGGTCCAAAGTACCACGGTTTTTAAGAAAATCAGCATAAAGCTTTATTGTATCGATTTTTTGAAAAATCGCTGGCGTTGCCTCGTGAATAACCGTTTTCTCGGCCGTCAGCTTATTTGCATTTTCTTCAATAATCTTTGTCAGCTCCGAACCCGCAGGGCCTCCGTCTGAGGGATTAAACTTGAAGCCGGCATAATTGGCTGGATTGTGCGAAGGGGTGAGGTTTATGGAACATGCCGCACGCAACATAACAACGGCAGCAGAAAGTTCTGGTGTAGTCGCCTCCCCTGCATAGAAAATCTTTATTCCTTCCTGCGAAAGTAAGCCCATCACAGATGCGGCAAATTCTGGCCCTAAAAACCGGTTGTCATGGCCCACAATCACGCCCCGTCTTTTGATTTCTTCAAAATCCTTTACGCCGAGCGACTCCATCACCTTTTCTCCACCAGTCTTGAACATTTCTATAATCGCTGCAGTTACTATACGCACATTGTTAAAGGTAAAATCAGTACCTATCTCACCCCTCCAGCCGGACGTCCCGAAAACGACGTTGGCCGGGGTCGTATTTTCACTTGCAAACCTGCGTATTTCTTTGAGAAGTGCGGCGTTCCTTTTAACGTCTGAAAGAATCGCCTTCCAGCATTCAGCGGCATCTTTATAATCATCTGTTTTCATATCTGCCTCCGGAGGTTACGGTAATGTATCTCTACGATCATATTGTTACGTTCTATTCCCTTTTTTCTGCATCATTGATTTTATCTGCATTTTCAAGGCTTTCAAGAAAATTTACTTTAATTATTGACACGATATTTCTATTTATTTAAGCTAACCGTAATAAATTGCCAGCCTACTCAGGAACAAACGAATAATTTATACAGGGAGGATTGTTGAATGAAATATCAGGTGGGGAATATAGGACGGGTTATTGTCGCGAGATTTGAAGATAAAGAAGATGTTCTCGGGAATCTCGGTAGTATAGCGAAAAAAGAGGGTATAAACGCTGCTGCATTTTATCTGGTAGGCGGTATGCGTGAAGGAAAAATCGTTGTCGGTCCTGAAAAAGACGAGATTCCCCCCACCCCGGTATGGAGAGAACTCGGCGAAAGCCATGAAGTCGTTGGTTTTGGAACTATATTCCATCAGAACAACGAGCCTAAGGTTCATTTCCATGCCGCATTTGGCAAGAAAGATATGGTAAAAGTTGGATGTCTGAGAGAAAATTCCAAGACGTTTCTCGTGCTCGAGGCTGTCATTATCGAGCTCAGCGGTATCAATGCAGTAAGGGAATTTGATCCGGTGTCAGGATTAAATATACTGAAGCTTTAGTCGGCGTTTTTTTAATCGAACCAACGTAGTGTTTGTAAGTGTACATTCAACATCGGAGTGCAACACTCTTTTGCAAACTAATTGGGGAAAGAACCATAAATATAAAAAGTTTCAAAATTCCAATGAATGGCTATAAATTATGCGGGTAATAGAGAAACAAAAAAAGTATCGTATTGTACTTAAGCATTGTAAAGGGTCAATGAACAAACCTAAGTCTCTTTGGATGCGCCTTGATAGATATATATTTTTTGCTGTAACAGATATTTCTCTGACATTGCAAATTTTTTTAACTTTTTGCATTCCGAAAGATTGATGAAAGAGAAATAGTTACAAAGGCAATTTGACTCAAGACATCATCCCTTTATCCTTTAGGCTCACATAATCCTCGTTACCTATAATGATATGATCCAGTACCTTGATACCGACTATATTCCCTGCCTCTAATAACCGTTGGGTTATCTGGACATCTTCCCTGCTGGGTTCCGGATCGCCGGAAGGATGATTGTGTACAAAGATCACCGAAGCGGCAGATTCTTTGATCGCCGCCTTGAATGCCTCTCTTGGATGTACAATGCTGGAAGTTAAACTGCCTTTCGTCACATCTCTTTCTACCTTAATAACACGGTTCTTATTATCTAATAAAACTGCCAGAAAGATTTCCTGTTTCTTTTCACGTAATTGTTCATGGAAATGGACGAAAATGTCTTTGCTGCATTTAAATTGCTGTTGTGGCAGGATGGAAGTTACAGAAAACCGCTTTGCAATTGCCAGGGCGGCTTTAATCTGCGCTGCACGTGCAGGCCCTATCCCTTTGGTTTTACATAACTCGCCGATAGAGGCGGAACTCAGCTTCCGAAAGCCACCGTACTCCGAAAGAAGTTTTTCGGCGAGGTCAACGGCGCTGTAGTCCTGTGTGCCGTCACGGATAATGATTCCCAGGAGTTCAGCATCCGTTAAGTGATCATCTCCACTTTGAATGAGTCTTTCTCTGGGACGTTCATGGGAGGGAAGTTGTTTGATTGTGGGGCGTCTGTTTTCTTCTTTCATAATCGTTGTGTCGCCTCCGTCGTGCATCGAAATTGTGAATAGTTCGTCGGTCAGACGATCGTCTTTATTTTACAGTCGAAATTATACCGTTTGAATTTACCTGTCACTGAAATTCTTTTGGGTGCATTTCAGTGAAAAAATATTTGATTAAACACTCCACCTCGTTTATAGTAACATTCAATACAAGAATAATCTTTTAATATCGCCACAATACCTTGACGTTTTAGTAAAAAAGCAATGAAAATTTAACCTTGCAATTTGTGTTTTCACATTGCCGCTTTATACTTCCGATTTGTTCAGCTTAGGAGCTTTACCTATGCGCACCCAGGATGTGGCGCAGTCAAACGATCAGACCGTTGTAAATTACGTTCTTAACGATTCATGTAATGCATTAATTAAAAAAGCCGTAGAACTTGGGTGTGAACAGGCCGTTGTTATTCACACTGATACCATTGCCGTTGGACGATGGGTCCAATTAAAGTGCAAGTATGGATGTGAAGAGTACGGAAAAAAACTCACCTGTCCGCCCCACTCGCCATCGTATGAAGAAATGAAAGAAATTCTCAGGGAATATCACTTGGCGTTGCTGCTCCATGGGCACCTGAGCTGGCAGATGCGGTATATTACCGCAGAGATAGAAAAGACAGCATTTTCAATGGGATTTTATAAGGCATTTGGGCTTGGTGCAGGTCCTTGCAAATTGTGCGAAAATTGTGAAACCAATGCATCCTGCATTCGTACCATGGAAGCCAGGCCTTCTATGGAGGCGTGCGGTATTGATGTCTATCAGACAGTAAGGGAGAATAATCTAAAAATAGAGACGCTGAAAAACAGCAACGAAGAGGTCAATATATACGGGCTGGTCTTACTCGAATAAATTTATGGAGGAAAGAATATGGTGTCGGATATTATCAGTAAAGCAATCAACCTTGGTTTTGGGGCATTAATAGTAACGAAGGAGAACGTGGAGGAACTCATTGATGAGATGGTAAAAAAGGGCGAAATCAGGAAGGATGAAGCAAAGGCCCAGGTCAATGAACTCTTGAAAAAAGTATCGTCAAGCAAACAGGAGGCTATCTCTATGATTGAAATAATTGTGGAGAATATGCTCCACAAGCTGGATATACCAACCCGAAACGAACTCCAGCAAATGCAAAAAAAGCTCGATGAGATTATAAAGCGACTGGAATCCAGGGAAGAATAAGAAAGAATTTACCAAAGGAAACGGCATCAACTCGGGTCATCGCTGGTATTGTCCAGGGTAATTTGCCGTTTGATTCCGAGAAAATCCGTAACAAACCATTGGTATCTACCAAAGATAATTTTGGCGTTTTTGGCAAAAATATGAATACTATTAACCCTGTCAGGGTTTGAAACCCTGACAGGGTTGACTCACGAATTTCGTGCTTCGGATTTTGACGTTTCCAACGTGTTCGGGTTAGGTAATACATGCAAATCAGAAAAATAGGCCAAAAGATCCGGGATATACGCCGTTTTAATCAAATCCTCAGGATATTAACCAAACACGGTTTTGGTTTTGCCGTCCAACAACTCCACCTGGAAGATCACTTTATCGGAAGGGGCATTATCAAGACCAGGATATTACGCCGTTTTACAGAACCCCAGGAATCACGCGCCGTCCGGCTCAGAAAGGCGCTGGAAGAACTCGGCCCCACGTTCATAAAGTTTGGGCAAATCCTGAGTGTTCGACCGGACTTGATCCCGTTAGACCTCTGTAACGAACTCTGCAAACTCCAGGATCGCATCCCTCCATTTTCGTACGAAGACGTCAGAAAGCAGATAAAAAGTTCCTTTGGGAGTTATCCGGAAGAATTATTTGCATCATTTGATCCGTCTCCCCTGGCTGCTGCCTCCCTGGGACAGGCACACCGGGCGCAACTTAAGACGGGTGAAAGCGTCGTTGTAAAGGTGCAGCGCCCCGATATCCGCAAGATGATCGAAACAGATATGGATATTCTGTATACCTTAGCCCAACTGGCCGGTCGATATATGCAGGATGTCAGGTTTTTCGACCCTGTTGGCATTGTTGATGAGTTTTCCAAGATCATAATGAAGGAAATTGATTTTACCTATGAAGCACACAATATCGATAAATTCCGTAAAAATTTTAAGGATAACGCCACCGTCCATATCCCGGGGGTCTTTTGGGATTACACAAAACCACGGGTCGTTACCACAGAGGAAATCAGGGGTATTCGGCTGAATGATTACATAAACCAGCCGCGCACGGACGAAGAAAAAAAGGCCGTTGCCGTAAACGGCGCCAACGCAGTCCTGCAGCAAGTGTTCATTGACGGCTTCTTCCATGCCGATCCCCATCCGGGAAATATTTTCATTTTACCGAATAACGCCGCCGCTTTTGTAGATTTCGGAATTGTAGGCAGAATTGACGAAGATACGCGGGATATCATCGTAAGCCTTCTGATTGCCGTGTTCATGAAAAACATGAATGGTATCCTGAAGGCCCTGGAAATGCTTGGCGCCTTTGTTGAGGATGAGGATATCCATCAAGATTTCAAACATGATATCAGCGATTTTCTGGAAAGATACTACGATGTCCCGCTCAAATATGCTGAGGTCTCCACAATATTACCGCAAGCCATCGATTTGATGACGCGTCATAAATTAAAGATACCGCCGCAATTCCATATCTTAATCAAGGCTATCGTCACTATTGATGGCGTTGCGCGACAGCTTGACCCCGATTTTAACACCATTGCACACAGCAGGCCCTTTGTGGAAAGACTCGTCCGCGAAAGGCACGACCCGAAACGTATAGCCAAAGATATAGCGCTGTATTCTTCGGAGCTATTGGACATCCTGAAGATGATTCCCAGAGATGGATATGAAATTGTAAAAAAGGTAAAAAGGGGAAAGCTAAAGATCGAGTTTGAGCATCAGGGTCTCTCAAAATTCATAACGGAAATGGACAAGTCCAGTAACCGGATATCATTTAGCATGGTCATTTCTGCATTGATTATCGGTTCTTCCCTTATTGTTATGACCAACAGAGGTCCTCATATATACGGCTTTCCGGTACTGGGCATTCTGGGGTTTATCTTTGCAGGTATCCTTGGATTGGGGCTGGCAATAGGGGTCTTGAGATCCGGGCGTTTGTAAGCCTGATTGTCTTTTGCTGATTCAATTGTCTTCGATTGAACCAAAAAAATTTACATGTGGTTTTAATGCAAGAACTTTATAGGAACATGGCATATCTACGAAATGGAAATGTGGGATGAGGATTATTTTAACATGGAAGTCCAGGCATACAGTAAGATAGTCTCGAACAAGAGGGGAAATTTCCAGTTTGGTCTGGTTACTGGCGAGATAGATAGAAAATTGGTTAGTTATGCCATGAAAAAAGGTTTGAATTTACTTGGGAAGGAAACGATGAGTGCGACCCGGCCAGTGGCAGCGGTTGGGTTAGAATACAGGGGAAAGACATGCTAGACGGTGAAATCAGATTTCATCATGGAGATAGTTCCACTTTTTTAGCACGAAGAGAAAAGAACCAAAAAGGGCCTTTTGCCTTATTCTTCTTCACTTCCCGAGCGGGTATGGGCACTGGGATGAAGGAAAGACATACCATCCAAAAACACTCGACAAGACTACCTATAGTCAGGCTCAGGGCATAGAGGTTTTTATAAGATATAAACTATTGCCCGGTATGCAACGGAAAGGGCTGTATCATTACTAATTGCCTCAAACAAAAGACGAAATAGCTTTTGTGGAATGGAAGTAATACGGGAATCTCACGAGCGTAAAGGATATTAATTCACCGCAAAGACGAAAAGAAAATGAAATGTAAAAAATAAATTTAAAAGGGACGTCAATTTAGCAGAGGTATAGAAGAATGGGTACAAAAACTTTAAATAAATTCATTGAAGATTTTAGTCAATTACCTTTGGAGGATAAGGAATATGCTATAGATGTTATAAAGAAACAATTAATAGATGCTAAAAGGGAAGCTATTGCAAAAAGAGCTAAAGAGGCTATGGCGAATCTCAAAAGGGCGTGGTTAAAAAAGGAACGGTAAATGATTTGTATCAGGATTTAGCAGATGAATAGAATAGTGTGGGACAGGGGGTTTAATCGGATTTACAAAAAGAGGATAAAATGTAATGATGACCTTAAAAAGAAATTCTGGGAAGCTATAGCGTTATTTGCAAAAACACCTTTTAACCCGATCCCCTTTTTCTTCACCCGTGGTATTTCATTATTTTTTGGTATCGTGTACATCCGCACCTCACTGCTAATCCTTAACCTGATCAAAATACCATTTTTTAGCCAGTATATCATAAGAAATAAGACAGGTAAGATTGGTATTGGTTATTATACAATACCGTTTTTTTAATACACCCTGAATGGTTTGATCCAGCCATTCATTTACAACTTCTTTCACCTGGAAAAGTCTGCCGTGCAGTTTAAAGCTGTAGGGGATTACGTAATTTATCGTAAGATCATTGACGGGCACCCATATGGAAGCCCTTACCAAATGAATAATGGTAAATACTGATGAAAAGCACCAAAGGATGACACAAGCAAAGTAAAAGCACATTGAGAGGACAACAAGGAATCGTCCCTCAAATAAACCAGCCATTTGAATCGTTCCATCTGCATACAAACCCAAAGCAAAGACAATCTCCCAATATCCTACAGTAAAGGTGAGAGCTTCTTCGCCGTAAATTAATTTCCTTATGGCAAGGACAATTAAGAATGGCATCCACCACAGTCCAAAAGACCAAAACAAGAGGGAAATTCCTTTCAAGAATGGGAGGAAGTCTACAAAAGGTCCTCCTGTTCCCTGAATATATTTGTACAATACGGTACTCGTAATTGCCGTTATAGCAGCTGCCCCCATGTTCATCCAATAAGGCGCAAGAAGGACATTGCTATCAAACCTGTAAAACATCAGTCTTAAGATAATGAGCGCCATAAATATTAGGTATAAACTCGCCCCCACAGACCACAGGGCAAACGAAAATACCTGGATAAACAATGTATGTCTTATTGCATGTTCCGCAACGACAACCCCCAGCAGGGCTGTTGACTGGGTACCCACAGTGGCAAAAAACCATCCCCCATGCAAAATATCTTCAATCTTTCTGCCCTCTGATTTACGACTCAAGAACAGGATACTAAACGAGAAGAGCGAAATAGCCAGCCAAATGCCTATGGCAACATACCAGAATATATCAGCTGTTGTATAAAGGTGAAATATTCTGGAAAAACAGATACCGATAAAGTTTACAGCCGCTACCATGGTAAAGAAATAGAGGGTTTTTTCGGGGCTGAGTAACTCACCCAAAACATCCTTATAGAATAACACCATCCTTATGGCCTTAAAAACAAGCACTGAAAAGAATATAACTAAACTTGCTAAAAAAATGTATGGAACAACCACATGATAACCATACAGTTGAGAAAGCGATGCAATCATACCTGTAGCCATAACAGCAGTAAACCAACGGGTATTTAGTGAATATGCTGCAATCTTTAATATGCTCATAAAGTGAACTTTATTCACCAATTAGCAATATGTTCTATGCGATAGTAATAAACACAAAATATAAGAGCATATTATATGCATCAGAACAATATAGTCACAACAAAAAAACCAAAAGCAGTTCGATTGTCGAAAAAACTGAATGGTTATAAAACATACAAAAAAATCTTTTCCCCATGTATATGTGGAAAAGATTTTTTGCTCGGATCCTTTGATGAGGCTGTGTTTGAATATTAATGAATAACTTTGAATTCAGGTATTCACGGCTTTCTGATGCATCTTTGTTATCGTTTTTTCTTCCATAAACGAGAGGCATATCAGGCAGACAAGGGATACAAAAATAAAACCTAAAGAATAATTATTCGTATAATCCTTAATTGTACCCAATATAATGGGGAGGAAGAAGCCTCCGAGACCACCTGCAGCGCCAACCATTCCACCAACGGTGCCTGTGTCCTTTGAGAAATACTCCGCAACAAGTTTAAACACAACGCCATTTCCTATGCCCAGGCAAATACCCATAAAATAAAAGATCGTGAGTGCAGTCGTTAACGACACGTTCAGGTTCAGTAATATCAGTATGCTGAGTAACAGCGCTGAAAGTACAATTAAAATACGTCTTCCAGGTATATGGTCGCCGAGGTATCCACCTAGAATACGGGAAAAAGTTGTAACAAACACAAAAATTGAGGTAAAACTACCTGCCTTTACCGGAGTTAATTTATAAAAGTCGCGAAAGTAAGACGGCAACCATAATGAAAAGGTTACAAAGAATCCAAAGGTCATGCAATAAAACAGACAGAAGACCCAGATAAGATTAGAAGACTTATATACCTGTAATTTATCATTGAAGGTTGGGGGTTTTGCGTGTGCCGGTCTCGGTGCGTCTTCAGAATAAAACCAGTAAACAAAGGCCATGATAAGCAATGGCACTGAATAGATCATAAATACCTTATTCCACCCGAAAGACTCCGCAAGGAACGGCGCCCCAAACGTGGCAACGGCTGAGCCAATATTTCCAACACCATAAATTCCCAATGCCAAACCCTGTTTTTCTTTTGGATACCATTGTGAAACCTGCGGAATTCCAATGGCGAATGATGTGCCTATCATTCCGAAAAAAAATCCACAGATCAGGAGAAAACCGTAACTATGTGCAAAACCAGCGATAAACAAAGGGAAAAAACCAAAAAAGAGCAGAACACTAAAAACTCGCCTGCCGCCAAATTTGTCTGTCAGAACGCCAATGGGGACCCTGGCAATGGAGCCAAGCAATACAGGCGTTGCGAGTAACAATCCAACGGCTGTGGAAGATAGCTTAAACTCGACTTTTAGGTATGCAGCTAAAGGAGAAAAGAGCGCCCACCCGGCAAAACATGTGGCAAATGCTAAGGTTGCAAGTATCAGCACCCTTGTATTTCCCTGGGGCGTCTGTACCGAAGATGTTTGTACTGATGAATTCATAAAAATAGTTCTCCTAAAATCTAAATTATCCGGATATTATTAGCTGAACAGTCTCAAATTTGCTCTTTACCTTGAGAGAGCATTTATACAAGCTCTCTGTGGTCAAATAACTTGATTGTTTTATATAAAAAACAGCTTTTCATTTCTTATTTTCATCAGGGTAAAAAAGCCATTTACTCGTACCCCCCTAAAAAGCATGGATAACGTCTTTTCAGGGTCAAAAGGGTGCGCGTATAGTTCGTTAATTTTTTTCCCGACCACATCGTCAGATGATGCAACACCAAAAAGCCTTGCACCAATGGTATTGATATGAGTGATGACGCCGTCATAGGAAGGTTCATATTCATACCAGTCTTTTGTATCCTGGACTTTAAGAAGCGCTTTGGATTTATCTTTTGCTGATGAGAAGGCATTGTTCATAATTGATTACCTCCTACTTAATTTTTAAGGTTTCAATTCCCAAGACATTTCGGTTTTCTCTGATGATTGCTGTGTATTACTTTTTGCCTTGTCCTGATCCATACTTCCTTTGTTAATTGTATTTTCAGATTTTAAAATGGGAAACTCCTTCTTGAGTCTGGAAATATTACTCTTTATAAAATCCTCATCCCTTCGAGTCACGACCGAACCCAATACATTCAATGGATTATGTATGTTGTATTTCTGCTCTCGAAGATAGCCTCGCTCTTTTGCCAATTCATAATTATCAAGGATAGCTATTACAAAACCAACCACAACAATGCTTGTTACTCCAAGCAATGTCTTCTTTGGTAGAGATAAGCCTTTTAGCATGAATCCTGTGCCTAACTTCCTATACAGGAGAATAGCCACAATGAGCGCAGGAATAACTATCGCTATCATAAGAGATTTTACCAATGAATCAATGTCGTTTATAGTGCCAAGTGACTCATCTGTGTCGATCTCGACAATTAAGCCCATATTCAAATCTTTAAGCCAGCTCCACGCGCCAACAACTTTTAACCCGTCACAGTCCGTATATCCTTCCAGATCGCAGTCATTCTGTTTTTCTGTAATGCATTTTTTTACCCCTTTTGTCAGCATATTGGTATTGGGGTCTACGACTTTATAATATGTTTTGCAGGTATCACTAGTTTTTTTTATATGATCTAAAAATCTTGATTGAGTAACCATAACACCATCTTTATTTACCAGATAGGCTTTCCCTGTCTTTCCCAAGTAAACATTTCTCACGCTATTATTGAGTAAAGAGGTATCTATCCAGAGTAAAACAGCTCCGATTACATCGTGATTTTCGTCCTTAATAGGATACGACATAAACATGGAATGTGAGCCATCCCCCTCACCGCCCTTTGTATTGTTAAGAGAATATTGGATCACATCGGAAATATATGTTTTACCATCGTATAGGGTCTCATGAACATTCCTGAAAGGCTTTTCTTTCATAATATTCATACCTATCAGGGATTTCTCGGTATCGGTTGTTATCTGGATTGTTCCTGCCGCATCACAAATGAATATCCCTTTGTAACCATAGTCTGTCTTTGTGCATTCCAACTGAGTCTTTAATCTTAAATATTCCATCTCATTTCTTCCACTCACCAGACCCGCAAAATTCTCATCCCCATGAATGAGTAATTCGCTTTGAATAGTATCTGAAAGAGCCATTGCATGTGATTTCCTTTCCGCCCACAACAGCGTAAGGAAATCTTTTTGCTTGTTTACGATACCACAAAGGTTCCTCTGAACTCCCTGCTTCAGCTCGGTACTTGCCTTTGGAAAGGCAATTAACCGAAACAAAAAAAGGGGAAACAACCCAAAAAGTACAAAAGTTATAATGACAATTACTAAGCGTTCCTTAAATATTTTGTTAAACATCTTTACCATTTTTCTCCTCTTTTAAGCTAGACATAAGATGAGTTATATAAATTGTTCTCCTCGAATTTGAAAAATTCAGTCAAAGATTATGAGACATGAATCGTATCCTTTGCAGATGGTCCAACAATTCGATACCTTCTATGTCTGGCATCTGGACATCTTCCAAAAGAAGATTTACCAATTCCTTGAAGAATATATCACAAAACGAGGAAAGAAAACAACCGAAAATCAAGACAGAGATAAACGGGAAGGGATAAACAGTCCATGCAGGGCTGCTGCCGGTATTGACGTTTGAGGTATACGGGGCTGTCCAAAAAGTAAGTTTTTGCAAATTTTCCCTTACTCAAACCTGTATAACGGCAAGCTATCCCCCCATTATAGACGACAAAATATACTTTATTATGGGTATAATACACCACAGATACTACTTTTTAGACAGTCGCTACACCTCAGTGTAGATACCGCAAAACCCACAACAATTTTTCATATCAGGTCATTTTAAGTTCTGTAGAGCTCATATATTCAAAGATTCTGCGAACACAATCCTCGCCAAAATATTCCTTGAGTGATTTGTTCCGTTTCTTTCTATTCCTCAGGAAGGATACTCAGTCAAAGCTGTTGTTGTGGATTGACACGGAAAGAAAATTGAGATACTATTGCAATTCACTTCAGGTGATGAGTATGGAATATAAATGCTTGGCGTTCATAAGGAGAAAAATATGGCAGTAAAAGAAGGTACTTATAATTTAACCCAAAACTCTGGAAAGCTGTTTGTCTATACATTCAAGGAAGGATTTCTGAGTGCGGTGGCTCACGATCTGTTGATTGAGGCAACCAATTTCAGAGCCACCCTAAACGTCCCGGCCGGGGGGCTTAATTCGGCAAGCGTAGAAGCGGAAATCCAGACAAATTCATTAAAAGTGATATGTGCTATGAAAGATGGACAACGTCAGTATGACACTCTGAAAGAAAAAGATAAAGCAGATATTGAAGAAGCCATTTTTAAAGATGTGTTGCATCCAACGAAGTATCCCACCATTAATTTCCGTTCTACGAACATCCAGGGAAAGGATGGCATTCACACTGTGAAAGGAGAACTGACCTTGCATGGGATTGCGCTTCCTATAGAGTTTAATGTGCAAACTTCCACAGGAACAGATCTCAAAGGAAGGGTGTCCCTTTCTCAGAAAGATTATGGCATAAAACCTTACAAGGCGTTACTGGGGACACTCAAGGTTAAAAACGAGGTTGATGTTGCTTTTGATCTGTCGTTAAATTAACTCGCCGTTGTTGGCCAAACACAATTCTTTGAATATTGGTTGGGTTTTCAAAAATTGACTTTATTTTTGGATAAAAAAATATATAATGCATTTTTTTAGTTTAACGTCAAGCATTTCCATAAAGAAACAATGGCTTAAATGGTGAGAGGATTTTTCGATTATTACCGTGGAAGTTAAAAAGGGGTAGAATGTGGAAGACAGCAGAAGGAAATTTCTTAAAATAGCCTCGCACGCATTAGGAGGCACTTTGGCTGCGGGTGTAGTTGCTCCAATTGTTGGGCTGGCGATACACCCATGGATGAAGGAAACTGTATACGGAACTGAAGATTTTATTAATATTGGCAAACTAGACGATTTTCCCGTAGGCGTTCCCAAAAAAATGACCGTTACGTCTTCCAAGATGGATGCGTGGAATATTTTTGAAGGATTAGTTATGGGGTCGGTGTGGGTGGTTAGACGCACAGATGGTTCATTAAATGTATTTTCCACAAATTGTCCGCATCTTGGTTGTGGGGTTGATTGGGAACAGGCAGAAAAAAGATTTCTATGCCCGTGTCATGGCGGGGTATTTGATATGGATGGCAAGAAGATTGCGGGCCCGCCTCCCCGTGATCTCTACGCTTTCGAAACGAAGATTGAAAATAATAATATATTCGTGAACTATAAAAAGGCAATATAAATATTTTAAAGTATTTTCATGGATGATCAGACCAATGGCAAATAAATTGAGCGAATGGATTGAAGATAGAACCGGGTTAAGCAAACTGTTAAAGGCAGCACTGGATGAGCCAGTGCATGGAGGGGCTAAATGGTCCTATGTTTTTGGGAGTGGACTCGTTTTCCTGTTCATTCTCCAAGCGGTTACCGGGATCGTAATGGCCGGCTATTATTCACCATCGTCAACCGCTGCTTGGGGAAGCGTTTACTACATTCAGTACAAAACATCTTTTGGCTGGTTTGTCCGTGGTTTGCATCACTATGGGTCAAGCGCCATGATGATACTTGCCCTTATGCACATGTTCCAGGTGTTTATCTTTGGCGCATACAAAAAACCTCGTGAACTGAATTGGATTTCCGGTGTGATCCTGCTCTTGTTCCTCGCAGGTTTTGGGCTGACTGGTTATCTCTTGCCTTGGGATCAGAAGGGATACTGGGCAACGCAAGTTGCAACCAACATTATGGGCACTATTCCTGTAATCGGCAAGTATATTCAAATAGTACATCAGGGTGGCGCCGACTATGGGAATTTTACCATTACCCGCTTTTATGCCCTTCATGTATTCTTATTGCCTCTTTCGCTCATCTTTTTCCTCTTTATTCACATAGCACTTTTCCGCAAACATGGAGTAACCCCTTACTGGAAAATGAGTGAAGAAGTACTGAAGAACCGTGTTGACCCCTTTTGGCCAGATCAGATATTCAAAGATGTTGTATTTGCTATAGGGATGTATGCAGCGCTTGCGGGAGTAATCTTTTGGACAGGCGGTGCAGAACTTCAGGCGCCGGCTGACCCCGCGTCGAATTACCTTGCACGACCTGAGTGGTATTTCCTGTTTTTATTCCAGCTCTTAAAATATTGCCAGGGGAAGTTTTTGATTGTGGGTACTGTTATTATTCCCGCCCTTGCGTTGATTTTTTTATTTGTATTGCCATTTATTGACAGGTGCGCTTCACGGTATCCAACAAAAAGAATACCCTATTTTGGTGCCGTATTTTCCGGGTTGGCAGGAGTTGTTGTTTTGACTATCCTTGCTGTCCACCATGATAGTCAGGATATCCATATCATTCATCAGCAGGAAGAGGCTGAGAAACAGGCGAAAATGGCCATAAGGCTTGCATCACGGGGAATTCCACCAGAAGGTGGAGTATCTATCTTTCTCAACGACCCTGTATATCGTGGAGAAAAGATTTTTAAAGAAAGTTGTAACGGTTGCCATATGGTAAACGGAACTGGTGGAGAAAACGGTCCCGATTTTACTAATTTCGGGTCGAGAGAATGGATTTCGGGGCTGCTCAAAGATCCCAAGGGTAAAAAGTATTTTAAAGATACAGGGACTATGCCACCGGTAAAACAGCCAGACGAGTCTATTCTGGATATGGCGGAATTCCTGTTAAGTCAGTCAGGAGGATTACTAAACCAGAATGCCGAAAGAGTCGGGAGGGGGCGAGACCTAGTTTTGAATGGTAATTGTGTTATCTGCCATTCCTTTGATAATAAAGAAATGAAAAAGATCGGCCCAAATTTGACGGAATATTTGACGGAGTCGTGGCTAAAGGAGTTTATCCGAAACCCGGCCGATCCGAAATTCTATGGTGTTAGAAATAAAATGCCCGGCTTTGACAAACTTACCGATAGCCAATTGGAGGCGCTTATACAATATTTGCTAAGTTTATCAAAAGATCGGATACTCGTTTCCGAAAGGCAAGTAAGAAAAAGGACAAATGTTTTTGGCTTAACAGACTCAATCACGGCGGCCTGTTTTAAAGACAAACTATTAATGGAGTATAAATTTTACGAAGCCTTTAACTAACTAAGCAAAACTACGGAGAACCATTTACCTTTACATCAAACGTACATCCAAGAAGTTTTGCGGCACGTCGGCATGCAACCATACGAGCGGTAAAAATCTCAAAGTACTCCACGAGATCAGAGATTTCCTTGTCAATATCAAGCATGAGTGTGATTGTTTTATCCTGGGTATTTATTTGCAGTTCGGATTTTGTTACCGCATAATTGACCCGGTCATGGATATCAAATTTAATCTCTTTTACACTTCGCACCCTCGATCGATGTACATCGGATTTATCCGCAATGATGAGCGCTGCTGATACCGGGCTTACAATATCACAGGCACCTTCATCGTGATTTCCTACCGCACTCATAACGAGCACACGGTCTTCTACAGACATGTTCAGCTCTTTTAAGAATTGGCCGGCTAATTGAGCGCTGTGTTCCGGATGCGAATGGCGGCTAATCACGTTTCCAATGTCGTGAATGTATCCTGCAATGGCTGCAAGCTCGCAGGTGTTTGCATCGTATCCGAATTCTTTGAGAATTTTCCGTGCGTTCTTAGCTACATAATTCCCATGACGTTCTCCATGTTCGGTGTAGCCGATCACCCCTAAAAATTCATTTGCTTTTTTGATATATACTTTGACATCCGGGTGGTTTTTTACCTGTTCTAACGTAATCATTTCTTTATTCTTTTCCATGCGGTGTTGCCCTGTTTATCGTCGAGTGCAATTCCTATTTCTGAGAGTTTGTCGCGAATAAAATCCGATAACTGCCATTGCTTTGCCTTTCGCAGTTCATTGCGGGTGTCTAAGAGTACCTGCATAACTTCGTCAAGCACATCCGTTTCGCCTTTTTTCCCGGTTTCAAATGTATTTGGAATAATTCCCAAGACAACGCCTCCGAGATCCTGGTAGAGTTTGTCTATGTCTTCCAGACATTTTCTATTAATTTCATGAGCAGAACTCAGCAAGGTATTGACCTCTTTCGAAAGGTCAAAAAGGGCAGCGATTGCACCAGGGGTGTTAATGTCTTCGTCCATTGCGTCAAGGAATGCTTTTTTATAGTGTTCCAAATTTTCATAAATACCGGCAGGCGCAGAGCCCTCCTTTGCCGAGTCCAGCCGTTCCCGAAGATTTTTGACAGTGTTGTGCAACCGTTCAAGACCTTTATCTGCGGCATCCAGCGCCTCGTTACTAAAATCAAGAGGACTGCGGTAATGAGTGGTAAGGATGAAGAAACGAATGGTCAGAGGATGATACTTCTTAAACGCATCTTTCAGGGTGATGAAATTACCCAGAGATTTTCCCATTTTCTGGCCGTTTACCGTGACCATGTTGTTGTGTATCCAGTATCTTACAAAGGGTGATTTGTTTGCCGCCTCGCTTTGAGCAATCTCGCACTCGTGATGGGGAAAGATGTTTTCGAGCCCGCCGCCGTGGATGTCCAGTGTTGTTCCCAGATATTTCATGGACATGGCGGAACACTCAAGATGCCAGCCGGGAAAACCTTCTCCCCACGGACTTTTCCAACGCATAATGTGACCCGGTTCTGCCTTCTTCCAAATGGCGAAGTCGGAAGGATTTCTTTTTTCAGGATTGATTTCTATCCGTACACCCGCCTCAAGCTCCTCCTGTTTTCTACCGGAGAGTTTTCCGTATTCCTGAAATTTATTGACATCAAAATAGACAGAACCATTCGCTACATAGGCATACCCTTTTTCGATCAACTTTTCCACGAGTTCAATTTGTTCGGGGATATGCGCCGTTGCCCGTGGTGAGATATCAGGTCTTACATTATTGATTGCATCCATATCCTCAAAATAGCTTCGTGTGTACAATTCGACAAGCTCGGCCGGTTCTATGCGTTCTCGCTGGGCGCGTTTCAGTATCTTATCTTCTCCCGTATCAGCGTTATCTGTCAGATGGCCTACATCTGTGATATTCTGGACGTAACGCACCTTATATCCTAGATATCGAAGATAACGGACAATCACGTCAAAACTGACATAACTCTTTGCGTGTCCGATATGCGGGTGGTCATACACGGTAGGACCACATACGTACATAGTGACAAGGCCTTCATGTAAGGGAGTAAAGATTTCTTTCTTCTTGGTTAAGGAATTATAAAATTTTAGTGTCATGGTTTAATTTCTTAAGATTCCAAACAATTTTTATAGTATGCTGCACATCAAAATATATCAACATTACTTTGTTAAAAGTCGTATGTGAAAAAATATTTTTAAGTCATAAGGCGACAGTCTGTCCGAGAATGCCCCCCAACAAACAACGAACAAATTCAATTGTGATTAAATCAAATAAGATTGATAAGCAAGTCATGAAAAGATTAACCTGTTTCCATCCATATCATACTTTTCTATTTTCGTATGAAAAAGCATATGAAATTGTCCAAGAAGAGCTTGTTTTGCTTGCTGTTTCCTTATATCATTGCAGGTTTTATTTTCAATTCCAACGTCTTCTTTAAATTCTATCCAATGCACGTCAGTTTAAACTCTGCCCAGACTCTTTCCAAGCCTCGTAAGAGAAAATTTCGATACCCCACATTAAATTTCAATTGCCCAAAGACTGGTTTCGATGATATGCTGCCGCATAAAGAATTTTCGCCTCCCTTCTCAGATATCAGTTTTTCTCTCATCTTTTGTAAAATCTGCACAGATGGTCCTTGGGTAGCACCGTTTCGGTGTAATCTAAAAACGCTTCGGGAGTAAATCCTATCAGAGGTCTCTGGAATTCATGGAACGACTTAAATTTCGCCATGTGAGTTCTCCGCCTTGTTTGGACATCTTCTAGTAAGGGGAAAAATGGTACGATCGGTTTGTTCAGCAAAATAGGCAACTCGATGAAAAGTTTTAACTGACTGGTGTGGTTTTGTTGTGTCGATTTCATTGAGTTTTACAATATCATTAAACTTCTCTTTCGCAACCGTATTGGCCTTTTTTATGGTTTCACAGAAGATACACTAGCCGCGACATTCTCGGACAATCCAGGTAACTGCAATATCTTCATCCCAATCAGACCGAATCCATATATTTTTTTGCTCTGGTAAATGGTGTGTTCTTATCCATTGGGAGGGACATTCTTTCTTTTCTATCCCAAGATTCATTACACTCTGGCCAAAGTTCTTTATTCCTCCGCCATCCTGGAAGCTTTTGCGCAGGGCGTGATATTTGTAAAGGTGTTAAAAATACCTTCCATTTTAGCAGCACGCCCATTAAATCAGCTCAATTGACCGTAAGCCCTGTAATAATATTTTCTCTCTGATTTACCTTGAAAAACGCTCATTTATTTGCTTTTTAAAATTAGCGTAAACTGTAATACCATTATTTAGAATAAGTTTATACGTTTTGGCTATTTCATTGAAAACACGATTCTTTTTTGCGATCTTCCACGTATCGTTTTCTTTATAGAGAGTTTTTGTTATTCTTGACAAACTTTTTTTGTGCCGATAACCGCGTTTATCGGTCCATTCATCCATTCTGTCAAAACTAACGGTGGCTTGGTTCCATTCGTTATTTGTCTCTATTAGTTCATTTTGGATAGATACCTTTATACCAGAAATATACGAATAATGCTCTCTGAGTTTCTTTTCTTCTTTTTCAGAGGATATATGTCCAAGTTCTTTTAAAGTCTCAACATCTCCTTTTTCCCATACCCTCTTATATTCCATCAGCCAACTTTTAATTTCATTTTGTACTATTTCCTTTGGATCAGGGTCTATTGCTGCAGGGTTTTCAGCAGTATCAATATCATATCTTTGTGCGTTAGCAACATCTCTATCAAAATGTTTACTGTTGTTGGGTGTTTTTTCATCAGCAGTATGATACCGAACACGATAGTCAATGGAATGCGGGGACAGGTCTGACGCTTTACTCCTGTCAGTATCTTCTAATACATCATTTTTATTTAGTTCTTTCCCGGAAAATGTTTCTAAGACGTTATTCTGGACTATGTGCAGGTTATTGTCGATTTTTTGAGACGAGGTTGGCTCACTATACGTATCATGAAAAAGGGCAGTATTATTTGAAATAGGGATGTTTTTTTCTTGTCCCTTTCGCAGAAAATACAGGTAGTACACTAAAGAAATTGACAGAAAGATTGTAATTATAACAAACAAAGCACTCTTGAAATAATTCGTAAGATTTAAGCTGGTACTACATTTCACCTTTTGTAATAACGATTTGACCTCATCAACTGATTGTGGCCTCTTATTCATTTTCTTTTCTAAACACTGAAATATAACGTTTTCTATATATTTTGGAATTTTTAAATTCTTATTCAGCTTCCGAAAAGGCTGTGGCTTTTCATTTAAATGCTTATTCATTAACGTGATTTGATCTCCTTTAAATGGAGTCTCTCCCGTCAACATTTCATACATTATTACTCCCAAAGAATATATATCTGTCCTTTCATCACATTCGCCGCGCCATTGTTCGGGTGCCATATAAAGGGGAGTTCCTACGATGCTTCCGGTTAGAGATACATTGTCCTGTATTCGCAGCTTCGCTATTCCAAAATCTAAAACTTTTACGAAATCATTCAATTCTCCAATTCTGGATAACATGATATTTTGTGAGGTAATATCCCGATGAATGATCTTGTTGGGATGTTTGTGTGCTGCAGATATTACATTACAGATCTGGAAAATAATGTTTACCATTCTTGTAATATTAAATGGTCCATCGTTCCTGATAGTTTCTTTTAAATTCTTGCCATGGACAAATTCCATAGCCATATAAGTTGTACCGTTTTCATCGCGAACAAAATCGTAAAGGTGAATTGCATTAGGATGACGTAATTCCATGATGGTTGCAGCTTCGTTTTGAAATCTCTTAATATCTTGAGGGTTATCACTTAAGCTTATATGTAATATTTTCACGGCAACAATATCGTCAATATTATGTAATTTTCTCTTGGCTTTGTATATAACGCTCCAGCCTCCAACGGCAATCCTTTCTATTATGTCGTACTTTTCTCCTAATAATTTACCGATGTAGTGGTCGCCTGTTTTTTGTTGAGAAGGCGCTAATGTTCCGGTGAAAGTTACTGATGTTTGATATGTATCTGGTTGATAATGTCGTTGAAGATCGATCCTTTCCCCACAAAAGTTACAATCGATGACATCCCCAAAATCGGTATCAACTTCCTTGGATTTTTTATTGCATTGTGGACAGTGAACAACCGTGATCCCCATCATTTTTAAAAGGTATGCTTCCTGCTCAGGCGTAATATAGCCCCGATCTGCCATGACAACATCAAGACTCATTCTCGGATTGTCAACTGCAGTGGCATCGACAATACATTGGCAGGTATAAACCTGTTCAGGGGTCACTAATCCTTCAGAGACGGCAAGATTTCCAAACTCTATATCTAAATCTAACCCGCTTTTCATAGCGTTTTTTTTGATGTAAAGGTTTATGTGATACGAAGAGTTCAGAGGAGTATTTAAATTAAGACGCGGTGGCTTGTCTTATATTCAGATTAAAATTTTTTGAATATTGGTTGATATGATTTCCCGACAAGCGGTTTTTTTATTCTTTTCCTTTTTATCGTAGAGGCTTACCCCTACAAGAGATAATATGAAAAAAAGGAACCCACAAAATACCATTCTCATGTCTTGTGAGATTTGACAAATAAAGGAAAATTTTTGTCCTATTAAACAACCAATCATTAAGCTTATAAGAGGTAAAACAAGAAGGAGTATCATACTTTTATATGGAGAACACTCGATTATTTTTAATGTCACCAACTGACCCAAAATTAAATCCGGAGATGCATCGACTTCTATAAGATGCGGTACATTTTCTATTCCTGCACAGACCCTGCAACTTTTGCACTCCGGTGGATTGGGCTTTATTATTTCCACCGTTGCGCGATTGCCACTGATATATTTTATGCGCCCCGTTTCGATGCCCTGTTTTTGTTCAAACATAACCTATAATCAATTAATAGCTAAGTGCCCTGAGTAGGCTGTTGAGCCTGAGTTGCATTGCCTACCTTTTCCCGCATTAACTTACCGACTTTAAACACTACCACATTTTTGGCAGGTACAAAAGCCACTTCACCGGTTCGTGGGTTTCTCGCTTTTCTGGCGGCACGCTGACGTATTTCAAAAACACCAAAATCACGCAGTTCAATGCGGTTGCCCTGGGAAAGCTCACCAATAATCTCATCCAAAAACATCTGGATCGTTTTTTTTACGATCATATGGGTGTTGTCTGTTCTTCTTGCAATCTTCTCGCAGAGATCCCTTTTTGTCGTTGTTTGCATTACTATTCTCCTCCTTTTATAATAATAGTTATCTGCTATCAGTAATTTTATTAAAAATCCATGTGAATGGATTTAATGACAAAATGTCACCTCCCCTGATGTAACGTAGCTTATAAGACTATTTTTCTGTCTTAACTAATTTCCAGACATGATATTTATGATTAGCTGCGGACATATTATCAATTCAAAAGATTAATGTCAATACGATTTTAACACTTTTTGCGTTCTGAATTTGGGTTACAAGCGCTGAAAAACTCTGATTTAATTGCTGCCTTAAAATATCTTGACATCAAAATAACAAATGTGATATTGTAATAAAAATTTTTATTATGTGTGCCTCATTAAAAAATTCTGGGGAGATAAGTCATTATGAAGGTTAATAAAAGAAAAAGTTCTATAAAACACAAGAGGATGTGTGGCTTTCGGAAGAGGATGCGAACAAAGGGTGGGCGTGCAATTTTAAAAAGAAGGAGAAGAATTGGCAGAAGACCGTTACTCGACGTTTAGTGCTGCAAACAAAAAGACCTTAAATACACACTTTATATTTAAGGTCTTTTCTCTTTACAATCTGATTAATCTTCTATAATAATTGCCTCTACCGGGCATTCTTCAGTCGCTTGCCTGCAAGTATCTTCGCATTCGGATGGCACATCCGTGATTATCGCTATAGCCACATCACCTTGCATGGAAAAGACTTCAGGACACGTCTGTGTACAAAGTTCGCAACCTGTACAAATATCTGCATCTACTTTTGCGCGCATAACTATCTCCTTTTAATAGTACAAAATGTATTAAAGCATTGTTATAACTCAAAAACTACAATTTATACGTCAGCGCCTCCTTTCGTCATTTATTGTAAAAAATTTATACTCAAATCGCAACAGCCATTTATAAGATATAAAACCAGAGAGCTATCTAACTGGACACCTTAAACGACGACATCTGGTGCCAGAACAACCTCTTCGCCCCCCTCAGACAATCGTCTGCTCTTTAGCTTGCCGTTCTCGACATGGGCATATTTTGCTTCATGAATACCAAGCCTGATATCGGCATACTTACAATTTTTGAACGAACCGGCCTGACGAACAACCTTTGTAACAGTTTCTTTAAGCACGTCTATAAGTTCAATTTTTGTGTGTCTTGCGATGGGAATTTCCTCTTTTATTTTCTTTTCATTCGTGTTTACTGTCAAAATCGTTCGATAACGTAAAACTAAGTGATTTGTTTTAAACTGTGAAACGAATTAGTCTATTTACCAAAATATTTCGCTCTTTTCCATAAAAATTTATCCCTTTAAAAATTTAACCCTTTGCAAACGAAGTTGACCGCATGCGGCATGAATCGTATCCCCCTTTTTCTTTCTCATGGTTACCACGAGGCCATGTTTTCCTAATGTTTTACAAAACAATTCGATCGTTTCTTCGGAGGGAGGTCTCAAGGTAAATTCTTCTACGGGATTTAATGGAAGAACGTTGATGTTGCATTGAATGCCTTTGAACAGCCGCGCCAGGGACTCGGCGTCTTGTTTAGAAGAGTTGATGCCATTGATCAAGGTATATTCAAAACTGATGTCCCGCCTCGTAACTTCAAAATATTCACGGGCTGCAGCGATGATATCTTTAATGCCCGTTTTCCTATTCGATGGTATTATCTTTGATCGCGTGGTGTCGTCAGATGCATGAAGAGATATCGCAAGATTTACCTGAAGTCCTTCCTGTGCCAGCCGGCGAATACCGTCAATAATGCCAACTGTTGAGATGGTAATATGTCGTGCCCCAATACCTAATCCCCATTCGGCATTTATACTCCTGATAGCCTTGATAACGTTATCGTAGTTCGCAAGGGGCTCGCCAATACCCATAAAGACAATATTGGTAAGGCGTTCGTCCGGAAGAAGGTGATTTTTAATATGAAGGGCCTGCTCGACAATTTCATTCACCTCCAGGTTCCTTCCCAAACCGAAGAGACCGCTTGCACAAAACCGACAAGCCATTGCACAGCCTACCTGTGAGGAAACACACGCAGTGACTCTTTTGTTTTCTCTCAACAGGACACTCTCAATAACGTTCTCATCGGCCAGACGAATCAAAAATTTCTCTGTTCCATCCGCAGTCCGATCAATGCATTCCACCCTGGTTTGGAAGACCTGGCATTGCTCGGCAAGTTGTTTTTGAAAATCTTTAGGCAGGTTAGTCATCTGGTTAAAAGTTGTTGCCCCTTTATCGTAAACCCACAAAAGTATCTGTTTTGCCCTGTAAATAGGCTCTTTGAACGATGCGCAGAGTGTCTCCAGTTCAGTCAAAGACACACTGGTAATCGGCAGAATCCCTGTTTTATACATAATATTTATGATAGGTGTGGCCTCTCCTCCTGTTGAAATAGCCGGTTATTTTGAGTGAATGCCAAATACCAACCAAAGCCATCACGCACGGTATTATTTTAATCTATTCGTATGTTCTCTGTTATTATACACTATTTAAATTGATATTGTTCAAATAGATATTCCAGGAAAAATGATATACTTCATGGGATTCCGCAGATTCCTCGATCCGACCACGGTTGCCAAATAACGGCACACAGCCCTGCATAAAATATCTCCAACGCATGTGCTCGTATGGTATTTATATAAATATCATCATCTGATCTGTTTCAAAAATCAAAATGAATAGGAGGAAACTTTTATAAGGAAACAAAAAAGGCTGTACAATGTAACATTGCACAGCCTTTCTGAATAGCTATTTGAAAGATGGCGCTTAATAGACTATCGAGGCATGCTTAGGCGATTCATGTGATGCGGCTTTTAGAAATAACCCAACTATTCTTTTAAACAAAGGCTCAATCCCCGATAGAGAATCACGAGTTATCGACCTTTACAGTATAACATCCCCTGCCGAGCCGCCATCATTATTGTAGACAGTCGGCATGTAAAACGTATTTTCTGCAGCCTGATCAATCTTTTGATTACACTTTGGGCATCTCCTGTTGTGCGGCCCACGGCTGATAAATTTTTTTCCACACATGAGACACAGTCTTTCCGCCTTATCAGTATAAATATTTTTCAGAGAAAGAGTTTTTTCATTATATTTTTTTTGAATTTTACGCCTTGATTTTTCTTTCTGCTGGACACTCATAATGAACTCCTGGAAAATTTAATGAATATAAATTACATTGATTTAAAAAACAAAACAACGTCCGATATTGTTCCAAATATTTAATTTTTTGATTAAATTCTGCCACTAAAATAAAAAAGCCTCACTGCAAAGATATCAACTGTAAATCTTTGGCAGTAAGGCTGTCTTTTTATCAGATGTAGAGACGTATGGAATACACCCCTACAAAAGACCCGTTACTTTGCGTCCCCTGATCACTCAGGGTTTGCCTTTATCTAAATGTGTACAGTCATTAGAATAGTTATTAATTTTAAATATTTTAATTTTATAACAAACTATGTCAAGTAAAATATCTCAAAATAATGTTACCATTTTGAAATGTTAATTATTTGATGATAGGGAAGGAAGGGGATTGGGGGGGAGAAGACCCTTTCGCCGCCTTGGTTTGAGCTGTGTTCGTCTCCCACGATTAAAGAAAAGGCTTTTACTCGAGGGATTCGACGGTCTGCTCAGGAAATCTCCTCTTTCTGCACCAAACGAGAATATCTTTTGAGAAAGGCGTAAGGCAGATTCTCACGCTTCGCAAAAAATTAAATGGTTATTGAGTTAACTCACCAAAGGTAATAGTTTCACAATTCATACATGCCGCTAGCATTCTATTAAATAATTGGTTTTCCCAAAAGCGGCGGTTGAAGCGATAACAGAATTCATCGAGGTATACTTGCAAATGTTTTGGCCCGATACCATGATAAGTTCCAAGAACAAACGACTTGGCACTGGAAATAATTGTATGAACCCAAGGCAGCGGCGCTTCTTCGGACACGATTGGAAATATTTCGTGTTTGGTTACATTATCCTTCAACGCATTATATATGTTCAAACCATCTGTTTGAACCAAACAGTTTTCCTCAAAATGAGATTTGACAAAATCGATAACAACTTCTGTGGTAATACTAATCCGCCTTCATACACTAAAATACAGCCCAGAGGAATCCTGTCAGCGATTGAATGATTTCTTTGTTATGTGTTATTGCAATGAGCGCCTTCATTAAGACCTTTTTCAACGCTCCTATCGAAGGCCAGAACCCGTTTTGGAGATAATTTTCACGAAGATGCTCCCACAGATATTCTGCAGGATTGAGTTCAGGGCTATATGGGGGCTGAAAGATGATTCGAATATTCTCAAAAGTCTCAAGGG
>WBZR01001260.1_pt1 | contig 32866 bp, 31 predicted proteins | sample 5204231 | NCBI WGS metagenome assembly WBZR01 (sample SAMN12412403, study PRJNA552823) | activated sludge metagenome | isolation source: activated sludge from anammox sidestream of wastewater treatment plant... | place: USA: Virginia | collected 2017-08 | reverse complement strand
GTCGCATCGGCAATCGTGCCGGTGCCCGCCTTGATGCCCTGGGCTTGCAGGTGGCGGTGCACCTGCTGGAAGTTCTTCACGCCCAGACGGTGGCGCTCCAGCAGGTGGCGGAAGCGGCACACCGTGGATTCATCCGGCACCGCCATCTCCCCCAGATCGATGCCGGCGAAGCGGCGCATCGCGGCCGAGTCGTACAGCGCCTCTTCCACACCCGGATCCGAGAGCTTGAACCACTGCTGCAGGAAGTACACCCGCAGCATCATCGGAAGCTCCTTGGGTCGACGGCCATCGCCGGCTCGAGGGTATTTCGGTGCTACCAGGGCGCACAACTCCGCCCACGGCACGATGCGGTCCATCTCGGCCAGGAACTTCTCCCGCCGCGTCGTCTCGGCGTATTTCTCGAAACCCGTGCCCAGGCTCAACTGCCTGCTCATTTCCGTCTCCGATGTGCTTCGGTGTGCCTACCGATCAGATCGTGGACTTTTGCAGAGGTTCCCTAGCGGCATGGAACTGTCATTCACCAAGATGCATGGACTCGGTAATGATTTCGTCCTGCTAAACGGGTTCCGGAAGCCCCTCAGTCTTACCCCCGAACACGTCAGACGTCTTGCCGACCGCCACTTCGGCGTTGGCTGCGATCAGGTCCTGGTGCTGGAACCGCCACGCGGCCAGGCCGACGTGCATTACCGCATCTACAATGCCGACGGAGGCGAGGTCGAACACTGCGGCAACGGTGTCCGCTGCGTGGCGCGCTATCTGCGCGACGAGGGTATCGTGGTCAAGGACGAGATCACGGTGGAGACGATGAAGGGCGGGATGTCGAAGGTATTCATCGAGGCTGGCGGCCTGGTTCGCGTCAACATGGGGCCACCGCGATTCGAGCCGGAGGAAATACCGATGCAGGCCCGCGGCCGCGCCAGCAGCTATCAGGTGGAGGTCGGTGGCGGGCACGTCAGCGTCGGCGCGGTCTCGATGGGCAATCCGCACGCGGTGATCAGGGTCGAGAATGTCGACACCGCACCGGTCAGCACGCTGGGACCGATGATCGAGCATCACCCGTTGTTTCCGCGGGGGGTGAACGTCGGTTTCATGCAGGTCGTGGATGCCGCCCACGTGAAGCTGCGCGTCTTCGAGCGTGGAACCGGCGAGACCCTGGCCTGCGGCACCGGCGCGTGCGCGGCGGTGGTCGTCGGACGCATGCACGGACTGCTCGAGCCGATGGTGGACGTGCAGCTCCCCGGCGGACATCTGTCCATTAGTTGGGCGGAACCCGAACAGGCCGTATGGATGACCGGACCGGCCGCGCGCGTATTCGAGGGGCAGATAAAGCTATGAACACCGGCACGACACCCGACGAGGCACTGACGAGCGATTCATCCGACGTCACCAGTTCGGTGGCCGAGTATCTGCGGAAGCATCGCGAGTTCTTCGTCGAGCACCCGGATCTGCTGACCGACCTGGTCATACCGCACGAGACCGGGAAGGCGGTTTCGCTGGTCGAGAAGCAGGTGATACTCCTGCGCGACGAGAATCGCCAGCTGAAGTCCCGCTTCCGGGAGCTGGTCAACATTGCGCGCGAGAACGAGGAGTTGTCGCGACGCATGCACAGGCTCACGCTGCGACTGGTGGAGGCGGCAAGCTGCGCGCAGATCCTCGGCAACCTCGTCAACAGCCTGCAGACGGATTTCGCCGCCGACGGCATCACGCTGCGCATATTCGCCGAACCGGTGGCGGCCGATGACGTCGATCGGCCGGAGTTCGCCGGCGCGAGATCGCCGCTGCGGACGATGTTCGCGGAGGAGCTCGCGCAGCGAAAACCGTACTGCGGCCGTCTCAAGCACAATCAGCAGGAGGCGCTGTTCGGGATCCGCCACGAGGAAGGCTCGGAGGAGTTCGGATCCGCGGCCGTCCTGCCCTTGTTCGGCAAGCACTGGGAAGGGATCCTGGTGATCGCGAGCCGCGATCCGCGGCGCTACCACCCCGAGATGGGCATCGACCTGCTCGCTCACCTCGGCGACATCGTCAGCCTGATCCTCAACCCGTGGGTCGCCGCGCCCGCGACATAGGCGGGCGTCCGCGGGCGCCGGGTGACCGGACGCCGAGCGCGGCGCGGGATCCGGACGTCGAAACGTATCTCGCGACGCTGTCCGCGCATTCCCCGCACACTCGGGCGGCCTATCGCCGCGACCTCGCGAAGCTCGTCGCCTTCCGGGCCAGGCACGGTATGGAAGCATGGTGCGAGGTGGGCGCGCAGCACGTGCGTGTCCTGATCGCCGAGGAGCATCGCGGCGGACTGAACGGACGGAGCCTGCAGCGACTGCTGTCGGTGTTGCGGGCGTTTTTCCGGTACCTCGTGCGTGGCGGCAAGGCCACGCACAATCCGGCCGAGCTGGTGCGCGCCCCCAAGGCGCCGCGCCGGCTGCCCAAGGCACTGGACGTGGACCAGGCGGCCAGGCTGGTGGAGATCGCCGATGGAACAGAGGGCGCGGGGATCACGGCGCGCGACCGCGCGATTCTCGAGCTCATGTATTCCTGCGGATTGCGCGTTTCCGAACTGGTCGGGCTGGACATGCGCGATATCGACCTGCGCGAGGCTCAGGTCACCGTCTTGGGCAAGGGCCGCAAGCAACGCCGGGTGCCGGTCGGCCGCCACGCAGTTCGCGCGCTTCAGCACTGGCTGCGCGTGCGGCCCTCCTGGATCGCAGGGGAGACGCAGGCGCTGTTCCTCGCACGCCGCGGCGCGCGGCTGACCGCGCGCGCCGTCCAGCAGCGCGTGCGGCGCTGGGCGATCCGGCAGGGCTTGGACACGCACGTCCATCCGCACATGCTCCGTCACTCCTTCGCCAGCCATGTGCTGGAGTCCTGCGGCGATCTGCGCGCCGTGCAGGAACTGCTCGGCCATGCCGACATCAGTACGACGCAGATCTATACCCATCTGGACTTCCAGCATCTCGCCAGGGTGTACGACGCCGCCCATCCGCGGGCGAAAAAGCGCTGAGCAACGCTGCCAGGGGCAGCCGTCGTTCTGACCGCTGCGCAATTGCGGCTGGCCTCCGCACCGGCGAGCCGCGGCCGCGCCCTTTCCCTGGCTACGGACCGTCGGCGGCGTCGGGCGTGACACACCGGCACCCCGGTGCAGCAACCGCGTTCGCGTCCGGCGCCGGATCGACCCGCGAAACAGTCCGCGTATGGCGGCCGGGGAGGGGCGGGATTCGTGTAAGATCCTTCCTCGCACCGGCAGGCATCGGAATGGGATCGGATCTTGGAGCAATTTCACGGTACCACCATACTTTGCGTCCGCCGCGACGGCACCGTGGCCATGGGCGGGGATGGCCAGGTCTCGCTCGGGCAGACCGTGCTGAAGGGCAACGCGCGCAAGGTGCGGCGCCTTCATGACGGCAAGGTCATCGCCGGTTTCGCCGGAGGCACCGCGGACGCCTTCACCCTGTTCGAGCGCTTCGAGGCGAAGCTGCAGAAGCACCAGGGGAATCTGACGCGTTCCGCGGTCGAACTGGCCAAGGACTGGCGTTCCGACCGGATTCTGCGCCGGCTGGAGGCGATGCTCACGGTGGCCGACGCCACGGCCTCCCTGATCATCTCCGGCAACGGCGATGTCGTGGAGCCGGAGGACGACGTCATGGGGATCGGCTCCGGCGGGTCGTTCGCGGTTGCGGCGGCGCGGGCGCTGTTGAGGCACTCCGATCTGGGCGCGCGCGCGATCGTCGAGGCGGGCCTGAACATCGCCGCCGAGATCTGCGTCTACACGAACACGAACCTCACCATCGAAGAACTGGGTTGAGCGGGCAGTCTCCGCCAGCGCCACCTTACGCCCTCTCATGACGCAACTGACACCGCGGCAGATAGTCGCCGAACTGGACAAGCACATCGTCGGACAGAACGACGCCAAGCGCGCCGTAGCCATTGCCCTGCGCAATCGCTGGCGCCGTTCGCAGGTCGATCCCGAGCTTCGCAACGAGATCACGCCCAAGAACATCCTGATGATCGGGCCCACCGGCGTGGGCAAGACCGAGATTGCGCGGCGACTCGCGAAGCTCGCCAACGCGCCGTTCATCAAGGTCGAGGCGACCAAGTTCACCGAGGTCGGCTACGTGGGGCGCGATGTGGAGTCCATCGTTCGCGACCTGGTCGACGTCGCGATCAAGCTGACGCGCGAGGAGGCGGTGAACAAGGTGCGGAGCCGCGCCGAGGACACGGCGGAGGAACGCATCCTCGACGTGCTGCTGCCGAAGGCGCGCTCGACCTTTGGAAGCGAGCTGATGACGGAGGAGGAAAGCACGACCCGTCAGCGCTTCCGCAAGATGCTGCGGGAAGGCAAGCTCGACGACAAGGAGATCACCATCGATCTGAACCTGCCGCCGGTGGGCGTGGAGATCATGGCGCCGCCCGGGATGGAGGAGCTCACCAGCCAGCTGCAGGGCATGTTCCAGCATCTGGGCGCTGCGCGCACCCGCAGCCGCAAGGTGACCGTGAAAGAGGCGCGCAAGCTGCTCACCGAGGAGGAGGCCACCAAACTGGTGAACGAGGACGAGATCAAGGCACGGGCCCTGACAGCCGCCGAGCAGAACGGGATCGTCTTCCTCGACGAAATCGACAAGATAACCCGACGCGGCGAGACCGTCGGCGCGGACGTGTCGCGGGAAGGAGTGCAACGCGACCTCCTGCCGCTCGTGGAGGGGTGCACGGTGTCCACGAAGCACGGGATGGTCAGGACCGATCATGTGCTGTTCATCGCCTCCGGCGCCTTCCATCTCGCCAGACCCTCGGACCTCATCCCCGAGCTGCAGGGGCGCCTGCCCAATCGCGTCGAGTTGCACGCACTGACCGTGAGGGATTTCGTGCGCATACTCACGGAACCCGATGCATCGCTGACGCGGCAGTACGCCGGCCTGCTGGCGACGGAGGGCGTGACGGTCGACTTCACGCCGGACGGCATAGCGCGTATCGCCGAGATCGCCTGCCAGGTCAACGAGCGCACGGAGAATATCGGGGCACGGCGGCTGCATACCGTCATGGAGCGGCTCCTGGAGACGGTGTCGTTCCGCGCCGGCGACGAGCCGGGGCTCACGGTGCAGATCGACCGCGACTATGTCGACAGGCAACTCGGCGAGCTGGCCGGCGACGAGGATCTCGCCAAGTACATACTTTGAACGGACCGCATATGCCGACCCCGACAGGCATTACCCTGTACCGGCAGTCGAGGATGCTGGAAGTCGCCTTCGACGACGGAAAGGCCTTCAGGCTGCCCTGCGAGCTGTTGCGCGTTTACTCACCCTCCGCAGACGTGCGCGGTCACGGCCCGGGGCAGTCGGTCCTGCAACTCGGCAAGGAGAATGTCGGGATCACCGCGATCGAGCCCGTCGGGAATTACGCCGTCAAGCTCGTCTTCGACGATGGACACCGGACCGGGATCTACTCCTGGGATTACCTGTACGAGCTCGGCAGCCACCAGTCCGAGATGTGGCAGGAATACCTGGACGCGCTGAGGCGCGCCGGTCACGAGCGGCGGGCCGCAGAGGGGCAATGAGCGAGTCGACGACGCATTTCGGTTTCAAGGAGGTCCCGGTCTCCGAGAAGCAGAGGCTGGTCGGCGAGGTCTTCTCGTCGGTCGCGACGCGCTACGACCTGATGAACGACCTGATGTCCATGGGGATGCACCGCCTGTGGAAGCGCTTTGCCGTCGCGCACGCGGCGCTCAGGCAAGGGCAGGGCGTGCTGGACGTCGCGGGCGGCACCGGGGATCTGAGCGCGCGGCTGGCGTGCGCCGTCGGGCCGTCGGGCAGCGTCATCTGCGCGGACATTAACGGCGCCATGCTGGCCGTTGGCCGCGATCGCCTGCTCGATCGCGGCATCGCGCAGAACGTGCAGTTCGTGCAGGCTAATGCCGAGATGCTGCCGTTCGCCGATGGGAGCTTCGATGCGGTGACGATCGCATTCGGCCTGCGCAACGTCACCGACAAGCAACGGGCGCTCGCCGCGATGCAGCGGGTGCTGAAGCCCGGTGGCAGGCTGGTCGTGCTGGAGTTTTCGCAGGTGGTACTGCCGCGGTTGCGGCGCCTATACGACGCCTATTCCTTCGGCGTGCTGCCGAGGCTCGGGAAGGTCGTTGCCGGCGACCGCGAGAGTTATCAGTATCTGGTCGAATCGATCCGGCGACACCCCTCGCAGGCGGAGCTTGCGCGCATGATGGAGGCGGCGGGCCTGGAGCGCGTGGACTGGTGCAACCTGTCCGCCGGCGTCGTTGCCGTGCACCGGGGTTATCGCCTGTGATTGCCGTCGACTCCGCGACCATCGAGACGCGGGTGCTTCCCGGGGTGGCTCGCGTCATCGCAGGGCTGCTGGAGTTCGACACCGACACCCGTGACGCCCTCGGCCGCATGAGCGGCCGGGTCATTGCGGTCGACCTGGCGGGCTTCGAGCGCAGCGTCTACCTGCTGCCCCAGGCCAATGGACTGGTCATCCGCCTGAGCCACGACGGCGAGGTTCACGTTCGCATTCGAGGGTCGATCGCCGGGTTCGCCAGGCTCGCCCGCAGTCGCGCGCGCAACGAGCCCGTGCCCGCCGGGACCGTCGAGATCCTGGGCGATCTGAGCACCGCGCAACAGGTGCAGTCGTTGATCGGGCAAATCGACGTGGACTGGGAGGAGATGGCCTCGAGGCTGATCGGCGACGCCGCCGCGCGCAAGCTGGGCGTCCTACTCCACGGTATGCGGCGCTGGGCGGGCGGCGGCGCCGAGTCCCTGGCCATGAATTTCTCCGAGTATGTGCGTTACGAGATCGAGACCGTGCCGGAAAGGGCGGCAGTAGAGGGATTCCTGCAGGGTGTCGACGCCCTGCGCGCGGACGCGGACCGGCTGGCCGAGCGCGTTCGGCTCCTGCGGCGTCGGCTGGACGAGGGACGCTGAGGACGATGCGCATCATCACGCCAGCGCAGTTCGTCCGGTTGCTGTCGATACAGCGCACCTTCATACGCCACGGCGTCGATGAGATCGTTCTGGGGATCCCGCTGCTGCGCCCGTTCCGCTTTCTGCTTTATCTGCTGCCGTGGAACTGGCGGCGGCGGGATTTCGCGCCCACGGCGGTCCGCATCCGTCACGTTCTGGAAGAGCTCGGACCGATTTATGTCAAGTTCGGACAGATCCTGTCCACGCGGCGCGATCTGCTTCCTGACGATATCGCCGAGGAACTGGCGCGGCTTCAGGACCGGGTCCCGCCGTTCCCTGGCATCGAGGCGCGTGCGATAGTCGAGGAGGAGTACGGCAAGTCGGTCCAGGAGGTGTTCAGCGAGTTCGACGCGCAGCCGCTGGCCTCGGCATCGATCGCCCAGGTGCATGCCGCGCGCCTGAAGGACGGCCGCGAGGTCATCGTGAAGGTGGTGCGACCCGGAATACGCACCACCATCAGGCGCGATATCGGTCTCATGTATATCGTTGCGGAGGGGCTGGAGCGGTATTGGTCCGAAGGCAGGCGCCTGCAGCCCACGGGCGTGGTTGCGGAGTTCGAGAAGACGCTGCTCGATGAGCTCGACCTCATGCGCGAGGCGGCGAATGCCTCGCAGCTGCGTCGCAACTTCAGGGACGACCCCGCCATTCACGTCCCGGAAGTCATGTGGGAGCTGTGCCGCCGCAAGGTGATGGTGATGGAGCGGGTCTCCGGAATACGCGTGGATGACATCGCCGCCCTGAAGCGGGCCGGCGTCGACATGCGGCGCCTTGCGGAGAAGGGCGTGGAGTTGTTCTTCACCCAGGTGTTCCGCGATCACTTCTTCCACGCGGACATGCACCCCGGGAACCTCTTCGTCGATCCGCGGGACGGCGGCCGGACCGCCCGATTCATCCCGGTCGATTTTGGCATCATGGGGTCGCTGAGTGATTTCGACCAGCGTTATCTGGCCGAGAACTTTCTGGCCTTCATGAATCGCGACTATCGGCGGGTGGCCGAGCTGCACGTCGAGTCCGGATGGGTGCCGGTGGACACGCGCGTGGATGAGTTCGAATTCTCAATCCGCTCGGTGTGCGAGCCCATATTCGACCGGCCCGTGAAGGAGGTATCCGTGGGGCGCCTGCTGCTGCGTCTGTTTCAGACGGCCCAGCGCTTTCACATGAAGATCCTCCCGCAGCTGCTCCTGCTGCAGAAAACGCTGGTCAATGTCGAGGGCGTGGGCCGGCAGCTTTACCCGGACCTCGATCTCTGGGCGGCGGCGCGGCCGCCGCTGGAGCAATGGATGCGTCAGCGCGTGAGCGTCCGCGCGTTGGCAAGGTCCGCCCGTGAGCGTCTTCCGGCCATCGCCGAGAGACTGCCGGAGCTGCCGAAGATCGCCTTCGACGTCCTCGAGCGCGCAAAGACAGGTCAGTTGAAGATGATCGCCCACGGCGACCAGCTCGACGAACTCAAGGCCGAGGTGCGGCGATCCGGACGGCGCACGTCGCTTGCGGTGCTCGCGGCCTCGTTCATTGTCAGCGGGGCGGTCCTGATCGCCATGGCAGGTAAGTCGCTGCAGACGTTCTGGGGAGTACCGTGGCCGGTATGGGTCCTGGGCGCGCTGTCGGCGGGACTGGTCGTGGCGCTGGTCAGCGACGATTGACGAGACGGGGCGCGATTGCCCCCGGCGCTCGGCACCGGCGCTTCAGGCCGCACCGTGGCACTTCTTGAATTTCCTGCCGCTTCCGCACGGACAGGGATCGTTGCGACCGACGTCTCTCAGCGCGTTGCGCGCTGGCCGGGCTTCATGATGATGGTCGTGGTGCTCGTGTCGGCAGCCCGGTCCATGGACGTGCTCTTCGCCGGTCTCGTCCGGTTTGCGGTTCGTGCTCATCTTTGCGCCTCCGCCGCGGCGGATGGTGCCGCAGCCTGCATCTCCTCGCATCCTGGTCGCATCAGGGCGCGCTCGACCTCCGCGCGCTTCTCCGCCCCTAGGAGCTGTTCTATCAACGTCAGCGCGAAGTCCATCGCCGTGCCTGGACCGCGGGAGGTGATGATGCCGCCGTCCACGGCAACCGGTTCGCCTGTTATGCGCATGCCCGGAACGTTCATGTTGTCCAGCACCCCGGGGTAGGCGGTGACGCGCCGGCCGATGAGCAGTCCCATGCTCGCGAACACCTTGGGTGCGGCGCAGATAGCGGCGACGGGGCGCCTGGCGTCGTTCGTCCTCTTGACGATCTCACGAACACGCATGTCGCCATTCAGGTGATCGGCCCCCGGCAGGCCGCCCGGGAGCACGACCATGTCGTACTGGTGATCGATTGCAGCTCCGAGAGTGGTATCGGGGATCAACACGACGCCGCGGCTGGCCTTGACCGGCTTCTCGTCGAGGCCGGCGGTCACGACGGCGATGCCGGCGCGCCGCAGCAGGTCGATGATGGTGACCGCTTCCAGTTCTTCGCAGCCCTGGGCTAGTGGGACGAGGACAGTTGCCATGATGCGTGACTCCGTTGTTGCAGAGTGAGCAGATCGGACAGGCGCACCAGCCGGACGCCGTGGCGTTCGAGATGGGGCAGGACCCCCTCCAGCACGCTCAGCGTGTCCTCGCGAGGATGGCCGATGGCGAGCGCGTGGCCCTCCCGACGGGCGCGCGTGAGGAGCTCGTGGAGCTGCCGTCGGGCGTAATCCTTCCCACGCTCGTTGTCGAGAAAGACATCCCGGCTGAGGAATGGCAGTCGTTCCTCGTGCGCCGCAACACTCGCGACGGTGCGGCTGGTGGTCCGGCTGTCGACGTAGATCAGATTGCCCCGCCCGCGCAGAGCCTCCATCACCCACTGCATGGGTTGCCGCTGCGCGGTGAGCAGACTGCCCATATGATTGTTCACGCCGATCGCGTGCGGCACGCTGGCGAGGTTGTCGATGACCGTCCGCAACACCTCCTCGCGGCTCATCTTGGTCACGATCGCGCCCACGCCCAGGGCGCGATTGTCATTCATCGCCTCCATCGGCAGGTGCAGCAGCACGTCCTTGCCGAGTTCGTGAGCCTTCTCGGCAAGCATGCGGGCGGTGGGAGTATGCGGAAGCACCGAATAGGCGATCGGGCCGGGCAGCGCGAGGGCGCGAAGCCCGACATGCCGGCTGTATCCGAGGTCGTCGATGATGATGCCGATTGCCGGCAACGCATCCGCGCGATCCTCCGCCAATGCCGCGCCCGGTCCGAGGAGCAGGCTCGTCCATGCCACCGCCCGGGCGAGTCGGGACAGCGGCGTGGATGAGCGCGTCATCGGGGCCTACTTCGCGCTGCGTTCCCGCAGAAGGACCATGCCCTTCAGCATATTGAGGGCCTCGTGCAGTTCGTAGTCGATGTCCTGCGGAGAGGAATCATCGGGTTTGCCGCCGTCCATCACGGGGCCGGGCGATTTCTCGCCATCGGGCCGTTTGTCGTTGCTGAGGTGGCGGCTGAGGTCGCTTTCGCGGACGCCGGCGGAAGTATCCTCATCGACAGTGGCAATCCTGACATTGCGCAGCGTGATGTCCGGGGTGATGCCCTGGGCCTGAATCGATCGACCGCCGGGGGTGTAGTACCGGGCCGTGGTGATCTTCAGTGCCGCGCCGTTGTTCATCGGCAGTATTGTCTGCACCGAGCCCTTGCCGAACGTCTGGCTTCCCATGATTACCGCGCGCTGGCTGTCCTGCAGCGCCCCGGCGACGATCTCCGAGGCCGAGGCAGACCCCCCGTTCACGAGCACTACGATCGGGGCGCCATTGAGGAGATCGCCCGACTTGGCGGAGAACTCCAGCTGCGAATCCTTCACGCGGCCCTCCGTGTAGACGATCCTGCCCTTCTCCATGAAGGCGTCGCACACCTCGACCGCGGCGTTGAGCACGCCGCCGGGATTGTTGCGCAGGTCCAGCACGAGCCCCTTGAGCTTGTTGGCGTTGTCCTTTTGCAGCTTGCCGATCGACCGGACCAGATCCTCACCGGTGTGCTGCTGGAAGTGCGAGATCCGCACGTACCCGAAGCCCGCATCGAGGGTGCGCTCCTTGACACTGTCGACCTTGATGGTGTCGCGTACGATGTTGAACTCCAGCGGCTGGTCCTTGCCCTGCCGCATTATCGTCAGCTTGATCGGAGAACCCGGGCGCCCCCGCATCTTCTCGACGGCATCGTTGAGCGACATGCCCTTGGTCGGCGTGTCGTCGATCTTGATGATGATGTCGCCGGCCTCGACACCCGCCTTCTGGGCCGGCGTATCGTCGATCGGCGCGATCACCTTGACGAATCCGTCCTCGATGCCGACCTCGATCCCCAGGCCGCCGAACTCCCCGGTCGTGCCTTCCTGCAGGGTCTTGTATTCCTCCGGGTCAAGATACGCCGAATGGGGATCCAGCCCGTTGATCATTCCCTTGATCGAATTCTCCAGCAGGGTCTTGTCCTTGACATCCTCGACGTAATCGCTCTTCACCTTGGCGAAAACCTCGGTGAACACCCGCAGCTCCTCCAGGGGCAGGTCCGAGGCCCCGGAGGGCGCCGCCTCCGGCGCCGTGGCCGTCGCCGCAGCCGGGGCCGCGGCACTGTCCTGGGCACGCGCCAACGGCGGCTCGCAAGCGAGCACGATGCCGGTGGTGACGAGGAGAACATTACGCAGGATGAGTTTCATGAATCGCAACTCCGTCGCGTTGGCGCGATGTTGATTGAGGATGCTACAAGTCTTGTTTCGGCCCGGCGGCGCGGCACGCTGCATACACCGATCGGATGCTCCCGGCGGCGACAGGCGGCTCGTCAGGACTCGTCGTCGTCCGGCCCCCCGCGCGTGCAGGCCCCGGCAAGGCGTGGTTACGAAGCATAAGCGTGGCACGTATGGCAGGCAACAACGCGACCGGCTAGCGGCACCACTTTGCGGGGTCTACGGGTTCACCGTTGTGGCGTATGCCGAAATACAGCCCGCTGGCCCGTTGCCCGCCGCTGTCGCCGACACTGGCGATCTGTTCCCCGGCCATGACGGTGGCCCCCGTCTTGGTGCTGAGGGACTGATTGTGGCCATACAGACTCAGGTAGCCCTGGCCGTGGTCGATGATTACCAGCAGTCCGAACCCCTGGAACCAGTCGGCAAACCGGACCCGCCCGGCGCTGATCGCGCGCACCGGCGACCCCGCGGCAGCCTCGATGTACACACCGTGATGGCGCAATCCCGATGCCTGCGCATCGGCCGCCGTGAAATTGTTGACGACCTTGCCGGCGGTTGGCCAGGGCAGTTGCCCCCCCAGGCCTTTCAGCGCAGGCTGTACCCCGGCATCGCGGGCGGCGGGACTCGATTCCGCGGGCAGGGAATAGAGCAACTTTTCGAGTTCGCGTTTCGACGCCCTGAGGGAGTTCAGCGCCTCGTCCCTGTCGGAGATCTGCTCATTCAGGGCCGCGACCGTCTGCCGGCGTTCGGCACGCAGCCGTCCGATATCGGCGATCATTGCGGACTGCTCGGATTCCAGGGAGAGCAACCTCTCCGTCTCCAGGCGAGTATTCTCGGCGATGAGCGCCGTATTCCTGAGCTTGATCGCGGAGGCGGCGACGCGTTGGAGCCGGGCGCGGACGAAGTAATCGTGGTAGGCGAGAACGCGGGTAACCCGCGCCGGGTCATCCTGGCCGAGGATCAACCGCACTCCCTGCTCGCGTCCGGCGGCGTTATGGGAGCGGACGATGCGTGCCAGAAGCGCGCGCTCGCTGTCCAGGGTGGCGCTGTCGCGCTCCCCCTCGACGATCAGCTGTTGCAGTCTTGCCTGGCGATCCTTCATTCGCGCACGCACGGTCGCGAGCCCTTCGCTGGCCGCCGCAAGTTCGAGCTCCTGCTTCCTGAGGTCGTTCAGAGCCTGGGTGGCGTCGGCCTTGAGCCGTTTCTTCTCGGTGACCGTCTCCTTGATGCGGGATCGCAGGTCCTCGAGTTCGGCGCGGTCGGGCTTCTCCTGCGGCAGGGCGGGCAGGGCGAAGCACAGCAGCACGAAGAGGGGGCCGGCGTGGCGAGCGCGCAGGGGCACGGCCTAGGCGGAGGCCCGCTTGGGCTCCTGAGCGGCTTCGGCTGATTCCGCCGCCGCCGGTGATTTCAGAACGACCAAGGGGCGCCCGGTCATCTCCGCGGGAATAGCAAGTCCCATGATGCTGAGCATGGTTGGGGCGATATCGCTCAGGGTCCCCTCGTTGGCCATCGTCGCCTCGCGGCCAATATACACCAGTGGCACCGGATTGCTGGTGTGCGCGGTATGCATCTGCCCGAGGACCTTCTTGGTGGACACCTCGCGCAGCTTCTCGGCGTTGCCGTGATCGGCGGTGATCAGGATCTCCATCCCCGCCGCCCGCGCGGCCGTCTCGATGCGGCCGAGGCACCGGTCCAGGGTCTCGACCGCCTTCACCGCCGCCTCGAAGACGCCGGTGTGGCCCACCATGTCGGCGTTCGCGAAATTGCAGATGATGGCGCCGTAGCTGCGGCTCTCGATGGCCTTGATCAGCTCGTCGGTGACCTCCACGGCGCTCATCTCCGGCTTCTGATCGTAGGTCGCGACGTGCGGCGAGGGAACCAGTATTCGATCCTCACCCTGGAAAACCCGCTCGTCGCCGCCGTTGAAGAAGAACGTAACGTGCGCGTACTTCTCCGTTTCGGCTATGCGCAGCTGATGGATGCCGAGACTGGCGATGTACTCGCCGAAGGAGTTCTTGACGCGCGACGGCGGATGGACGACGGGAACCTGGAAGTCGTCGCTGTAGCTGGTCATCGTGATGAAGCTCTGCAGCGCCGGCACACGGGTCCGCTTGAAACCGCTGAAAAACGGCTCGATGAAGGCCTGAGTCAGCTGCCGTGCCCGATCGGCACGGAAATTCGCGAAGACAATCACGTCGCCGTCCCCGACGCGCACGCGCTGCTGATCGCGCGGAATGATGGCGGTGGAGCGTATGAATTCGTCGGTCTCGTTGCGGTGGTAGGCCTGGTCGAGCGCGATGAGCGGATCAGCGGCCTCGTGCATCGCCAGGCCGTCGACGATGAGATTGTACGCGGCCTCCGTGCGTCCCCAGTTCTTGTTGCGATCCATCGCGAAGTACCGCCCGATGATGCTGGCAATGCGCCCGCAGCGCCCCAGTTCGGTGAACTTCATCATCACCCGCTGGATGGAATTGGCGGCGCTCTTGGGGGGGGTATCGCGACCGTCGAGGAAGGCGTGCACGTACATGCGCCTGCCGCCGGTTCGCGCCGCCATCTCCATGAGGGCGAGGACATGGTCCTCGTGGCTGTGCACGCCGCCCGGGGAGAGCAGACCGAGTATGTGCACGGCCTTGTCCTCGGCGGCGGCCTTGCCGAAGGCGGCGAGCAGGGTTTGGTTCTCGAAGAAGTGGCCGTCCTCGATGGCGTAGCCGATGCGCGTGAGTTCCTGGTCGATGACGCGCCCGGCCCCGAGGTGCATGTGGCCCACCTCGGAGTTGCCCATCTGCTCGTCCGGCAAACCCACGTTTACGCCGGAGGCGCTGATGAGGGTGTGGGGGCAGTTCTCCCAGAGCCGGTCCCACACGGGCTTGTTGGCGTTGTGGATGGCGTTGTACTGGGTGTTGTCGCTGTAACCCCATCCGTCCAGGATGACGAGCAGCAGCGGCTGGAGGGGGGGTACCATCGGTGTCGAGTAAGCTCCGTCCAATACGCCCGCAAAAGATAAAAGTGTATCATGAATCCCGATTCACACCCCGCGGCGCACGAGCTAACCCATGGATCAATTCGGAGAATTTGTCACAAATCACTGGATACTGTTCACCGCGCTCGCGCTTGTCCTGCTGCTGCTGGTCAACGATCTCGCGGGCGGGATTGGCCGGTCCGTGAAGGAGGTTTCCCCGCAGCTTGCAGTTCAGCTGATCAACCGGGAGGGGGCTGCGATCCTCGACGTACGTGAGACCAAGGATTACCAGGCGGGCCATATCGTCGGGGCGATCAACATTCCCGAGGCCAGGATGCCGGAACGCCTGCGGGAGCTGGAGGCGGCGCGCGACAAGCCGTTGCTTCTGTACTGCGCCACCGGTATGGTGTCCGGCCGCGCGGGGTCGCTACTGAAAAAAAACGGCTTCGGCCGTCTTTATTCGCTGCGCGGCGGCCTCTCGGCGTGGCAGCAGGAGAATTTCCCTGTCGCCCGCGATTAATCACGTCGGGCGACGAATCCCTAGTGAAAGAGACCAAAGATGACGGACGCAACCGGCAGCACCGAGGGCAAGCAGCGTACGGGCCAGCTTGCAATTCAAAAGGTCTATCTCAAGGACCTCTCCTACGAGGCGCCGGGCACGCCGGGCGTGTTTCGCGAGGACTGGAAGCCGGCCGTGGAGATCGAGCTCGGCAACAAGGCGAGCAGCCTTGGCAACGACATGTACGAGACGGTACTGGCGGTCACCGTGACGGTGAAGTCGGCGGACAAGGTCGCGTTCCTGTGCGAGGTGCAGCAGGCCGGGATCTTCCATATCTCGGGATTCCCGGAGCAGGCCATGCCGGCGATACTGGCGACGGCCTGTCCGAACGTGTTGTTCCCGTTTGCCCGCGAGGTCGTCGCGGACGTGGTCGCCAAGGCCGGTTTTCCGCAACTGCTGCTGGCGCCCGTGAATTTCGAATCGCTCTACGCGCAGGAGTTGCAGCGCAAGAAGGCCGAGTCGGCTGAGGAGGAGACCAGGGCTCACTGACGCCCACGGCACCCGGCCTGGGCCGTCACCCCGGCTGGCCGCAGGCGCATGACAGCCATGACCGCCGATTCCATACTGATCGCCGGCGCTGGTTCTTGGGGTACGGCGCTCGCCATCCACCTGGCGAGAAACGGGCATGCCACGGTCCTGTGGGGGCACGATGCCGGCCACATTGCCCACCTCGCCCGCGCCCGGCGCAACGAGCGGTACCTTCCCGGCGTGGATTTCCCCGCGCTGTTGTCCGTGGAGGATGAGCTGGAGGGAACTCTGCGCCGAACCCGCGACGTAGTCCTCGCCGTGCCGTGCAAGGCCCTGCGGGAAGTCGCGCATCAGGTGGCCGTTCACGCCCGCCCCGATGTGCGCATCAGCTGGGCCTGCAAGGGAATCGACGTCGATACGCTGCAGCTTCCGCACGCCGTCGTTGCCGAGCAGTTCGGCGCGGACTGTCCGGCGGCAGTGATCTCCGGTCCCACATTCGCCAACGAGGTCGCCGCTGGCCTGCCCACCGCCGTGGTCGTCGCCTCCGATGACGTGGAATTCGCGCGCGCGCTGGCCGGCCATCTGCACGGCGGCGCATTCCGTGCCTACCTGGGCGGTGACGTCATCGGCGTGGAGGTGGGCGGAGCGATCAAGAACGTGCTGGCGATTGCGGCCGGCATCAGCGACGGACTTGGCTTCGGCGCCAACAGCCGCGCGGCGCTGATCACGCGCGGACTGGCCGAGCTGACCCGTCTCGGGGTGACGATGGGCGCCAGGCGCGAGACGTTCATGGGGCTTGCGGGCCTGGGCGACCTGGTGCTCACCTGTACCCAGGACCAATCGCGCAACCGCCGCCTGGGGCTGGCAATCGCCCGCGGACTGACGGTGGCCGAGGCGGCCGCGGAGATCGGTCAGGTGGTCGAGGGCATTCGTACCGCGGAGGCGGTGCAGCGGCTGTCCCGCTCCATGAGCGTGGAGATGCCGATCTGCACGCAGGTGGCGATGGTGCTGAACGGCCAGTGCTCGGCGCGGGAAGCCGTGCATGCGTTGCTGGCGCGCGAGCCGAAGAGCGAGGGCGACTGAAGCGCGCTGCCGAGCGGCGCGTCAGTCCCGCGGCGGCCGAGTCCGGAAGTCATGCTGCCGCCACGCCTCGTAGACCACGATTGCCACCGCATTGGCCAGGTTCAGGCTCCGCGAGTCGCCGAGCATGGGAATGCGCAGCACGTGCTGCGGATGCATCGAATCCAGCACGTGCTGCGGCAGTCCCCGGGTCTCCGGGCCGAACAGCAGCGCGTCGCCCGGCTGGTAATCGACCGCGTCGTAGCGACGTCTGCCGCGGGTGGAAAGGGCAAACAACCGCGGTGGCGCCACCGTGTCGCGGAATGCAGTGAGCGTACGGTGAGCCGCGATCGCCGCGCGCTCACGGTAGTCCAGCCCGGCGCGTCGCAGTTGCCTGTCGTCGAGCCGGAATCCCAATGGCTGCACCAGGTGCAGGCCGACCCCGGAGTTGACGCACAACCGTATAATGTTGCCGGTGTTCGGCGGGATTTCCGGCTCAAACAGGACGACGTGGAACAAGCGTGATCCTCAACGATTCCGATAGGGCGATGCTCGAGCTCGACTTCTGCGGCATGAAGTTCGCAACGCCGCTGGTGCTGCTCTCCGGCTGTGTCGGCTTCGGTGAGGAGTATACGCGCGTCGTCGGCTTCTCCAATCGGGACGCCGGAGCCGTCTGCCTGAAGGGCACGACCCTGAGCCCTCGTCTCGGAAACCCTCCCCATCGCGTCTACGAGACGCCAGGCGGCATGTTGAACGCAATCGGCCTGCAGAACCCGGGCGCGCGCTACGTGGTCGACGAGATCCTTCCGGTACTCGACTTCAGCGAGACCCGCTTCATCGCCAATGTCTCCGGCTCGACAGTCGAGGAGTACGAGGAGGTGACGCGCATCTTCGACGATTCGCCGATCGATGCCATCGAGATCAATATCTCCTGCCCGAACGTGAAACAGGGCGGCGTGGCGTTCGGCAACGATCCGGAGATGTCGGCAAGGGTTGTGGAGGCATGCAGGCGCGCCACACGCAAGCCCATCATCACGAAGTTGTCGCCGAACCAGACCGACATCGTCCACAACGCCCGCCGGTGTATCGAGGCGGGCACCGACGGTTTCGCCGTCATCAACACGCTGATGGGCATGGCGATCGACATAGAGACCCGCCGCCCGATCATCGGCAACAACCAGGGGGGGCTCTCGGGTCCGGCCATCAAGCCGATCGCCCTGCTGAAGGTCCACCAGGTCCACCAGGTCTGCAGGCCGCACGGCATTCCGATTATCGGCCAGGGTGGTGTCGTCACTGTCGAGGATGCAATTGAATTCCTCATTGCCGGTGCGAGTGGTGTCGGCGTGGGCACGGGCCTTTTCTACGACCCCCTGGTCCTCCCCAAACTCAACGGCGGGATGGTGGAATACCTGCGGCGACACCGGTTGGGGCACGTTACGGAACTGGTCGGCAGCCTGCAGTTGAACGGTCCTCTGGCGGCCGCCTGCGTATCGGGCTGATTTTTCAGGCGGTACCGCATCGCTCCCGGCGCGGCGGACCGGGGATCCTGTGCGTAAGCACACCCTATGAACGGTGCGTGGGCTCCGTTCGCATCGATTTCCGGGAGTATCGAGCGGGCGCGGTCGCGCCGCGCCGGTCCGCGCTAGGCGTCTTCCCGGGCACGGCCGCTCGCGTGTTTGATGTACTTGGGGTCGATCCCGAGCGCGCGAAGTTTCCTGTGAAGATGAGTGCGCTCCAGTCCGATCCGCTCAGCCACCTTGGAGACATTGCCCTGTTCGTGCTGCAGCTGGTACTCGAGATACGCCTTTTCGAACTGTTCGCGCGCCTCGCGCATCGGCAGATCGAAGCCCGGCCTGCTCTCGACAGCGAGTACCGGCCGGATTCCGAGTGCCTGTTCGATCTCGGGGGCCTCGATCACCGGGCCGGATCCTAGGATGAGCAGGCGCTGCACGAGATTCTTAAGTTCACGCACGTTCCCGGGCCAGGCATAGGTACGCAGCCGCTGCAGCGCGGCGTTCGAGAACTGCCGGCGCGGAAGTCCTTCCTGTGCGACGAACAGGTCCAGGTAATAGGCGAGGAGCTCCGGCACGTCCTCGGCGTGCTGCCGCAGTGCCGGAATCCGCAGAGGAACGACATTGAGGTGGTAGTAGAGATCGTCTCGAAACTGGCTTGCGTCCACCGCTGCCTTCAGGTCATGGCGGGTGGCCGCTACGATACGCACGTCTATCCGCACCGGATCCAGACCGTCCACCCGCACCAGTGACTGGGTCTCCAGCGCGTTGAGCAGGCGTGCCTGCATCTCGAGGCTCAGGTCGGTGATGTCCTTGAGCAGCAAGGTCCCACCGCTGGCCTGCTCCAGAGCTCCGAAATGCACGCGGCCCTTGCTCTCCGATCCGAATATTTCCTGCTCCAGGGAATCGCGAGCGAGACCTCCGATGTTCACGGAGAGGAATACGTTGCGCGCACGCGGACTGTGCGTGTGCAGGAAGCGGGCGAATACCTCCTTGCCGGTGCCGGATTCGCCGGTGAGGAACACGGTGGTATTGTGGTGTGCGATCCGTTGGATCTGCTCCTTCAGTTGGATGATGGCGCGACTGGAACCGAGCAGCTCGGTGCTTGCCGCCTGGCGCCTCAGCCCGATGTTCTCGCGGCGCAGTGCCGCCATTTCGAGCGCACGCTCGATGGTAACCAGCAGCTTGCCGTGGGACAGCGGCTTCTCGAGAAAATCGAACGCCCCGATGCGCGTGGCCTCGACCGCGGTCTCGACCGTGCCGTGACCGGAGATCATGATCACGGGAACGTCCATTCCGTAGCCCTGCGCCCACTCCTTCAGCAGCGTGATACCGTCACCGTCCGGCATCCAGATATCCAGTAGAACGAGATCCGGCCTGCGTATCCGCCGCGCCTCCTTCGCCTCGGCGACGTTGCCCGCGGTGGTGACGGAAAACCCCTCGTCCTCGAGTATCTCGCGCAGCAGGCTGCGTATCGCCTCTTCGTCGTCGACGACGAGAATGTGTTGTCCGGCGCTCATCGCTCGGTTCCCCAGCCAGGAGTTGCCGAGCGCAGCACCGCGCCCGATACGATTCCGGGGCCAATGGCCTGATCCGGAACCTGCAGGAAGGTGGCGGCGGCGAAGTTCTGCGCCGACCGGCACAGGCGTGCACGACGCCCGCCATCTTGGTGCTGATTATGCGACTCTGCCATGAACGTTGGTCTCATTGCGCGGGTAGGGGGCCGGGGCGTGCTCGGGAGCGGTTACCGGAAGTCTGACAGAGGCGCACGCACCTCCGCCACTGCTGTTCTCCATCCACACGATACCACCGTGCTCCTCGACGATCTTCTTCACGATCGCCAGCCCCAGGCCGGTCCCCTTGGGCTTGGTGGTGACGTACGGCTCGAACACCCGGTTCAGCAGTTCCGGTGCTATCCCGTTTCCGCGATCCTCGACGCGTATCTCCACGCTGGTACCGTGCGCCTCCTCGTGCATGCGCGTGTCGATCCGCACGTAGCACTCGGCCTTCTCGGACTGGGCCTCCATCGCGTTGCAGATCAGGTTGTTGAGCAGTTGACGCAATCGGTTGGGGTCGGCATGCAGCGTAGGGATGTCGGCAGCGAGGTCGGTCTCGATGCGAACGCGCTGCTCATCGCTGCGGTAGAGATCGACCACGGTTTCGATGATGTGATTGAGCTGTATCGGCTCCTGCTGTATGCGCGGCGAACGGGCGTACTCGGAGAACGTGTTGACCATGCCCTTCATGGTCTCCACCTGCTGGATGATCGTGTTCGTCAGCCGGTCGAGGACCTCGCTCTCCTCGGAACCCGGGGTACGGAGGTATTTGTGCCGCAGGCGCTCGGCTGACAATTGGATGGGCGTCAATGGATTCTTGATCTCATGGGCCAGACGGCGCGCGACCTCGCTCCATGCGGCATCGCGCTGTCCCTGGATCAGGGCGGTGACGTCGTCGAACACGATCACGTGGTCCGCCTCGTCCTCGGCGCTCGCGTCCAGGCGGGCGCCGCGGCACATGATGACCTTGCGCCCGCTTGGCCCGAAGACAGTCACCTGTTCCTGCCAGTCGCCGCGGCCCTGCTGCAGGTGGCTGCGAACGCTGTCGACAAACGGCTCGAGGTGGGCGTGGCTTTCGATCAGGGAGGGTAGCGTCGTGGCCGGCAGGGGTCCCGGCGCGATCCCGAGTATCTGCGCCGCGGTGGCATTGGCCGTGCGCAATTCGCCATTGTCGCTGACGGTCAGGACTCCGGAGGAGAGCCGTCCGAGGACCGTCTCCAGGTAGGCGCGCTGCCTCTCCACCTCGTCGCGGCTCTGCTGCGCTTCGTCGCGCGCCTCGGCCAGCCGGCGCGTCATCTCGTTGAAGGAGTGCACCAGCACACCGATATCGTCGGCCCCGGGTACCGGAAGCCGCGTGCCGTAATCGCCGGCGGCCACCGCCTTGGTCCCCTCGGCGAGGGCGTGGATGGGATCGGAAAGCCTCTGTGCCGTGTAAAACGCGGCCCATACCGCCGTGAATATGCTGAACAGCAGCACCAGCGTCAGTGTCATCATGAAGCTGACTTTCAGCCGGTCGCGCAGGTAGGCCAGTTCCTTGTATTGAATGAACGCGGACTGCACGTTGTCGGCCAGTGTGCGCATGCGCTCGGCGACCGGATACAGGGCCTGTAGCACTCGCCCCTCGCCGCCCGTGCTGCTTGGCACGTTCACGACCACGCGAATCGCCAGGCCGCTGTCCCGTACAGGTTCCAGCGCGATGTAGTTCTGGTTCTGCCGAAGCTGCAACAGCACGGTCTCCGCCGGCATCGACGGGACGATGTCAGTGGCGAAGCTGCTGTGTTCGAGCACGGCGCCTTTCGTGGTCATGAGGGTGAGCTCCTCCGCGCCGCTGCGATGCAGCAGTTCCTGAAGATTCACGGCGCCAGGGCTGAAAGGATTCTCGACGACGAGGCTCTCGGGCAGCTGCAGCTGTTCGAATCGCAGCGGATCGGCGCCGTCCTCGGAATCGGTGATCGACTCCGCCAGTTGCGATGTCTGCCGCAGCAGGTCGCGCATGCGCATGTCCAGCGACGCGCGGCTGAGATTCAGGGCATCCTCCAACGCGGAGGAAACGCGCACGTCGAACCAGTTGTCGATGCCCCGCCGGAGGAACTCCAGCGAGAATCCGTAGACCGTCAGCACCGGGATGGTCGAAAGCAGCACGAACAGCAGTGTCAATCGGCGTTTCAGCCGGGCGCCGGCGCGCTCCTGCCGCAGGTCGCGGGTCAGTCGTCTCAGGTTGGCCACGATGAGGCCGAGGAAGCCGAGCAGACCGAGCGCGTTCACGACAAGGAGCAGCGAATAGATGTGGCTGAAGCGGGTGCGGTTCTGCATCGCTTCGCTCATCATCACGAGCGAGACGAGCAGAATGACGCTCAACGCGAGGACAAAGGCGCCGATACGCGTGTGCCGGCTCATCGCTCAACCGTCCATCGCCGCCAGGCCGAGCGCAGGTGCCACTCGGGCGACAGGTAGGCTATCGGGCGCAGCGGCGGTGGCAGCGATTCCACGTCGAGGCTGATCCGCAAGCGACCCGAGCACGAGGTCTTGGCAGGAAGAAAGCGTTCTTCGGAGACGGCCATTCCCCGCAATTCACCCAGCCCGGTCAGGGCTTCGTCCAGGGAAGGGAAGCTGCGACGGGTGTGAGTGCTCTCGTTGTTGACCACGTATCCGCCCGTCAGCGCATGGTATTCAAGTGTCAGCCGTTGCGTGCTGCGCACGATGAGCGCATCCCAGAGATAGCGCCGCGGCGCATGAATTTCCACCTCGACGAGGAACGCCAACGCAACGCCGTTGTTCAGTGCGTTGCGCATGTCCTCGGAAAGTCCGATATGGATCGAGCTGTCCACGACGTATATCCCGTTGACGACGCGGCCCGCGACGCTGCGGACCTCGTAGCCCTCCGCGCGGACATCCTGCAATACGCAAAGCCCCCCGATCAGGGCGGTGATCCAGACCAGGCGCCACCTCTCAATGCTTGACCAGCAAGGCATAGAAAAAGCCATCCATATTGTCCTCGCCCGGCAGGATCTGGCGTCCAACGGGCGTCGCGCGGCCCCATGCTGCGGTGACCCCGGCATCGATGGCATCCGGGGTCGCGGCCAGAAAATCCTGAACCGTCAAATGATTCTCCTCGGGGAATACGGAGCACGTCGAGTAAAGCAGCTTACCGCCACGGGCCAGCAGGGGCCAGAGCGCCACCAGCATGCGTCGCTGCATGCTCGCCAGGGACTGGATGTCCGATGGCCGTCGCAGCGCTTTGATATCGGGGTGCCGGCGGATGACTCCGGTCGCGCTGCAGGGCGCATCGAGCAGAATGCGCTCGAAGCCGCGCCCGTCCCACCATGACTGCGGCTGCAGCACATCGCCGGTCAGCACGCGCGCGTTCAAGCTCAGTCGGCCAAGGGTCGATCTCAGGCGCACCAGGCGGTCGCCGTCGGCGTCGACGGCCAGTAGTTCGCCGAGCTGCGGGCTTGCCTCCAGCAGGTGCGCCGCCTTGCCGCCGGGCGCGGCGCAGGCGTCCAGCACGCGCTGTCCGGGAAGCGGATCCAGCAGCGGCGCGGCGAGCTGCGCCGCTTCGTCCTGCACGGAGACCTGGCCATCATGGAAACCGGGCAGGATCGAAACGGCCAGTGGCGCGGCGAGAGTGACCCCGCAGCGGCTGTGCACCGTGGCGGCTGCGGAGATCCCCGCCGCGGCCAGCCGTCGCAAGTACAGCTCGCGCGATGTCGCACGCAGATTGACGCGCAGCGTCATGGGCGCGCGAGCGTTGTTCGCCTCCAGCAGCGCCTGCCACTCCTCGGGAAAGTCTCTCCGCGCCGCCTGGATCATCCACGGCGGATGCGCGAATCGCGCCACCGGCGACGCCTCTGCCGCGGCGCGCAGCGACGGCTGATTGCGTTCGAAATTCCTGAGCGTGCCGTTCACCAGGGCGCACGCCCAGTTCTGCCGCAGGTGCCGGCACGCCTCCACGGTCGTGGAGACGGCCACATGCGGCGGAGTGCCGAGCAGGTCGAGTTGATAAAGTCCGACGAGCAACAGCGCGTGCACATCGCGGGCGTTTGCCGGCAAAGGCTGGCGCAGCAGTCGGTCCGCAAGCCACGCGAGCCTCGGTTCGTAGCGCAGTGTGCCGTAGCTCAGCTCCCGACACAGGGGCGCATCATCGGCTGCAATCGCGCCCAGTTCCGGTGTCAGCGCAGCTTCCAGCGACTGACCGCGGTCGATGACCGCGCGGACGACGCGCGCGGCGGCGGCGCGTGCGGCTGCACCCATGATCGGCGCGCCCCTCGCCCGGCCGGAAGCGATGCGCTTCAAGCGTGTTCCTTCAGCCTGGGCCTGGCGTTGAGATAATCCGCGACGGTTACCGGACGCCGGCCGGGCGGTTGAATTGAAAGCAGCCGCAGCACCCCGTCTCCGGTCGCGATGTCGATTCCGGCCGGTCCCGCCCGCACAATCTCGCCCGGCCGTCTGGCGCAGATCTCTCCGGTACTCTCAGCCAGCCAGATCTTCACCGTCTCGCCCGCGATGGTGGCGCTGGCGCCGAGTCGGGGATTCAGCGCGCGTACGCGGCGGGCGAGTTCCGCGGCGCTCAGCGACCAGTCGATTTCGGCCTCCCGCCTGTCGATCTTGGCCGCGTATGTCGCCAGACGGTCGTCCTGCCGGATCGCAGTGACCGTTCCGTTCACCAGGGATGGCAGCGTCGAGACCAGCAATGCCGCACCCAGGCGCGCGAGTCTGTCGTGGAGAGCGCCCGCCGTATCGTCCGGCGCGATCGGGCAACGGGCCACGGCAAGCACGGGGCCGCTGTCGAGCCTGGGCTCTACGCGCATCAGCGTGACGCCGGTCTCCGTGTCGCCCGCCATGATGGCGCGCTCGATCGGGGCCGCGCCGCGCCAGCGCGGAAGCAGGGACGCGTGGACGTTTATGCAGCCGAGGCGCGGAATTTCAAGTAGGGTGCGCGGCAACATCAGACCGTACGCCACGACGACCAGAAGGTCCGGCTGCAGGTCGCGGAAGGCCGCCAGCGCCGGCGCCTCCTTGAAGCTGGTCGGCTGATGCACCGGCAGCCCTCTTTCGACGGCCAGCCGTTTGACCGCGCAAGCGGTCAACTGCCGGCCGCGTCCGGCCGGTCGATCCGGCTGACAGTAGACGGCGGCGACGCCGTTGCTGCCGCCGTCGAGCAAAGCCCGCAACGACACGGCCGCGAATTCCGGCGTACCGGCGAAAACTATACGTAAGCGTGGACTGGTCACGGCGCGCGCGGCATATGCTGCTGGCCACGGGATTGCGGCGCCGCGATTACAGCACCTCCGCGTGCGCCTTTTCCAGCTTTCTGCGGATGCGGTTGCGCTTCAGGGTCGAGAGGTAGTCGACGAACAGCCGGCCGTCGAGATGGTCGATCTCGTGTTGTATGCATACGGCGAGCAGGCCGTCGGCATCGATAATCGACTCCTTGCCGTCCAGGGACAGGAAGCGAACACGAACCTTCTCCGCGCGCCGTACCGTTTCGAACACCCCCGGCACGGATAGACAGCCTTCCTCCATCTCCTCCTCGCCCTCCCTGGCCAGGATCTCCGGGTTGACCAGGCACATGGGCTGATCCTTGTCGCGCGAGACGTCCACGACGATGACCCGCTGCTGGACGTCGACCTGTGTGGCGGCCAACCCGATCCCCGGGGCGTGGTACATGGTCTCGAACATGTCGGCCGCCAGCCTCCGGATCTCCTCGGTAACCTCGGCGACGGGTCTCGCCGGTGTGCGCAGGCGCGGATCGGGAAAATGAAGAATGGGTAGCAGTGCCATAAAACCGACTCTATTGTACCAAGTCCAGAATAGAGCTAAGGCCTTGAGTCAGCAAGGCCTTCGAGCAGATCTGGCCCGTCGGTACGCTTTTTGATACCACCAGCCGGGAAAAATTCGATTGCAGGGACTTCAACTTTAGCATACTGTTTTGCTAAACTGCATGAAGGATTAGATGTAAGGGTACTGACATGATTAAGAAAATGCTATTTCTGATGGGGGCGGTGCTGATCTCGGCCGCAGTGGTGGCGATGCCGCTGGAACTGCGGCCCGACCATCCACAGACCTACGTCGTCAAACGTGGGGACACGCTCTGGGATATCTCGGGGCGTTTCCTGACCAGTCCCTGGCGTTGGCCCGACCTATGGCGCGCCAATCCCCAGGTGCGCAACCCACATCTCATCTATCCCGGGGATGTATTGACGCTGGTCTACCGAAACGGGCAGCCGACGCTCGAGATCAGCAGCGGTCTGGCGCATCTGGGCGGGCGCGACTACAAACTCTCGCCGACGGTGCGCGCGGAGCAGAACGTGCGGGCGATCGCCCCGATACCGGTCGACGCCATTGCGCCGTTCCTGAGCCGGCCGATCGTCATCGACGAGGACACCTATGAGCGGCTGCCCTACGTCGTGTCCAGCGCCGATCAGCATTTGGTCAACGGCGGCGGCGCGCGAATCTACGTTCGTGGAGAACTCGATCCGAACGTCAAGCGCTACTCGATCTTCCGCAAGGGCGATGCTCTTCGGCGCAGCAAGTGGTCGAAGAAGAACGACTGGGACAAGTTCTGGGAGCGAAAACACAACAAGGACAGTGACATCCTCGGATACATGGCGCTGGATGTGGGCGAGGCTGTTCGCGCCGACAAATATTCCAGCGATCCCGCGAAATTCAACCTGGTGAGTTCGACCAGGGAGGTGCTCAACGGCGATCGCCTGATCCCCCAGTACACCCGCGACGATTTCCCGCTGTTCGTTCCGCACGCCCCGAAGAATCAGATCTACGGCAACATCATCTCCGTGGTCGACGGCGTGCAGGAGATCGGGCGCCACCAGGTCGTGGTGATGAACATCGGTGAGAGCGACGGCATCGAGCCGGGCCACGTGCTGGCCATCAATCAGAGCGGACTGATCGTCGACGATGCGACAGCCACCGAGCAGCGCGAGAAAGAGGACGACGAGCCGCTGAAGTTCGAGCGGTCGGACACATTGCCGCTCGACAACCTGCTCGAGCACGTGTTCAACGACATTCGTGACAGCAAGCGCGCGATCGACAAGAAATTCGGCGTGAAATTCCACACGGTGCCCGAGAAGGTCGTGCTGCCCTCCGAACGCGCGGGCGAACTGATGGTCTTCCGGGTATTCGACAATGTCAGTTATGGGTTGGTGATGGAAACATACCGGCCGGTGCACATGTGGGATCGGGTCAGCAACCCGGAATACGAATACTGATGGGGCGTTAGAGGGGGCGACGCGGCGCGCACGGGCGCGCGTCGATTCGGGGCAGCCGGCGTTGGTACGCCGCTGCCCCGTGTTATCATCCGCGGCATGCACATGGACGATGCATCCCGCGACAGGGAATCGTGGCTGCGGCTCTGGCGCGTGCCCGGCATCGGGCCGGCCATCTTTCTGAAGCTCCTCGGGTTCTTCGGTTCGCCACGCGCGGTGCTGCAGGCCTCCGTGGCGCAACTCCGTGAGGCGGGACTCGGTCGCGAGCTCGCCGCAGACCTTCGATCCGCCGACACCGCATCCATCGACGCTGATCTGCGCTGGCTCGCAGGACCACACCGGCGGATCATCACCTGCCAGGATAGCGATTTCCCGCCGCGCTTGCGGGAGATCGCGGTGCCGCCGCCGTTGCTGTTCGTCGAAGGCGATCCAGGCATGCTGTCGCGCCCGCAGCTCGCGATCGTCGGCAGCCGTCGGCCAACCCGGCCGGGACGGGAGCTGGCCGCCCACTTCGCTGCTGCGGTCGCCGAACGCGGCATCGTGGTGACCAGCGGCCTTGCGCACGGCGTCGACGCCGAGGCGCATCGCGGCTGCCTCGCCGGAGGATTTCCCACCGTCGCCGTCACGGGCACCGGCCCGGACGTGGTCTATCCGCGTGGACATGCGGATCTCGCCGCGGCGATCCGCGCTCACGGCGCCGTGGTCACCGAGTTCGCACCCGGTGCGTTCGTCAGGCCGGAGAACTTCCCACGGCGCAACCGCATCATCAGCGGCCTGAGTCTCGGTGTGCTGGTGGTCGAGGCCGCGGCGCTCAGCGGCTCACTCATAACCGCCCGCCATGCGATGGAGCAGGGACGCGAGGTATTCGCGGTGCCCGGGTCGATACACAACCCCCTTGCCCGCGGCTGTCATGCGCTCATCAAGCAGGGCGCGAAGCTCGTGGAATCCATCGACGACATCCTCGAGGAGCTGCCTCCCGTCGCGCACGGCACGGCAGGGCGGGCGTCCGGCAAAGGCGGCGCGGACACCGTGCTGCCACCAGGAGCCGAATTCGACGGAGAACAAAGTCTTATGCTGGCGGCGATGGCATTCGACCCGGTCTCCGTCGACGCGCTCGTCGATCGCACTGGATTGACGGCCAATGTCGTTTCATCCATCCTGTTGGAATTGGAGCTCCGCGGCTCGGTGGCTCCGCATCCGGGAGGTTTGTACCTGCGGCTGGGCCGGGAGAAAGCGTAAATGAAGCAGACGGTTCTGGATGTTCTCGTGTTTCTGTTCGAACACTGCATGGAGGAGGACAATCGGAACCTTGACCACGATGCGCTGCGTGGGCAGCTTGTCGAGGCCGGATTCCCGGATGGCCAGATCACCAAGGCATTCGATTGGCTGGAAGCGCTGGCCAGGCAACGCGAGAGCGCCGCATCCGGACCGACCGCGCGAAACAGTTCCCTGCGCATTTTCACTGCGGCCGAAACTGAGAAGCTCAGCCGCGACGGCCGCGGGCTTCTGCTTTACCTCGAGCAGGTAGGGGTGCTCGATTCCGGTGCGCGCGAGCTGGTCATCGAGAGGGCGATGGCCCTCGACGCCGAGGAAATCGCCGCCGAGGAATTGAAATGGATAGTGCTGATGGTCCTGTTCAACCAGCCGGGCAACGAGGAGGCCTTTGTCTGGATGGAGGACCTGGTGATGGACGAGTTGCGCGGTAGCCTGAACTAGCTTTTCGCCTCAGCAGTCCTTCGCAGTCGCGCGTTCGACAGTGTATCGGCACGGAGCCGTCCGGCCCTCGCACCTCTGGTCAAATTACTGGTTCCAACAATCTTCGGTAAGTTTCGATGAGCAAGAATCTTGTTGTTGTCGAGTCGCCGGCCAAGGCGAGCACGATCAAGAAATATCTTGGCGGCGATTTCGAGGTGCTTGCCTCCTACGGACACGTCCGTGATCTCAAGCCGAAGAAAGGTGCGGTGGAGCCTGAGCACGGTTTCCTCATGCACTATGAGCCCATCGCGCGCAACAAGAAGCACGTCGACGCGATCGCGGCGGCGGTGCGCAAGGCCGAGGCGCTGTATCTCGCCACCGACCTGGACCGCGAAGGCGAGGCTATCTCCTGGCACCTGATCGAGCTGCTCAGGTCAAGGGACCTGCTCGACGGGAAGCCGGTGCATCGCGTCGTGTTTCACGAGATTACGCGGCGCGCGATCGAGGATGCGATGCGGCATACGCGCGACATTTCCATGGAGCTGGTCAATGCGCAGCAGGCACGCCGCGCACTCGACTATCTCGTGGGCTTCAATCTCTCGCCGCTGCTGTGGAAAAAGATCAAGCGTGGACTGTCGGCAGGGCGCGTGCAAAGCCCGGCACTGCGCCTCATCGCCGAGCGGGAGGAGGAGATCGAGAAATTCCAGGCGCGCGAGTACTGGACGATAGAGGCCGACGCGAAGCATTCCGGTGCCGCTTTCGCCGCCAGGCTGACCCGCCTGGGCGCCGAGAAGGTCGAGCAGTTCACCATCACCAACGAGGAGCAGGCGAGACAGGCGCAGGAAGAACTGTTGCGTGCGGCGAAAGGGAGGCTTGCCGTGGTGAGCGTCGAGAAGAAGCAGCGTCGTCGCCAGCCGGCTGCGCCATTCATCACATCGACGATGCAGCAGGAGGGTGTTCGTAAGCTGGGATTCACCGCCAGCCGGGTGATGCGCGCCGCGCAGCAGTTGTACGAGGGTGTGGACATCGGCACGGAATCCGTCGGACTCATCACCTACATGCGTACCGATTCGGTCAACCTGGCGCGGGAGGCCATCGAGGAGATCCGCGGTTACGTCGCGAAAAAGTTCGGCGTCGATAATGTCCCGGAGACTCCGCGGGTCTACAAGACCAACTCCAAGAATGCACAGGAGGCGCACGAGGCGGTACGACCGACCTCCGTGCTGCGCACCCCGGAGTCGATAAAGCGGTATCTGTCGAGCGATCAATACAAGCTTTACGAACTCATCTGGAAGCGCACCGTCGCCTGCCAGATGAAGCACGCGACGATCGACACGGTAGCCGTCGATCTCGATTGCGGCGGTCGCGGCGTGTTCCGGGCAACCGGGTCCACGATTGCCGAGCCCGGCTTCATGGCCGTTTACATGGAAGGCATGGACGAACAGGCCACCGACGGCGAGGAGCGCGCATTGCCGCCGCTGGCCAAGGGGGACGTCGTGGAGTTGAGCGCCATTCGACCGGAGCAGCATTTCACGGAGCCTCCGCCGCGCTACACCGAGGCGAGCCTGGTCAAGACGCTGGAGGAATATGGTATCGGCCGGCCTTCGACCTACGCGGCAATCATCTCCACCCTGCAGCAGCGGGAGTACGTGGAGATCGACAGCAAGCGTTTCCGGCCGACGGACGTCGGCAAGATCGTGGCGAAATTCCTCACCGATCACTTCTTCCATTACGTGGACTACGAGTTCACGGCCAAGCTCGAGGACGAGCTCGACGCGGTATCGCGCGGGGAGAAGCAGTGGACCCCCTTGCTTGACGAGTTCTGGGGCCCGTTCAAGGAACAGGTCATCGACAAGGACGCGAACGTCAGCCGCAAGGAGGTCGCACAGGCGAGGGATCTGGGTGTCGATCCGGTGAGCGGCCAGCCCGTGTCGGTGCGCATCGGCCGTTATGGACCCTATGTGCAGATTGGAACCGCGGAGGGCGAGACCAAGCCCCGTTTCGTCAGCCTTCGCCCCGGGCAACGAATGGACAGCATCACGTTGGAGGATGCGCTCTCGCTCGCCCGGTTGCCGCGGGAGCTCGGCGACCTGCCGGACGGGCACAGCGTGGCGGCGAACGTCGGCCGGTTCGGACCGTATGTCAAGTACGGCGGCAAGTACGTCTCGATCAAGCCGCCTGACGATCCCTACACCATCACGCTCGAGCGCGCGATCGAAGTGATCAAGGAGAAGGCCGAGGCCGACGCCGCCAAATTCATCAAGGAATTCCCCGGCACCGGGATCCGGGTGTTGAACGGGCGCTACGGTCCCTATGTGACCGACGGCAAGCGCAATGCCCGGGTGCCCAAGGACCGTGAGCCCGGCGAGCTGGCGCTCGCCGAGGCGCAGGCGCTGCTGGAGTCGGCGCCGGCGGCGAGGCGTCGCGGGCGGGCGGGCGCGGCGAAGGCCAAGGCCGCCGGCTAGCAATCAGCCGTGGCGTCCTCTCTGCAACTTCGCCGCGCCGCGCGCGTCGTGGCGGCGGGGGGGATCATCGCCTACCCGACCGAGGCGGTCTTCGGGCTGGGCTGCAACCCCGCCAGCCGGTCCCCCCTGAACCGTCTCATCGCCCTGAAGGAGCGCGATGCGCGCAAGGGGTTCATATTGATCGCCGCCGAGATAGCCCAACTGGATCCATGGGTTATCTTCCCCGGGGGGGAGGCGCTGCGGCGCATGCTCAGTTCCTGGCCGGGACCGCATACATGGGTAGTGCCCGCCAGGCCGGGCGTGGATCGGCGCCTCACGGGGGGTCGCGAGACTCTCGCGGTGCGCGTCATCGACCACCCGGTGGCGACCGACCTGTGCCGCCTGACCGGGGCCCTGGTGTCGACGAGTGCCAACCGTGGCGGCCGCCCGCCGATACGCGACTCGCTGCGCCTGCGGGCCGTACTCGGCAGCCGCATAGACATGGTCGTGGCGGGGGAAACCGGCCGTCTGGCGGGGCCGACGGAGATCCGGGATGCGCTGACCGGGCGCCTGATCCGCGCCGCCGCGGCCCGTTGACACCCTTTCGACCTTTCAAGAGAATAGCCGGCTACCGTTTTGGAGGGGTACTCAAGCGGCCAACGAGGGCAGACTGTAAATCTGCTGGCTTATGCCTACGTAGGTTCGAATCCTACCCCCTCCACCACATTGTGCGCGTGGATGGGAGGCCGTTCGCGGGGACCATATCATTCACCGGGTTTTGGCTAGGCGGGTGTAGTTCAATGGTAGAACCTCAGCCTTCCAAGCTGATGACATGGGTTCGATTCCCATCACCCGCTCCAGGTATTTTTTGCCCATGTAGCTCAGTCGGTAGAGCACACCCTTGGTAAGGGTGAGGTCGCTGGTTCGATTCCAGTCGTGGGCACCAGATTGATGAATTGCACTACAAGTGGCTGAAGAGCTGAATAATTCAACCCGACGAAGGCATAGTACCGAAAGCAGAGGAAAGGGGACGCACGCATGTCCAAGGGCAAGTTTGAGCGCACGAAGCCGCACGTAAACGTAGGCACGATTGGACACGTGGATCACGGCAAGACGACGCTGACGGCGGCGATCACGAGTGTGATGTCGAAGAAGTTCGGTGGGGAGGCGCGTGCCTACGATCAGATAGACAACGCGCCGGAGGAGAAGGCGCGCGGGATCACGATTGCGACCTCGCACGTGGAGTACGAGAGCACGAACCGTCACTACGCGCACGTAGACTGTCCGGGTCATGCGGACTACGTGAAGAACATGATCACGGGTGCGGCGCAGATGGACGGAGCGATACTGGTGGTGAGTGCGGCGGACGGTCCGATGCCGCAGACGCGGGAGCACATACTGCTGGCCCGCCAGGTGGGGGTTCCGTACATCGTGGTGTACATGAACAAGGCGGACATGGTGGACGATGCGGAGCTGCTGGAGCTGGTGGAGATGGAGGTGCGTGATCTGCTGAGCACCTACAAGTTTCCCGGGGAGAAGACGCCGGTGGTGGTGGGTTCGGCGCTGAAGGCGCTGGAGGGGGACACCAGCGAGATCGGGATCCCGTCGATAGAGAAGCTGGTGGAGGCGATGGACAGCTACATTCCGCTGCCGGAGCGGCCGGTGGATCAGCCGTTTTTGATGCCGATCGAGGACGTATTTTCGATATCCGGGCGTGGCACGGTGGTGACCGGGCGGGTGGAGCGCGGGGTGGTGAAGGTGGGCG
>WBZR01000940.1_pt2 | contig 32990 bp, 23 predicted proteins | sample 5204231 | NCBI WGS metagenome assembly WBZR01 (sample SAMN12412403, study PRJNA552823) | activated sludge metagenome | isolation source: activated sludge from anammox sidestream of wastewater treatment plant... | place: USA: Virginia | collected 2017-08 | reverse complement strand
TCTTCCAACACCCCGGCACGCTTCACTTCCCGATCAGACAATCCAAGCTCCCCAACCATGTGCGCCCCAACCCAAAAGGGGACATTTCTATCTGGTTGGAAGGGGACATTACTAACTTGCGCTTACAGTCGCGCATCGTCAAGACATGCGTCCATCGACACTGCACTAGAATGGCCGATTGCCCAGCACATCCCGATCTGCCGCCATGTCCGACCTTTCCCGCCCGACGCCCGATAATTTCGAGCAGATTCCGCTGCACGAGTACGCCGAGCGGGCGTATCTGGATTACTCGATGTATGTGGTGCTGGATCGTGCCCTGCCCTTTGTCGGTGATGGGCTCAAGCCGGTGCAGCGGCGCATCGTGTATGCGATGAGTGAGCTGGGTTTGTCGGCCAGCGCCAAGCCGAAGAAGTCGGCGCGCACGGTGGGTGATGTGATCGGCAAGTTCCATCCGCACGGCGACTCGGCCTGTTACGAGGCGATGGTGTTGATGGCACAGCCATTTTCCTGGCGCTATCCGCTGATCGATGGGCAGGGCAACTTTGGCTCGGCCGACGATCCCAAATCCTTCGCCGCGATGCGCTACACCGAGAGCAAACTGGCGCCCCTGGCCGAGGTGTTGCTGAGCGAGTTGGGCCAGGGCACGGTGGATTGGAATCCGAATTTCGATGGCACCCTGGAAGAGCCGGCCTGGTTGCCGGCCCGCCTGCCGCATCTGCTGCTCAATGGCACCACCGGAATCGCGGTGGGCATGGCCACCGATATTCTGCCGCACAACCTCAACGAGGTGGCCAGTGCCTGTGTGCGCCTGCTGGATGATCCACAGGCCAGCACCCAGGAGTTGATGGAGCATGTGCGCGGACCGGATTTCCCCACCGAGGCGGAAATCATCACTCCGACTTCCGATCTGCAAAAGCTCTACGACAGTGGCAATGGCAGCGTGCGGGCACGGGCCGTGCATGTGCGTGAAAACGGCAACATCGTGATCACGGCTCTGCCCTGGCAGGTCAGCCCGAGCAAGATCCTGGAGCAGATTGCCGCGCAGATGCGGGCCAAGAAACTGCCGTGGCTGGAAGACTTGCGCGATGAATCCGATCACGCCAATCCAATCCGTCTGGTGCTGGTACCCCGCTCCAATCGGGTGGATGTGGAGCAGTTGATGGGGCATCTGTTCGCCACCACCGATCTGGAAAAAAGCTACCGCGCCAACTTCAACGTGATCGGCTTGAACGGCAAGCCACAGGTAATGGGTTTGCGCCAAATCCTGAGCGAGTGGTTGCAGTTCCGCACCGACACGGTGAAGCGGCGTTTGAACCATCGCCTCGACAAGGTCAACCGCCGCCTGCACTTGCTCGATGGTTTGCTGATTGCCTTCCTCAATCTGGACGAAGTGATCCGCATCATCCGCAGCGAGGATGAGCCCAAGCCGGCCTTGATGGCGCGGTTTGCCTTGAGCGAGGAACAGGCCGATTACATTCTGGATACCAAGCTCAGGCAATTGGCGCGGCTTGAGGAAATGAAAATCCGGGGTGAGCAGGATGCCTTGAGTCAGGAGCGCGACACGCTGATCGCCATCCTCGCATCGGCCGCCAAGCTCAAAAAGCTCATCAAGGACGAAATCCTCGCCGACGCAAAGAAATACGGTGATGCGCGCCGCTCACCCCTGATCGAGCGTGAGGCTGCCCATGCGCTGGATGAAACCGAACTGGTGGCAAGCGAGCCGGTGACCATCGTGCTCTCAACCATGGGCTGGGCGCGTGCGGCCAAGGGCCACGATATCGATCCCTCCACCCTGTCCTATCGCGAGGGCGATTCCCTGTTGACCTGGGTGCGCACCCGCAGCAACCAGCAGGTGGGCTTTCTGGATTCCAGTGGCCGTGCCTATTCCACTGCGGCCCACACCCTGCCCTCGGCGCGTGGCAACGGCGAGCCTTTGACCGGGCGTTTCACTCCGCCTGCGGGCGCTTCCTTTGTGTCCATGGCCGCCGGTGAAGAAAGTCAGCGCCTGTTGCTGGCTTCCAGTCATGGGTATGGCTTCATCACCCACTTCGCCAATTTCATCGGGCGCAACAAGGCCGGCAAACAACTCATCAACCCCGCCGCTGGAGCGAGCTTGCTGCAGCCGATGTCCGTGAACGACCCTGCCAGCGATCTGGTGGTGGCAATCACCAGCGCCGGCTATCTGCTTGCCTTTGCTGCCAGCGAGTTGCCGGAACTGGACAAGGGCAAGGGCAACAAGTTGATCCAGATTCCACCAGCGAAACTCAAGACCGGGCAGGAGCAGATGGTGGCCGTGATCTGCGTGCGCGAGGGCGGTGAGCTCACTTTGCATTGTGGTCAGCGCAAGCTCACCCTGAGCTGGCGCGATCTGCAAGCTTATGGCGGCTCGCGGGCGCAGCGCGGGCATGTGTTGCCGCGCGGCTTCCAGCGGGTGGATCGGGTGGAAAGCGCCTGAAGCCGCCCTGGGGATGAAGACACACGGCCAGGACTGACGTCCTGCGTCACCCGACTTCGGCAGACAACGGATTTTCAAGGGCTTGCAATGGAAAACCTGCCCAAACGCGACCTACCCCACTATCATTCGGCAGCTTGAGCGTCATTTTGTGACGCAAATTGCCATCCGATTTCCCGTCACTGCGTATCCTTCCCAACACAGGTCATTGCCACCGTGACAGTCATGAAACTCCTGGTCCGCTCCCTCGTCTTCTGCCGCTTCGTCATGCTGAATCGCCAACTGCGCGAGCTCAAGCGCAACCTCGTCGGCCTGCCGGTGACGGCCCAGCGCGCCGTCGGCCATCTCGCCATGAGCGAGATCGAGGCGGCCGGACATTCGCCCGTTCCCTACCTCTACGGCAGCAGCAGCAGCGACATCTACCAGCCCTGGGGCGATGGCACTCGACTCGCGTTCCAGCGTGCGCGTGCGCGCGTGCCGCAGATGCGCCTGCGCGGCACCGCGGCGTGGCTGGCCATCGTCTATCACGAAACCCGTGAGTCTCCCCACGCCAGCATGCAGGCGATGCATCGCGAAGTGCTCGGCATGCTGGGCGTGCTCAAGGGCACCTACGAGGCCGGAACCTCGGCCGTGGCCGACCCGATCGGCTGAAAGCCCCTCGCGCAGCAAACCTTCCAGGCCGGCGTCCGCGCCGGCCTTTTCGTGTGCGCAAATGCCTGACTCACGCCACCCGATGCATCGCCGCGGCGATAGTGCGAACATTCTAGCCCTGCCGCGTAGGATGTCCGGCACGATCCGTCTTTCAACCCGCTGTTCCCGGAGAAGTCGATGGCCAAGTTCAAGTCTTCCGCCAAATCCGATGCGCCTGCCGCGGCGCGCAAGCCTGCTGCCGACAAGGCAACCGAAAAGCCGGCGCAATCGTCCCGTCGGAAGGCACCCGCCGCCGTGCTTGGTGCCGGCGCCCAGACCATCATGGGTTCGGCCCAGCAGATCTGGCAGACCGGCGTGACCGCCCTTGGTCGTGCCCAGCAGGAGAGCACGCGCCTGTTCGAGGCGCTGGTCAAGGAAGGTGCGGGCCTGGAACAGAAGACTCGTTCACTCGCCGCCAACAAGGTCGATTCGGTGCGCAAGAGCGTGCGCGGCTCGGTCGAGAACCGCGTCGATCAGGTCAAGGATCGCGCCTCCGATACCTGGGAGCGGCTGGAAAAACTGTTCGAGGAGCGCGTGCAACGTGCAATGACCCGTCTCGGCGTTCCCGGCCGCGAGGAGTTGCAGGCGCTGATCGATCGCGTCGACCTGCTCAACGTCCGCCTGCGCGAACTGGCCACACCATCGGCCGCGACCGCCGACACCAAGAAGGCTGAAAAGCCGGTCGCGCCGGCCGCCACCAAGCCGGCGCCCCGGAAGGTAGCGGTCAAGAAGTCCGTGAGCACGCACACTGCGACGAGCAAGACCGTCGCCAAGCCTGCCCGCGCGAAGAAGCCGGCCGCCGCGAAGGCGGTGTCGAGCAAGGCTGCCGCTGCCGCGGACACGGCCGTCAGCAGCGTGACCGAGTGAGTCGCACACGGCCACGACCATAGCGCCACGCCCTGTCCGGGCGTTTCTCCGCCCGCGCCGGGTGTCTGCATGTCTGCATGCATGCACCCGGCAACGCGCTATGATTCGAACCTCCGATCCCGCATTGGTTCGTCTGTCATGGGCTTTTTCCTGTTTTCCCTGCCGATGTTGCTGGCGCTGGCCGTTCTCGTCGCCACGTTCCTCGCCGTGGCCTGGTTCAGTGGTGCCTTCCGGCCCGAACGCGAGGAGGCACGATTCGGGATCGGCCTGCTCTGCGCCATGCGCTGGGCCGAATACAGCCGGCTGATTTCCGAAGTCCTCAAGGATCGTGGCCTGCAGCCATCCAACAGCGACCGGCCGCCAGGCAAGGATGGTTTCGACCTGCTCTTCCTGCGCGGCAACAGTCGTTACCTCGTGCAATGCACCAATGCGATCAACCAGCAGGTCAGCGCCTCCACCGTCGGTCAACTCTATACCTTGACCCAGATGCAGGATGCGGACGGGGCGATCATCGCGTCCTGCGCACCCGCCGAAGCCAGCGCGATGAAACTGGCCCAGGAGCGACGGATCGAGGTGATTGCCGACCGCGATCTGTGGGCCCACGTCAAACCCTGGGTCGCGCACGACCAGCGCAGTGACGCCGAGCAGGCCGCACGTACGCTGCAGCGCCGTCATTTCCTCACGGCCGCACTCGCCGCCCTGGTGGCCGCAATCGCCGCCTACGCGCTCGCCGCCCTGCTGATTCCAACACCCGAGCAGCCACCACCCGTTGCCACCTCCGCGCCGGCACAGGCAGTCCGCACGCCGGCCGCCAACAAGAAGCCCGGCACCGAGGCGACGCCGGGAATGCCCGACCAGACCCTGACCACGGAGCAACTTGCGTCGCGGCGCGCCTCTGCGGTACTGGAGGTTCGCAGCCTGAGCCATGTCTCCACCGCGACCTGGAGCAGCCAGTCCACCCTCGAACTCGGCCTGCATGCCTACGTCGATGATGCCGCGCTCACGAAACTGGTCGACGACGTCTGCGGTGCCTTGCTGCAATACGAAGAACTGCGCTTCACTCGGCTGCAGGTCGGAGTACCCAGCGCCACGGCGGGCCAGCCGGACCAGGTGCGCTGGCGCCAGTGTCGCTGAACCTCGGAGCCTGAGCGCCGGAAGGCTCCTCGTGCGCCACATTCGTTGATCGCAGGCGGACCAGCCCGAAGGCCGGTCCGCCTGTCCGACGCTTACCAGTGCACCCCGCGCATCACCGCGGCAAAGGCGATCTGCTCGCTGGTCGGTTGCACCTCGCCCTCGCGCGCACCCTGGATGCCCTTGGCTGCTGCCGAATCGGGGAACAGCTCGAACGCCGTGTTCATCACCAGCTCGTAGGCCTTGGGTGCGAGCGCATTGATCAATGCCGCGAAGATGCCGAGTCGGGTCGCGATCCGGCTGGGGCGCTCGACCACCGCCTGCACGATCAGGTCCGCGGCCTCTTCCGGGCTGAGCGTGGGCACGCTGTCGTACATCTTGGTCGGGGCAATCATCGGCGTGCGCACCAGCGGCATGTTGATCGTGGTGAAGGCAATGCCCTTGCCGGAAAGTTCGCCCTGGGCACAGCGGCTGAAGGCATCCAGCGCCGCCTTCGAGGCGACATAGGCCGAAAAGCGCGGTGAATTGGCGAGCACGCCGATCGAGCTGATGTTGATGATCTGGCCACGACGGCGCTCCGTCATCTTCGGCAGGAAGCCCATGATCAGACGCAGCGAGCCGAAGTAATTGAGCTGCATGGTGCGCTCGAAGTCATGGAAGCGGTCGTAGGACAGTTCGATCGAACGCCGAATCGAGCGCCCGGCATTGTTGATCAGAATGTCGACCCCGCCGTGCGCGGCATTGACCTTCTCCACCAGCGCATCGCAGGAGGCCATGTCGGCCAGGTCGCAGGTGTAGGCGTGGCAGGTGCCGCCGGCGGCGACGATCTCGTCGCGGGTGGCAAAGAGTTCTTCCTCGCCGCGCGCCACGATCACCGTGGTCGCGCCTGCCGCGGCGACCTTGAGCGCAGCGGCCTTGCCGATGCCGGAGGAGCCGCCGGTGATCAGCACCACCTTGCCCTTGACCTTGCCCTTGAGACTGCGATCGATGAACAGCGCCGGATCGAGGTGACGCTCCCAGTAATCCCACAGCCGCCAGGCGTAACTGTCGAGCACCGGCAGCTTGATCCCGCTGCCCTTGAGCGCGCGCTCGGTTTCGCGGCAATCGAATCGGGTCGAGTAAGTGATCAGCCCGATGACTTCCTTCGGGATGCCCAGATCACGCAGCACCATGCCGGTGAAGCGCTTCACCGGCGGCAGGTTGCCGAGCGCCGCCTTCACCGGGAAGGGCAGGAAGGAGAACATCCGCGCGTCCAGACGCATCGTCATCTGCGGCGCGTGGCCGGCGCGGGCGAACAGGTTCAGCACTTCGCCGATGCGGCGCGGATCGGGATCGACGAGGTGGAAGCAGCCACCATTCAAGCCCGGCTTGTGCGCGATGTGGTCCATCGCATCGGCGACGAAATCGACCGGCACCAGGTTGATCCGCCCACCCTCGATGCCGATCATCGGCGCCCACGGCGGCAACAGCTCGCGCAGCTTCTTGAGCGCGGTGAAGAAGTAGTACGGACCATCGATCTTGTCGATCTCGCCGGTCTGCGAGTGCCCGACCACCATGCCGGGGCGATAGATGCGGTACGGCCGTTTGCACTCCTCGCGCACGACCTTCTCGGCGTCGTGCTTGGTGCGGAAATAGGGATGGAAGAGGTCCTCGGCCTCTTCGAACATGTCCTCGCGGAAGGTGCCCGAGTAGAGCCCGGCGACCGCGATCGAGCTGGCGTAGTGGAAGCAGCCGGCATTGATGGCCTCGGCCAGCGCCACCGCATTGCGCGTGCCCTCGACGTTTGCCGTGACCTGCGAGGCGGCGTCCGCGGCAAGATCGTAGATCGCCGCAAGGTGGAAAAAATGCCGAACCTTGCCCTTGAGCTCGGCCACCTTCTCCGCCCCCATGCCGAGCAGCGGCTTGGCCAGGTCGCCCTGCACCGGCACGATGCGCTTGCGCTCCCAGCCCATGCGCTCGACCAGGGCATCGAGCTTCTTCTGCGAACCCTTGCGCACCAGCACGTAGACCGTGCCTTTGCGCTTGAGCAGGTTGGCGACCAGATGGCGGCCGATGAAACCGGTTGCTCCCGTGACGAAATAGCTCATGCTGCTCCCCTTCCCGATGATGGCGCCGTCGGCACGTCCACGAGACGGTCCGCAGCGGGTTGATGTCCGGCTGAAACGATAGCCTGAAGCGGGCCTGCTTCCCATGCCCTGCCCCGGGCTTTGACGTCCGCCCGGGTGCATGCTATCAAACGTCACCGCCCCAACGTGCCCGCGAGGCTTCCCGTGTCCGACCTGACTGCCGACTTCGAACAGGCGTCCAAAGACGTCAAATCCCTTGCCGAACGTCCCGACAACGACACCCTGCTCAAGCTCTATGCACTCTACAAGCAAGGCTCCGAAGGTGACGTCAACGGCCCCAAGCCGGGCTTCTTCGACTTCGTCGGCACGGCCAAGTACGACGCCTGGGCCAAGCTCGCCGGCACGAGCCCGGACGAGGCGAAGAAAAAATACATCGCGCTGGTGAAGAAGCTGCGGTCCTGACGGCATGGCACGCGACACCCGCGAGCGCATCCTCGACACCAGCCTGGCGATGTTCAACGCCCAGGGCGAGCCGAACGTCACCACCAACCACATCGCCGACGAACTGGAAATCAGTCCCGGCAATCTCTACTACCACTTCCGCAACAAGGACGACATCATCGAGCACCTGTTCTCGCGCTACGAGGCGCGCATCGATCAGGTGCTGGTCGTGCCCGAGGACCACCTGCCCGGCCTGGAAGACCTGTGGCTGCAATTGCACGCGGTCTACGAGTGCATCTGGGACTATCGCTTCCTGTTCCGCGACCTGGTCGACATCCTCGCGCGCAACCGCAAACTGCGCCTGCACTTCGCCCGCATTCTCAAGCGCGCATCCGACAATGCCTCCGAGGTGATGCGCGCAATGGTACGGGCCGGACTGATGCGTGCCTCCGCCGACGAAATCCGCGCCACCGCCGACAACATCCTCGTCATCGCCACCTTCTGGCTGAACTTCAGCGCGGTGCGCGGCGAGCGCGACGAGCAGGAGGCGATCCGCATCGGCATCCACCAGGTGCTGATGCTGCTGGCACCCTTCCTGCCGGACGCCGAGCGCCTGCACCTCAACCAGCTCTCGATGGCGTACCTGGCGCAGCGTCAGTGAGACCCGAAAATGCGACGGGCTCCGGTTTTGCCGGAGCCCGTCGGACACTGCCTGCGGGAGGGAATGCAGACGTGTTCAGGCGGCCTTGCGCGAGGGGCGGCGTGCCGCAGCCTTCTTCGCCGGCTTGGTCGTGGCCTTCTTCGCCGCCGGACGCTTGCGCGCGGCAGGCTTGGCGGCCTTGCCCGTGCCGAAGCGGGCAACGACCGGTGCGAAGCGCGTTTCGACTTCGTTGCGGACCGTTTCGTAGGCATCGCTGGCACGCACGATGAACGGATCGACGCGGGCTTCGACCTTGGCACGAACCTCGCCGAAGCTGTTGCGCGCCTGGCTCGTCAGCGCCTCGAAGCGCTGGTTCGTGGCGTCACGGAACTGCGTGCCTTCTTCCACCAAGGTGCCATAGACCCGCAGCGTCTGCTTGCGCGCAAGCGACACCACACCGAGTCCGGCGAGCCACAAATCGCGCGTATCGACATTCGTCTTCTTCGTCTGCTTGACCATCTTCAATCTCCTCGGAAACGTGGCCATGCGGCCGGAAAGTGGGTTCTGCGAAGAGAATGCTAGGCAGGCGTGATCGAGCAAACACACTATCGTCAAGGCGCATCGCGGGGCTTGCCTGCATCGCCAATCTCCGGTTTGATGGCAGGCACCACCACCGGGACGATCCGAACATGGCCAAGAAAGCGCGCTGGGCACCCTTTCCCCACCCCGATGCGAAGTTCGACTATGCCGGCGCCAAGCTCGCCAAGGCCTGGCCGAAGCTCCATGCCGGGGACCGCGAACCTTACCCGGATGAAAAGCACGTGGCCGCACTGTTTGCCGCCAATCCGAAGCTGGGCAAGCCGGCCCAGGCGGCAACGATCGCCGATACCCTCGCCGAGGCCTGGCGGGCATTTCATCGGGGTGACTTCGAGGATGCCTGGGAGGCCGGCACCGGCCTCGGCCCGATCGGCGCCTCGGTCGCGATCAAGGCTGCGGGAATCCATGCGGTACACCTGCTGGACGATGACAAGGCGCGTGAAAAGCGCTTTCTGGAACTGGTGAAACAGGCCGAGGAAGCCGTTGCCGCGCTGCCCGGAGAAGCCAACTCGCACTTCCGCCACGCCTTTGCACTCGGCCGTTACAGCCAGTGCATTTCGATCGCCAAGGCACTCACCCAGGGCCTTGCCGGCAAGGTCAAGGTGGCGCTCGAACACACCCTGGAGCTGGCGCCCGAACACGCCGAAGCTCACACCGCGCTCGGCCTCTACCATGCCGAAGTGGTTTCCAAAGTCGGCGGACTGATCGCCGGCCTCACCTACGGTGCCAAGGCCGCCACTGGCGAGTCCCTGCTCAAGCGCGCGATTGCCCTGACCCCCGATTCGCCGGTCGCGCATATCGAATACGGCAATGGCCTGATGCTGCTGTATGGCAGCAAGAAGGAAGAGCAGGCCGCCGGCGAGTACGAGAAGGCGAGCACGCTCAAGCCACTGGACGCGATGGAAAAGCTCGACGTCGAGTTCGCCGCCGCCCAGATCGAGGATTGAGCCGGACGCACACGCAGCGCAAACCGGCGCTCAGCGCTTCGGTGGCGCCGCCAGGATTCGCTGCGCCCATTCCGGGCAGGACGTGCTGCCCTGGGTGCACTGGGTGCGCTCGCGCAGGATCAGCATGGCATCGTCCAGATCCTCGCCCGGCATCGAGCCGCTCATCCCGCCGATCACCTGCATCAGGCCGGCGCGTGCATCCGGATTGTAGGGATCGATGCGCAGGGCCTCGACGAAGCGCGCCGCTGCGTCTTCCCAATACTGCTTGTCGAGATTCCCGTGTGCGTCGACCAGGGCTTGCTCGACCTTGGCACGCTGCCCGGGATCGAGCTGCCACGCGCTCCAGCGGCTTTGCACCCACTCGTGCGACAGCCATCCGGCAATGCCGAGGGCCACGAGCACGAGCGCGGCATTGCGCGAGAAGCGCAGCCAGTCGTACGCATCGAAGGCACGCCCGAGTGCCGCGGCATCGACAAAGCGATCGGCCCGATCGAAGGCGATCGCCTTCGCCAGCGCCCGCGCCTGCATGCGCGTGAGATTGCGGGGAAAGTCCGCACGCAGCTTTTCCTGCTTCGCCAGGTCGGCCGGTCGATGCTGGTAGGGATGCTGGCCGGCGTAGAGACGAAACAGCAGGCAGCCCATCGCGTACACATCATCGGCCGGCTGCGGACGTTCACCCGCGAGCATCTCGACACTGGCGTAATCCACCGTCAACGCACCGATGTCGTCGGCATCGAACACCGCATCGCGTTCGGCCGCACGCGCGATGCCAAAGTCGAGGATCTTGGGCTCGCCGCCCTCGCAGAGAAACACGTTCGACGGCTTGATGTCGGCGTGCACGATCTTGCGCGCGTGCGCATAGGCCAGCCCGGAAATGAGGCCGCGCGCGATCCGCAGACGCTCTTCCGAGGACATCGGATGGGCGCGGTCGTCGCGCATGCGCGACTGCAGCGACTCGCCCTTGAGCAGTTCCATGGTCAGGAAGACGAGGTGGCCGTCGCGGTCGAAGTCAAACACCTTGACCAGGTTCGGATGGTTCAATGCCTGGGCGTGCTTGCCCTCGCGCTGCAACGCGACGAAGCCCATGTCGAATTCGGCCATGTCGCCGATCAACACCTTGATCGCAAGATAAGGATCGGGATCCTTGGCCTCGACCTTGCGCAAATCCTTGGCCCGATAGACCACGCCCATGCCACCACGGCCCAGTTCTTCGACGATCTCGAAGCGCTGCTTGATGACGCTGCCGATATCCAGTTCGAGCTTGGGCCGTGCCGTCTGGCCGAGCAGGATCCGGGTCGAGCGCGCCTCCGAGTGCTGCATCCCGGGGATTTCGCCCTCGCGCTTGAGCGTGGTCTTGCCCTGGAACTCGGAGGGCGTCGGAACATGCGGAGCGTCCGGATCGCCCTCGCGCTTGATCGTCGTACGGGTGCCAAGAAGATCGTCGGCAGAGGCCGGCGCGGGTGGATCCGGCTGCACTGCCGGATCGCGTTTGATCGTGGTCGCGGCTGCATCCGGATCGACCGGCACCCTGGCCTTGGCATCGGCTGCCGTCAGCGGCCGGATCCGGGTCGACTCCGGCCGCAGCGTGGTGCGGGTTTCATCCGGGCCCGCCATCTCAGAACGGCACTCTCAGATCAAAACGCAGGCCCCAGCGACTCATCCCCTCGATCCCGAAGGCCTTCAGCACCCCGAGGTTGAAGTCGACCGTGCGCGCACCCACCGGCCGGCGGAAGCCCAGGCCCAGTTCCACCGTGCCATAGCTGCGATCCGGTTCGGCCATCACCACCGCGTGCATCGGCGTCGCCTGCCCGCCCTCGACGAAGTAGGCCAGGATGTTCGCCGCGCCCGTACCGCTGTCGGCATACCACAGCGTGCGCAGGTACGGCCGGAAGGTCCCGACCTCGGTCGCCAGCGTCACATCGCCGCTGAAGCCCGCCGAGAGCGATCGGGTGCGCAGGTTTTCTTCCGCGAATCCCAGCCGGAACAGCGACTGGCCGTCCTCCTCGAAGGCATCGATGTGGGTGCGCAGGAACTCGTACTGCAGGGTCGGGGCAAAGGTCCAGATGTCTCGCTGGAAGTACCACGAGACCCCGAGCGAGCCGGATACCTGCGAGGAATCGGGCGTGCCGCGGGTGCGGTAGTCGAGCACACCCAGATCGGTGCTGCCCGGCTCCGGCAGGTAACGCACCAGCTCGTAGCTCGTGCGCAGCAGGCTCAGCGAGCCATCCAGCGCCAGACCACTGGGTGCCGAATAGCCCGCGTACAGGTGCAGGGCGCGACCGTCGGCATCCATGCTGTCGCGCACCCCGTCGAATTTGCTCGACAACCGCGACAGACCGATGGCGGCGCCGACGAAGGTCGTGTCACGCAGGCGGTAATCCATGCCCGCGGTCAGTGACCAGTTGTCGAAATCGAAGCCGGCGTTGCCGCGGATGCGGCGCTGTTCGCCACCACCGATCGCGCCGTTCACCCAGACGCCCCAGCGCGTGCCGCCCAGCAGGGTGCGCTTCTCTTCGTTTTCGTCCTCGCCCGCGGCGTTGAGCACGTCGCCGAGCATCCCCAGTGACAGCGGCACGTCGCCATCCACCAGGGTCAGACCGCTGGTGTTGAAGCCACCGCCACCGCCCTGCAGCAAGGTCGCCACGCGCAGCGCCACGTTGCCCATCTGCGCCGCCGAGACCTGCTTGCCGGCCGTCGTCATCGCCGTGGTCTTTTCCGGCGACACCGCACGCAGGGCCTGCACCAGTTCACCCAGGGCCGCACCACTGCCCTCGGCCTCGTTGGCCAGCTCGGCCATGGCCAGACATTCCGGACGATCCCTGCCGGCTGGGCTGACGCACAATTTCCGCACCTCGCGGTAGATGTCCATGGCGTAGGGATCTTCCTCCAGGCCACCCAGCCCGGCGGGCGGGTTGTCCGGCATGCCGCCGCCGACGATGTGCACCCGGAAGATGTCCGTGACCCCGGCGGCCACGGTGCCCATCAGGGCATTGCCATTCATCTCGCCACCGAAACTGCCGCCGCTGCGGCGCACCCCGAACTGCTCGTCGCCGGTTTGGTGGGCATTGATGATCTGGACGCTGAAGCTGGCCGCGGCGCTGGCGCCGGGCGTCGTCGCCAGCGACACCGAGGCGTTCGGGGTCACCTGGAACGAGGCGCCCGCTGCCGGCGTGCTGCTGGTGTACTCCAGCAGCACCTGGCCACTGATGCGCGAGCACTCCATCGTCACTTCGAGGCCGACCACGCCACCACCGTTGCTGCGATTGATGTCACGGTTGCTGGCGGCGGGCTGTTCGAGGAAGGCAAACAGCACCGAGTCATCGGCATCACAGACATCCGCAGACTTGGCGCGGGCGCCGGAACGACTGGATGCGGGCAGGTTCGTCACCGTGCGTCCACCCTGATGCACCACGGTCAGGCGGGACTGCGGCAGGGCGCTGGCGCTCGTGGCACAGCTTCCGGCGAGGATCAGGCCTGCGGTCAGGAGCGCGTACTGGATCATGTTCATGCAAGTTCTCCCTGTCCGGTCACGGATTGATCGGCGAGCCGGCGACGGAAACCCCATCGACCCGCACATCGGGCGCCGGCGGCGTGCCATTGCCGACGGGGACCATGAAGAAGGTCAGCGTCGCACCCGGGCCGAGGTAGGACACCGCGCACTGGCGCTCACCCTGGCCACTGTTGTTGCACGCCACACCGAGGTCCTCCGGCTTCGGGCACTGCACCACCACCCGACCGTTCACCGTCGCGGTGGTGCACGTCGGCAGCACCGCCAGGCGGCTCGCTGCACTGGCGGCATAGGCCAGCACGATATCGCGACTGGCGTGTGGCGCGGCATTGTGCAGCTCGAAGCTGTGTCCGCCCTGGCCGGCGATGGTGCGCGGCATGAACGCGGCCAGCGTGAGTCGCTCCTGCCAGTCGTAGGCCAGTCGCGTGGTCTCGACCAGGCCACCGGCACCCCCCGAAGACCCGACCGCCACCCGGCCCTGTGCGCGCCACCACCGATGGACGTTGGCATCCCGTTCCAAGGGCGAGCTGCTCCAGCCGCCAACAACCCGCTGCAAGCGTTCCAGCGAGCTGAAGCTGTCGCCATCGATCGAGGACAACAGCGTCGGCGGCCCGGCCAGTTCCGGCGAACTGCGCGAGCGCTTCCAGTTCACTTCGACTCGATCAGCGCCCGCCAGCGGACGCTCGGACAACTGCTGGAGCGCGGCATCCGGCGTGGACACCCGCGCCAGGTTGTGCCGCGCCTTGCCACCCACCGCAGCGAAGTAGCCGCCCAGCACGGCCTTGCCGTCGGCCTGCAGGCCCAGTGCCGGGACGTAGCTCTCGACATCGGCATCCGCACTCCAGCCCAGTGCCACGCTGCCATCGGCATTGAGCAGCGCGACGTTGCGGCGCAGGACGTTGTTGATCGCATCGAAGCGCCCGGTCACATGGATCCGGCCATCGGCGCGCAGGCCCAGTGCGATGACGTACGGGGAGTTGCCCGACAGGCTCGGATTGAAGCCGGTGTCCAGCGCACCCTGCGCCGCGCCCAGCCGCGCCAGCCCGCTGCGGCTCTGACCGTCAACCTGGCTGAAACGCCCACCGGCAAGAATCTTGCCATCGGCCTGCACCTGCAGGCTCCACACCGTACCGAACGGCTGCGGCCCAAACCGTGCATCGAAGCTGGTATCGAGCGTGCCATCGGTGTTCAGGCGCATGAGGAAGTTGCGTCCATCACCCGAGACCTGGCTGAAGTCTCCGCCCACCAGCAACTTGCCGTCGTCGGTCGCCGCCAGCGCCCAGGCCTTGGCATGCACCGACGGCACAAAGCCCGCGTCCAGTTCGCCATTGAGCTTCAGCCGTGCCAGGCCCGGACGCGGCTGACCATCGACCTGGGTGAAGTCGCCCGCGATCACGATCCGCCCGAGGGAATCCAGAACGATCGTGCGCACCCCGCCGTTGACGTGGGCGACGAAACCGGCATCGAGACTGCCATCGCGCTTCAGGCGTGCGATGTTGGCGGCCGCCTGTGCGCCTACGGCATTGAAGTAACCACCCACCAGAATCCGTCCCTCGCCATCGCCCAGCGGCAGCACCGCCTTGATGCTCTGGTTGCTGCCGAAGCCCGACCCGAAGCCGGCATCCACGCGACCATCCGCCAGCAGCCGGGCCACGCGCTCATGTATCTGGCCGCCGACGCTGCTGAAATCGCCACCGATCACGAAGCTGCCATCCCCCAGCAGGCTCAGCGCATCGACCTCGGCCGAGGGATCGGCGCTGGCCGCGGTCACCAGGGTCGCATCGAGACTGCCGTCGGGGTAGGTGCGGGCCAGATGCACGCGATCCCGACCCGACACCTTGGCAAATCTGCCGCCCAACAGGAGCTTGTCGTCGGCCTGCTGCGCCAGTGCCGATACCACAGCATCCGCACCTGCACCAAATCCGGCATCGAGGCTGCCATCAAAGCGCAGGCGGACAAGATTGGCACGCGACTGGCCGTTGACCTGACTGAAGCTGCCACCCACCAGCAACGCGCCATCGGCCTGCAACAACACGCTGCGCACGTTGCCGACGATGTTCGGCGTGTAGTCGGGGTCGAGGCTGCCGTCCTCGTGCAGCCGCGCAAGTGCAGCACGACTGCCACCGCCGATCGCGGCGAAGCTGCCGCCCACCAGCAGGCGTGCATCGGGCAGCAGCGCCAGGCCGGACACCGCACCATCCGCATCGAAGCGGAAGAAACGGTCAAGCGAGCCATCGCGTTCGATCCGCACGATGTTGCGCCGACTCTTGCCGTTGACCTTGGCGAAACTGCCGCCGGCCACGATGCGTCCATCGCGCTGCAACAACAGGGCCTCGACCGTACCCTCGAAGGATGGAGCGAAGCCCGCATCGAGCGCACCATTGGCGTCGAGCCGGGCCAGACCGGCGCGTGCCGCACCGGCGATGTGCGTGAACGCACCACCGACCACCAGCCCGCCATCCTTCTGCAGCAGCAGTGCTCGCACCTCGCCATCGGCGCCCGGATCGAAGCCGGCATCAAGGCAACCGCAGTCGGTCAGGCGCGCAAGGTGTGCGCGTGGTACACCATCCACCTCGGTGAAGTTGCCACCGATCACCACGCTGCCATCGGCCAGCAACACGATCGCGTTCACCGTCCCGTTCACGCCCGGATCCTCGAAGCTCGGGTCGATGCTGCCATCGGGCAGCAGTCGGGCAATGCGTGTTCGAGTCGCTCCTGCAATCGTGGTGAAACTGCCGCCGACGATGACTCGGCCATCGGCCTGCACCGCGATCGCCCGCACCTCGTCATCCGGGTCCGGGGCAAAGCCGTCATCGACGTTGGCCGAGGCATTCACCACGCTCGCGCAGTCGCGATACCAGGGCACCACGCCGGTCGCGCCGTTCCAGGCGGTGTCCGGCAGCGGTTCGAAATCGTTCGGACACAGCACCGAACCCGCCGCCTGCAGGCGGTTGGGCACCGGAACGCCCGGCATCTGTCCCGACAGATGATTGTTGCCGAGCCGCAATTCGCGCAGGTTGCCCAGCCCCTGCAATCCCGGCAGCACGCCTTCGAACTGGTTGTCGCCCAGCCACAGCCGCTCCAGCCGCGACAGGCCCGAGAACGACGGCACCGCACCGCCGATGCCGTTGTGGTCGACGAGGAAGAACTCCAATTGGCTCAACTGATTGATCGAATCCGGCAAGCTGCCTTGCAGGTTGTTCCCGGACAGGCTGATCCCGATCACGTGGTTGCCATCGGCGTTGCAGATCACCCCGTACCAATCACACTCGCTTCCCGACGGCCCCAGCCAATTCGTGTTGTCATCCCAGTTGTCGCCTTCGGTACTCACATAGAGTTCTTCCAGCACACTGCGCTCGTCGCCGGGGATGCCGGTCTGGGGCGGAATCGAGGTACAGCCCTGATACCACGGCGTCACTCCGGTTGCCGCATCCCAAGCCGGGTTCGGTATCGGGTTGAAATCGTTGGGGCACACGATCGAGGCATAGGGAGGACCAAGCAGCGTGGGCGGTGGCGCAGGAAGATTTCCGCTCAACTGGTTGTCCGCGATATTGATGAACTGCAAGCTGGACATCGACGTCAGCGATGCCGGCACGGGGCCACTCAGTTGATTGGCATGCACATCCAGGGCCTGCACCTGTGTGAGGGCGCCCAGCGATGACGGCAGGCTGCCGACCAGATTGTTGGAGTCAAGGATCAGGCTTTCCACGAACAACCCGTAGGCGTCGCAATAGACGCCTTGCCAACTGCACTCGCTCCCGGACGGGCTGAAATTGCCAAAACCATCCTGCCAATTGTCGTTGACCAGCCAGTTGTCGCCATCGGTCGCGATGTAGAGATCGGTGAGGGCCGAGCGCTCCGCACCCCCCACGTACTTGCCGCCGGTACAGGCATCCGGACCCGTGCCATCGCCCGTGCCATACCACCACGGCGACACGCCCGTCGCATCGTTCCAGGCCATGTTGTACGGATCATCGGCATGGATTTCGAGGGCGTTCGGGCAAAGGATCGAACCACCGGACAACAAGGACGGCGGCGGCTCCGGCAAGTGCTGCCCGCTGATCTGATTGCCACCGATCCAGAAATACTGGAGATTGACCAGACCCTGAATCGAGGGAATCGGCCCGGTCAAGCCGGAGCCGCTCATCTCGTTGACCGTGAACCATTCCAATGCCGGGGCACCGGGCACGCCGCTGGGCATCAGATTGTCGAACGAGGGAATCGGCCCACTCAAGGCGTTGTGGTCGGCAATGAAGTCAATGAGTTTGACTCCGAGGCCGTCCAGAGATGGAAGCGGCCCGGTCAACTGATTCTCGGAGACGGAAAAAACCTCGAGATCCGTCAGCCCGGCCAAGCTCGGAATCGGGCCGCTCAACTGGTTTTTCTGCACCGTGAACCAACGCAACTTGGTCAAGGCAGACAATGACGGAATCGGCCCGGTCAACTGATTGTTGTAGACATCGAACTCGGCCAGCTCCGTCAGCGCACTCAGTCCTGATGGAATGGAATTGATCAACTGGTTGTCGCGCGCGCGAAAAATCTGGAAGTTGGGCAGGACGGAAAATCCGAGAATCTCGCCATCGAGCTGGTTGTCAGCGACCTCATACCACACGAGCGAGGGTGGGCCTGAAAGATACGGCACGTCACCGGTGAATTGATTGCCGGATGCGTAAAAGTACTGGAGAGCCGGGTTCGAGGGCGGATAGATATCCGGCAGCTGCCCGGAAAGCTGATTGCCTGAAACATTGAGCTCGACGATCGAAAAAAGACCTCCAATCCCGGAAACCTGCCCGTTGAACTGATTGTCGGAAAGATCCAGCTTCTGCAGACTCGACAGCGACAACAACTCGGAGGGGATCACCCCGCTGATGTGATTCGACGAAAGATTCAACTCCACCAGGTTGGTCAGGTCGATGAGCGGCGTCGTGGGCGCCGACGTCAAGCCGGTCAAGTTGTTGCCGCTCAGATCGATCTTGGTGACATTTCCCGAACCGTCGCAGGTAACCCCATGCCAGCCGCACTCGGCTCCCGGGCTTCCGTTCACCCCGCTCACGGGGTCATCCCAACCGCTCCGGTCGGTCCAATTGTCGCCATTGGTCAGGTGATAAAGCGTCCGCAATGCAGCGCTTTCCTGCGGATTTGTCGCCCATGCCGACGGTGCGACCAACAGACTCGCAAAGATCAGGCCGGCCATGGTCCATGCGAAACCCTGCCGACTGCACGGCTGACGCTTCCGACCACACGCCTGATGTTCCGAAGCCACACCCGCGGGCCGGCGTGGATCACCCGGCGCCGTCACGGCCGCAGTCGTCGTTGTCACCGGCAGTGGTCCTGCAACACCTGAATGCGCGATCTGGATAGCCATTTCCTCTCCCTTTCTGCCGTCCGCACAGCGGTCGGCGATTGTCGTGACATTGTCGGCCTGGCGAGGCCCGTGCATGTTTCCTTGCCGCCGTTCACGGCCCGAGCATGCCCACCTGGGTCACCGGCTGGTCCACCGGCACCAGGTAGAACTTGCCGCCCTCGTAGCCACGGCCATCGCGCATCGGCGCCACCTGCGGCTTCTGTTCGCTCCCCAGACGCCGCGAGTTTTCCTCGACGCTGGCGCGCAGGGCCTCGGTCAAGCCACGCTGGGTCAGGATGCGGTCGTTGTTCTCCAGCACCCGCAACAGCGCTGCGGTGAACACCGAGTGGCCGCTGCCGTCGTCGTCGAGCACGGGCGTTTCGCCACCGGCCGAGAGCACGTAACGACCCTTGCTGGTGACGAAACTGGGCGAGTCCTGCGGGAAGAATTCGAGTGGGCCGCTGATCTCGCGCGGTGCGGCGAGCGCGGCGCCGAAACACGAATCGGCCACCACCAGCAGGCTGCGTCCGCCGAACTGGGTCATGCTCGACACCAACAGGCTGTTGGGCAGCGAGGATTCGCGGTTGGCACCGGCATCGCGCGCCAGCCAGTAGCCTTCCTTGCCGTCGATTTCGCCGTGGCCGGCAAAATAAATGAGCACGTTGTCGTCGGCCTTGCGGTTGGCCAGGATGCGGACCAATTCGCCGGTCAGGGTGTAGTAATCCGGATTGCGCAAGAGCGTGGTCTGGAAGCCATAGCGGCGCTGCAGCACATCGGCCAGCGCCTCGGCGTCGCCGACTGGCGTCTTGAGCGGGGCGATATGCTCGTAGTTCTGCACCCCGACCACGAGGGCGTGATAGCGCCCGAACTTCGTACCATCGACACTGATCTGCGGCGCGCCATCACCGGCTGCGGCGAGACTGCGGCTGATGCTGCGGGTTACCGCCGGCGGCAGGGCCTGGAGACGTTCGAGAGTCTGCGCACGCTCGCCCTGCACCGCCGCCAGTTCGGCCTCCTTGGCCTGGCGCCGACTGGCTTCCTGATCGCGTGCATCCTTGAGCGATGCCACTTCCGCCTGCAGCCGCGCGATCCGCGCATCGGCTTCGGCGCGGGCCGATTCCAGTTGCAGGCGGGCTTCACTCTCCCGTGCACGCGCATCGCTCGCACGGACCAGTTCCTCATCGAGGCCCATCGCCTCGCGGTACAGCTTGAGCGCACCCTCGGCATCGGCCGACATGCCGTTGCCGGCCTCCATCATCGCCGCAAGCGAGAGCTTGGCCTCGCGCGAGCCGCTCCTGGCCGCCTTGGCATACCACTCGGCAGCCTTGACCGGGTCCGGCGCCTGATCGATGCCGCGCTCATAGGCCTGCGCCATGAACAACTGGGCGTCGGCATCACCGGCTTCGGCCTTCTCGCGCCAGACCTTGAGCGTGCCGGCGAGCGAGGCGCGGTCGAATTCGACGTATTCGCCACCGCGCTTCTCGCACAGTTCGGCCGTGGTCTTCACCGGCAAGGCCGGACCGATGTAGCTCATGCGCCCCGAACGCCGCACCTGCCCGGGCAGGAGGCAATCGACCACCATCAACGCCTTGACCGGATCCGCGCTCGCCACCTTCGACCAGTCTTCGGTGGCACGACCATCGGGAATCGTGCCTGCCAGCAGCACGCTGGTGACGCATCCGAGGATGACGAATCTGCGGGAATCAACCTTGCGCATGACGATCTCCTTCGATTCGATTCAATTCAGCCACATACCCGTCGGGGTATTCATGCCGTTTGAATCTGCTGATGATGACGATTCTTTGTTCGACGCAGGCAATCTCGAATTGCAGCCAAGTCCTGCCGACAATCTACGCCGGCGCTGCCGGCGCGGCAACAAAGCAGCCGTCCGGCACCGATCAACGGACACTGCATCGTCCATCGACACCCTTCTGATACGCAAAACACTGCCCGAAACGGACATCGGGACGCCAGGACGCCACCGCCGACTCGTCGCGGACCATGAACGCGGGTGTGCTCACGGCCTTCCGCGCCGTGCTCGCGCCTGTCGAATCGCATCCAGGCCGACACCTCCCGGCCCGCGACCCTTATCATGTGCGGATGAATACGCCGAGCTTCGATTCTTCCCGCCTGCAGGACTGCATCGCCAGCCTGATCGAGCACACCGCCGAACTTGCCCGCCAGGGTCTGACGCCAGCCACGAGCAGCAATTTCTCCATGCGTCTCGACGCCGATCACGCCGTGATCACCGCCTCCGGGCGCGACAAGGGTCGGCTCGTGGCGGATGACTTCCTCGTGGTGGACATGGATGGCCGTGCCCTCGACGGACGCCAGCCATCCGCCGAAACCGGCCTGCATGCCCAGATCTACCGGCGTTTTGCGGACATCGGCTGCGTCCTGCACACCCATTCACGCGCCCAGACCGTGGCCTCGCGCCTGTTCGCGGCACAGGGCCACGTTCGCCTCGAAGGCTGGGAACTGCTCAAGGCCTTCCGTGGCAACGACACCCATGAAGCCGCGATCGACGTGCCGGTGCTGCCCAACAACCAGGACATCCCGACGCTCGCGGCACAGGTCGAGCGTTTCCTCGAAGCTGACCGCTGCTGGGGCTACCTGATCGAAGGCCACGGACTCTACGCCTGGGGCCGCGACATGGCCGAGGCGCGTCGCCACCTCGATGCCTTCGAATTCCTCCTCGCCTGTGAACTCGACCTCCGGAGACTGCGCGCATGAGCCACCTTCGCATCTTTTCCGACACCGACCCTGACGCCCTGCTGCTGGCCCGCGACGAACACGCCGCGATCGCCTCCGAGCTCGCCCACATCGGGGTGCGCTTCGAACGTTGGCAGGCCACGCAGCCGTTGCCGGCCAACGCCGGCCAGGAGGAGGTGTTCGCAGCCTATCGCGCCGACATCGACCGCCTCGTCGCCGAAAACGGTTTCCGCAGTGTCGACGTGGTCAGCATCGCGCCCGATCATCCGCAACGTGAAGCGCTGCGTGCCAAGTTTCTCGACGAACACACCCACGCGGAGGATGAGGTGCGCTTCTTCGTCGCGGGAACCGGACTGTTCTTCCTGCACGTCGGCGACCGGGTATACGAACTGCTGTGCGAACAGGGCGATCTGATCGGCGTGCCCGACGGTGCGACGCACTGGTTCGACATGGGCACCGAGCCGGACTTCACCGCGATCCGTTTCTTCACTCGTCCCGATGGCTGGGTCGGGCACTTCACCGGCAGTGACATCGCCCAGCGCTTTCCGCGCTACGAGCCCGGGCGCAGCGGCACATGAAGCGTGCCATCCTCACCGACATCGAGGGCACGACCAGCTCCATCACCTTCGTTCGCGACGTGCTGTTTCCCCATGCCCGTGCCGCCCTGCCCGGTTTCGTGCGCGAGCACGGGAACGAACCCGACGTGCGCCGCTGGCTGGATCTGGCCGCGGTGGATGCCGGCGGAATCTGCATGGACAGTGTCCTGGTCGAAGTGCTGCAAGGCTGGATCGACCAGGATCGCAAGCACACCGCATTGAAGGCACTGCAAGGCATGATCTGGGAACAGGGCTATCGCGACGCCGATTACCAGGCGCACATCTATCCCGACGTTGCACCGATGCTGCGGCGCTGGCACGACGCAAGGCATCCGCTGTACGTCTACTCCTCCGGCTCGGTGCCGGCGCAGAAGCTCTTCTTCGGGCATACCGAGGCCGGCGACCTGCGAGCGCTCGTTGCCGGCTGGTTCGATACCGAGGTCGGCGGCAAGCGCGAGGCGTCGAGCTATCGCGTGATCGCCGGTCGGATCGGGCGCGAGCCGTCCGACATCCTGTTCCTGTCGGACGTGGTCGAAGAGCTTGATGCCGCACGCGAGGCCGGCCTCGGCACCGTCCTGCTCGATCGCCGCGCCGACTACCCGGAGCCGCGCCTCGGCGACACCGCGCATGGTCACGTCCGGGTCGAAACCTTCGACCAGATCGAGCCCGACGCCGCGTGAGCACGACCTGGGCACTGCTGCGCGATGGCCTGCGTCTTGCCATCCTACTGCGCCCGAAGCGCATCGTCGCCTGCGCTTCGCCACGCGCCATCCTGATCCTGCTCCTGCTGCAGGCACTGGCCAGCCTGCCCGTGGCCTGGCTGCTCAATGACGCTCCGCGCACATTCGACCCATCGGGAATCGCCTACCCGCTCGTCTCGTTGGCGATTTCGCTGGGTGTGGCCAGCGTCCTCGCCGGTATCTGCCGCCGTCCCGAACTCATCCTCACGACCACCGCCTGGCAACTGGCCGCCAGCCTGCCGGCCTGGGTCGCGTACATGCTGCTGCTCGTCTTCGGCCCGGACGGTTGGACCTGGGAGTACTACTGGATCGCCGGCTCGATCTGGGCGGCCATGGTGCTGTTGCGCATCGGCCAGTCGCTGACGACGCAGGCTGCCCCGGCCCTGTTCGGTGCGTGTGTCGCACTGCTGGTGCTCGTGCCACCGTGGTGGTTCGTGCACACGCCCGACCTCATCACCACCGATTGGCCGGCCGTGGAGGACGAGCGGGATCTCGCCGCCGGGAATGAAGCGGACACCTCGGCCGAACTGCCATTCCCCGAAGCCACGATGTATGCCCAGCCGGAACTGCTCGATCGGGCATTGCAGGCGCTCGTGCCGCAACGCCCCGGTCGGATCGACCTGTTCGTGCTCGGCTTTGCCGGCGATGCGGCCGAAGGCGCATTCCGCAACGAGATCGACTTCCTGCCCGAACTCGCGGCCAACCGTTTCGATGCTGCCGGCCACAGCCTGCGTCTGGTCAATCACCCCGGCAGTGCCGCGACGCTGCCACTGGCGACGGTGACCAACCTCGAACGCGCACTTCAGGGCATCGCACGGCGCATGGATGTCGGCGAAGACATCCTGCTGCTGTATCTGAGCAGCCACGGCAGCGAGGATCATCTCCTGTACGTGAACCAGCCACCACTGCCCTTGCGCCAGCTCAGCCCGCAACGCCTGCGCGTTGCCCTCGACGAGGCCGGCATCCGCTGGCGCGTGATCGTGGTGTCAGCCTGTTACTCGGGCGGCTTCATCGACCCCCTGCGAGGCCCGGAAACGCTGCTCATCACCGCGGCGGCGGAAGATCGCACCTCGTTCGGCTGCGGCAACAGCGCCAATGCGACCTGGTTCGGCCAGTCCTTCCTGATCGACGGCTTGAACTTCACCAGCGACTTCCACGATGCCTTCCGGCAGGCCCGCAAGACCATCGCACAACGTGAGCAGGCAGAAGGCCATGAAGCCTCGCAGCCGCAGTGGTCGATGGGCGAGGCGATCGCCGCGCACCTCGCACAATGGCGCGAAACCCTGCCCGAAGGTCACGTCACCGCCTTCGTGCCGAGCGTGCGTGTGGTGGACGAAGCCGACGACACCGCATCGGCCCCGGCACGAGCCGCCAGCCTCGATCCCGAGGCTGAATAAGTTCTGCAAGAATCGCCTGCCGGGCGCCAACGGCATCGCGTAGAATGCGCGGCTCGACATCGTGCTCGGTGATGGCAGGTCGAGCCATCCCCGGCGCGGTGCGCAGTTTCTCTGGAGAGACCGGTTTCGACCGGCGCCGAAGGTGCAAGGGCTGCGGCAGGATCCGGCCCGGACTCTCAGGCAAAAGGACAGAGCGCGGGCGCGGATCGCCATCCGTGCAATCCGATCGCCCGCGATCCGGCCTGATGAAGGCCGGTCCCGTGGCACCCATCAACGTCTTCGGAGCTCCCCCATGTCCCAATCCCCCAACCATCATCCAAGCCTGGCCGAGCTGGAGCAGGCCGATGCTTTCGTATCCCGTCATATCGGCCCGGACGAAGCCGAAATCAGCCGCATGCTCGGCGTGCTGGGCCACGATTCGCTGGATGCCTTCACCCAGGCCATCGTGCCCTCATCCATTGCCGGAACCGGCAAGCTGGACTTGCCCGGCAGCCTGACCGAGGTGGATGCACTGGCGAAGATCCGCGCCATTGCCGACAAGAACACGGTGTTCAGGAGTTTCATCGGCCAAGGCTATTACGGCACCCACACCCCCAACGTGATTTTGCGCAACATTCTGGAAAACCCGGCCTGGTACACCGCTTACACCCCTTACCAGGCCGAAATCTCGCAAGGCCGCATGGAAGCGCTGATCAACTTCCAGACCATGGTGGCCGATCTCACCGGCATGGACATCGCCAATGCCTCGCTGCTGGATGAAGCCAGTGGCGCAGCCGAGGCCATGACCCTGGCCAAGCGTTCGGCCAAATCAAAATCAAACACTTTCCTTGTCGCCGGAGATACTCATCCGCAAACCCTGGAAGTGCTGCAAACCCGGGCCGAGCCACTCGGCCTGAATGTGGATATCACCCACTCCTCCGACGAATTTCAGGCCAAACTCGCTGCCGGTGATTACTTTGGCGTACTGGTTCAGTACCCGGCTTCCAGCGGCTGCTTGACGGATTGGTCAAAAAATGCGGAAACCATCCACGAGCACAAGGCCCTGCTGGTCATGGCCAGTGATCTGCTGGCGCTCAACTTGTTGAAATCACCGGGTGAAATGGGTGCCGACATCGTGATCGGCAACAGCCAGCGCTTTGGCGTGCCTTTCGGTTTCGGCGGCCCGCACGCGGCCTTCATGTCTTGCCGCGATGCGTACAAGCGCAACATGCCGGGTCGCCTGATCGGGGTGTCGATCGATGCCGAGGGCAATCCAGCCTACCGCCTCACCCTGCAGACCCGCGAGCAACACATCCGGCGCGAGAAGGCCACCTCCAACATCTGCACCGCGCAGGTACTGCTGGCGGTGATGGCGGCCATGTATGCGGTCTATCACGGCCCTGTGGGCCTCAAGCGCATCGCCCAGCGCGTGGCGCGCTATACCACCATCCTCAAGAGCGGGCTGGAACAACTGGGCTTCACCCACATCAATGTCAGCGCCTTCGATACCCTGCGCATCGATGCTGACGAAAAAAATGCGGCACTGGCCAGTCGCGCTCATGCACTCGGAGCCAATCTGCGCGTTTTTGCAGACGGCACGCTGGGTATTTCACTGGATGAAACCACCACCCGCGCCGATCTCGAACTGCTGTGGCGCATTTTCGGTGGCGATACGGCCAAACTGCCTTCCATTGAAGATCTGGATGCCAAGGCGCAATCCCTGATTCCGGATACGTTGCAACGTACCAGCGCCTATCTCAGCCACCCGATCTTCAACAGCCACCACAGCGAGCACGAACTGCTGCGTTACCTGCGCGCCCTGGCCGACAAGGATCTGGCGATGGATCGCACCATGATCCCGCTGGGGTCTTGCACGATGAAGCTCAATGCCACCGCCGAGATGATTCCGATCACCTGGCCGCAATTCGGCAATATCCACCCGCTGGCACCTGCCGACCAGGCCAGGGGTTATGAAGAGTTGATCAGCGGCCTTGAAGCCATGCTGGTGGAAGTCACCGGTTACGATGCCGTCAGCCTGCAACCCAATTCCGGCGCACAAGGTGAATACGCCGGCCTGCTGGCCATTCGTGCCTATCACGCCTCGCGTGGCGAGGGCCATCGTGATATCTGCCTGATCCCGGAATCCGCGCATGGCACCAACCCGGCCTCGGCTCAGATGGCCGGGATGAAGGTGGTGGTGACCAAGTGCGACGCCCACGGCAATGTGGATGTGGAAGACATTCGGGCCCAGGCCGAAAAGCATTCGGCCAACCTCGCCGCAATCATGATGACCTACCCCTCCACCCACGGCGTATTTGAAGAGGATGTGGTCGAAATCTGCGAAATCGTGCACCAGCACGGCGGCCAGGTTTATACCGATGGTGCCAACATGAACGCGCTGGTGGGTCTGGCCAAGCCCGGCAAATGGGGTTCGGATGTTTCCCACCTCAATCTGCACAAGACCTTCTGCATCCCGCACGGCGGCGGCGGCCCGGGTATCGGCCCCTGCGCGGTGAAATCCCATCTTGCCCCCTTCCTGCCCAAGGCCTTCGGCGAGGGTGGCGTGCGCACACAAGGCACGGGCAACGGTGCGATGGTGGCAGCGGCCAGTTTTGGCAGTGCCTCGATCCTGCCGATTTCATGGATGTACATCGCGATGATGGGCAGGGATGGCCTGCGCCGTGCCACCCAGGTTGCGATGCTCAATGCCAACTACATTGCACGTCGCCTCGCCGATCACTTCCCGACCCTCTATACCGGGCGCAACGGGTTGGTGGCGCATGAGTGCATCCTCGATCTGCGCCCGTTGGAAAAGCTCTCGGGCATCAGCGCCGAGGACGTGGCCAAGCGCCTGATCGATTTTGGTTTTCACGCCCCCACCCTGAGTTTTCCGGTGGCTGGCACCTTGATGGTGGAACCGACCGAATCCGAATCACAGGGCGAACTGGATCGCTTCATCGATGCCATGATCCAGATCCGTGCGGAAATCCAGGACGTGATCGACGGCAAGCTCGCACCCGAGGACAATCCGCTCAAGCATGCCCCGCACACCGCGGCACAGGCTTCGGCCAACGAGTGGCCACACGCCTATTCGCGCGAGTTGGCGGTATTCCCGCTGGCCAGTCTCAAGCTGCAAAAGTATTGGCCCCCGGTTGCGCGCGTGGACAATGTGCACGGCGACAAGAACGTGTTTTGTGTCTGCATCCCGGTGGATGCCTACCGCGAAGAGACGAACTGAGGGTCTGCGCGACACGCCACGGCATGTCGCGCAGTCTCACCTGATCGCTTCAGCCGGTGGTACCAGGTGCCACCACGAGGTAATCCCCGGTGCGTCTTCGCGGACGCAACGTCGGGCAACTCGTGGCCTGCACATTGCTGGCCTGTTCCGAATCCCAGCGCCCGGCAAAGCGCAGCACTTCGACCTGCGGTGCATCCAGGCCGGTCATGCCATCGACGAGGAAGGTGCGGGCATCGGTGCTCTCGACATTGCCCGCGATGGCATCCAGTTCGAGTGCCCGCATCGAGGTCTGCGAACCACCGGCCTCGTCCAGACCGCGCAGCGCCACGGCGTGGGTGCGACGCGCCACCAGGTCGACGCCGGCCTCGATCGCACCATCGGCCTCGTAGCGCAACCAGCGCACCGTGCCGACGGCCCAATCACGCAACGCCGGTTCGAGCGGCAGGGCAACACCGATGACCTCGCCGATGCGCACCCGCACGCCGTATTCGCCGCTCCAGCGCAGCCGATAGCCACCCAGGCTCTGGTCCTGCACCCGCGCCTCGACGGCATCGGCACGAATCGCCTCGTTGGCGCCACTGGCCCAGCCGGCACGATCGGCCTGCAGGGTCGAAACGCCACGAACGTCGCGCAGGAAGGTATCGAAATCGCATTGCCCGGCCAACTGGTAATGCAACGCCGAAAGCCCGACCACGCTGTCGAGCACGTATCCACCCGGCACCCGCGGAAAGCTGCGCGAGCCATCCTGTGCCCAGCCTTCCAGGGCACGCGCGAGAAGCTCGACCGGCAAGGTCAGACGATAGTCACGCGACAGGCGCAGCAAGGCCTCGCGTGCGCCGCCCGCATGCGACACGGCGGCCCGGATGAGGTCGTTGAGCTTGCGCAGATCGACCCACAGCACGTCGCCCTCGTCCGGTTCCGGCGCGCGCGCCACGATCGCCGGCGGCACATCGCGTTCGACCAGTACCAGTGCACCCGCGGCGGCAAAGCGCTGCGGCGTCAGCTCCACCAGACCGGCGACATCGCGCGTCAGATTCCACATGTCCACCAGCTCGCGCTGGCTGAAACGATAGGGGTTGGCGAGGGACAGCAACACCGCCTGGTTCTGGAGCAGGGCCGCGCTCAGGGGACGCCGCTCCACCGGATCCTCGACCGGCTTGGTATCGAGCTTGTGTGCGGCTGCGAACAGGGTCAGTGCATACAACTGCGACCAGGCGCCGGGCTCGGGCGCGCGATAGAGGAAATAGGCGTTCGAGAGCCAGCGCACGTGGTGGTACACCGCACGCACCAGCGCCAGTGCAACGTTTCCGCCGCGCAGGAAGGGCACCTTGCCGGCCGGGGCGCAGGCTTCGGCGACGGCCATGCGGTAGCCGAGGGCAAGCTCGCGGTGCAGGGTACTGAGGTGTTGCGCGGCCTCCACGCGCGCGCCGGTCAGGGGAAAGACACTGCCATGCAGGCGATTCACCAGCAGGCCGACCGCCTCCATCAGCATCGGGCGCAGGACTTCGAGCGCGTCGAGCCGGGCAAAACCCTCGAACCGGCGTGAGTGAAACGCCGTCAGGACGCGCAACAATTCCTGCAGGTAGACCTGCTGGTTGGCACGCGGCAGGCTCTCGGCCCACGCCCGCAACGACTTCACGTCGGCGGGCAGCGCATCGCGTCCCGAAGGCAGCCGCTCCGGAAGATTCCCGCTGATGACCCGGTAGGGGTTGATCATGATCCGCTTCGTGCCTCGCTCATGAAACTCCAGCTTCACCCGTGCAGTCGCGCTTGGCAAGACCGCCACGTCAACGCGGGCGGACTCCGGCCTTCATCCCTGCCCGACTCGCGCGGCGACTCCTCCCGGGCTGGCGCAAACGTCGTCTCGTTCGACGCCTTCCCCAACCCACGCAACCGAAACCTCGAACCACCACGAAATCAAGATACTGGCAAAAGCATCTCGAATCCATGTGAAAATCCACCCCGGTCCTGCAGCAAGCCCGAACGTGCCTGGCATCCCGTCCGAAACCCCACGCGACATCCTTGCGCCGTCGCGGCTCAACATCCTCGCCCGCGAATTGCTCGAAGGCGCACTCGGCATGGTCTGGGTCGAAGGTGAACTGGGCGGTGTCTCACGTCCCGCTTCCGGGCATCTGTACTTCGCCTTGAAGGACGCCCGCGCCCAGGTCCGCTGTGCCCTGTTCAAGCCGAAGAGCCAGTGGCTGAAGTTCCGTCCGGTCGATGGCATGCAGGTGCTGGCCCGCGGTCGGGTCACGCTCTACGAACCGCGCGGCGAGTACCAGCTCATCGTCGAGCATCTGGAAGAGGCCGGCGAGGGCGCGCTGCGCCGTGCCTTCGAGCAGTTGCAGCAGCGCCTCGCGGCCGAGGGTCTGTTCGATCCCGCGCGCAAGCGCGCGCTGCCGGCGCGCATCGCCCGCATCGGCGTGCTCAGCTCACCCAGTGGTGCCGCCGTGCACGACGTGCTGACCGTCCTGCGTCGGCGCTTCCCGCTGCTCGCGGTGGACCTGCTGCCGGTACCGGTGCAGGGCCCTCTCGCAGCTGTCGAGATCGCGCGCATGCTGGTTCGCGCCGACCAGTCGAGCCGCTACGACGTGCTCCTCGTCACGCGCGGCGGCGGCTCCCTCGAAGACCTTGCCGCCTTCAACGACGAAGCCCTGGCCCGCGCCATTGCCGCGACGAACACGCCCGTGGTGTCGGCCGTCGGCCACGAGGTCGACGTCTCGATCGCCGACCTGGTCGCCGACCTGCGCGCGGCAACACCGACGGCCGCGGCCGAGCTCCTGAGTCCCGATGGACCGGCACTGCGGCGCGGACTCCAACGCCAGCGCGAGCAACTGACGCGTGCGATGCAGCGCCTGCACGAACGGGCCTGGCTGCGCCTTGACCCATTGCAACACCGGCTCACGGCACAGCAACCCGCGGCACGGCTGGCGCGCGGCAACGAACGACTGGCGACATTGAGTCATCGCCTGCAACAGGATGCGCGCCAGTCTCTGACGACCCGGCGCGCCCTGCTCGATCGACTCGCACTGCGCCTGGCCGCGCAGCGCCCGAGTCTGCGCCTGAGCGCACTGGCACAGGCCAATCGCCACGCCGTGCAGCGCATCCAGACGGCATTGCGCCAGCACATCATGCAAGCTCTCAACCGCAGCAACAGCCTGGCGCGTGCGCTGCACGCGGTCGGGCCACTGGCCACCCTGCAGCGTGGCTACGCCATCCTGATCGACGACGACGGCCACAGCATCCGCTCGGTCGCGGCGCTTCACCCCGGCGCGCGCGTGCTCGCCCATCTCGCCGATGGCACCTGCCGGCTGCGCGTGGAGGGCGACGGTGTTGCGCCGGACTCGTCCGCCGGAACGCCGGAGGTGCCGCCGGCATGAGCACCACATCCACCCGCGATGAGCACGATCCGGCCTCGTACGGTCGCATGCGCCCGTACGAACAGCTGACGCCGGACGTCGTGATCGACGCGGTCGAGTCACTCGGCCATGCCTGCGACGGGCGCATCCTCGCTCTCAACAGTTACGAAAATCGCGTGTACCGTGTCGGCATCGAGGCGGCAGCGCCGCTCGTGGCGAAGTTCTATCGACCGCAGCGCTGGAGCGATGCCGCGATCATCGAGGAACATGTCTTTGCCGCCGAACTGGTCGAGGCCGATCTGTCCGTGGTCGCGCCATTGGCCTTCGATGGCACGACCCTGTTCCGGCACGCGGGCTTCCGCTTCGCGCTGTTTCCCTGCCAGGGCGGCCACGCGCCGGAAATCGGCGACGACGCCACGCTGCGACAACTCGGCCGCACCCTGGCACGAATGCACCGCGTCGGCGCGCGTCGTGCCTTCCGCCATCGCACGGTCCTGGATGTCCAACGCTTCGGCCACGAGCCCCTGCGTCAACTGCTCGAATCGAACCGGCTTCCCGCACCGCTGCGCACTCGCTTCGAGCACCTCGCCACCGCCCTGCTGGCACAGGTCGAGGCCGCCTTCACGCGCGCCGCGCCGCTCATGCATCTGCGCCTGCACGGCGACTGCCACCCGGGAAATATCCTCTGGCGTGACGGCATGGCGCACTTCGTCGATCTCGACGACTGCCTGAGCGGACCGGCGATCCAGGACCTGTGGATGTTCCTCTCCGGCTCCGAGACCGAACAACACGTCCAGTTCGAACGCCTGATGGAGGGCTATGGCGAATTTCGCGACTTCGATTGGCGCGAGCGCCATCTGGTCGAGGCACTGCGCGCCCTGCGTCTGCTCCACTATCACGCCTGGATCGAACATCGCTGGCACGACCCGGCCTTTCCCCGTGCCTTCCCGTGGTTCGCCGAGCCGCGCCACTGGGAGGATGTGCTGCGCCAGTTGCAGGAGCAGCTTGCGACCATGAGCACGGATTGATCGAGGTTCCCGACCGATGCGCTGGCGTCCACCCCAACCCGTCTCCACCGCCGTGATCACCCGCGCCGGATTCGAGCGCCTGCGCGAGGAGTTGAACCACCTGTGGAAGGAACGGCGTCCGGAAGTGGTGCAAGCGCTGGCCGCGGCGGCGGCGGAAGGAGATCGCTCGGAAAACGCCGAGTACACCTGGCGCAAGAAGCAACTGGGCGAGATCGACCGCCGTGTGCGCTACCTCAGCAAACGCCTTGAAGCACTGAAGGTGATCGAAACCCGACCACGTGACACCGACGCGGTGTACTTCGGCGCGCGCGTGGAACTGGAAGATGCGGAATCGGGCGAACTTTCGCGCCATCGCATCGTCGGTCCCGACGAAACCGACGCCGCGGCGGGCTGGATCAGCATCGACTCGCCGCTGGCGCGCGCCATGTTGGGCAAGCGCCTCGATGACGAGTTCGTGGCCGAGTTGCCGGGCGGACAACGCCGGTTCGTGATCGTGGCGGTCGAATACGCCTGATCCGGATATCCGGCCAACACACGGATCGAACGCGTGGCCGACTTCAGCGCCCGTCTTCGACGCGAACGGCAGCAAGCGCACCCAACACCTGCCAGGAATGCAGGTCGCGCCCGCCCAGATGGTGACGCAACACTCCCCTCATGCAGTGGCGCAACTCGCGCAGCGCATCGGGGTCGGGCCTGGCATCGTCGCGCAAGGCGATCAGCGCAGTGCCGGAAATGCCGCGCTCGCCGACGACGCGGCGCGGTCCGGATTCGGGATCGAGAAGATAGCGGGCGGCAGGCTCCAGCACGGCACCATTGTCGGCTTCGCTGTGCAATTGCAGGCCATAGCCCAGCGCATCGAGCAGGTCGCGCTCGAATCGGCGCAGTTCCCAGCCGATGTGCGCAGCCGGCTCGGCGAGCGCGGCAAGGCAAAGCACGTAACGCCAGAACAGCGCCGTCTGCGCCTCGCCGCGCGGCAAGAGCCGCAGCAGCAACTCGTTGAGGTAAAAGGCGGAAAGCAAGGATTCGCCATGCAGCGCAATGGCCGCACCTGCCGCCTCCGCCGCCGCCATGACCGGCAGTTCGCCCCTGCCCCGCCAGCTCAGCAGCAGCGGCTGCAGCGGTTGCAGCAGCGCCCGCGCTCCCTGGCCGCGCACCCCGCGCACGCCGCGTGCGATCAAACCGATGCGACCGTGATCTCGACTGAACACATCCAGCAGCAGGCTGGTTTCTCGATACGGCCGTGCGTGCAGGATGCAGG
>WBZR01001254.1_pt1 | contig 32991 bp, 26 predicted proteins | sample 5204231 | NCBI WGS metagenome assembly WBZR01 (sample SAMN12412403, study PRJNA552823) | activated sludge metagenome | isolation source: activated sludge from anammox sidestream of wastewater treatment plant... | place: USA: Virginia | collected 2017-08 | reverse complement strand
GTACTGGAAAGAGCAGTGGAGTTATTACTGGTATCAGATGCCGGTAGAAACACAATCGTTGATGATCGAAGTATTCGCTGATGTTGCTAAGGACAATAAGTCAGTGGACGAACTGCGTTTGTGGTTGTTAAAAAATAAACAAACCAACCACTGGAGAACGACTAAAGCTACAAGTGATGCCATATATGCCTTGCTCCTCACCGGAACCAACTGGCCTACCGAAACAAAGATGCCTGAAATAAAAGTAGGTAACCAGAAAGTAGATATTGCTGCCCTTAAAACCGAACCGGACTCAGGCTATTTTAAGAAAGAATATAAAAAGGACGAAATCAATGCTTCATTCAGTAAAATCGAAGTATTTAATCCGAATAAGAGTGTAGCTTGGGGTGGCATTTACTGGCAGTATTTCGAACAGATGGACAAGATTAAGACTTTCAAAGAAACACCGCTAAAAATCGTTAAAAACTATTTCATCGTAAAAAATACCGATGCCGGAGAAGTGATGACACCGGTTTCTGCTTCCAATCAGGTAAAACTCGGTGACAAAGTTCGAGTAAGAATCGAAATCAGAGTTGACCGTATGATGGAGTATGTTCACCTGAAAGATATGCGTGGAAGCGGATTCGAACCTGTGAATGTACTAAGCCAGTACAAATACAAATCAGGCCTGGGATACTACGAAAGTACGGGAGATGCAGCAACCAATTTTTTCATTAGCTATCTTCCGAAAGGAACCTATGTTTTTGAGTATGATTTGCGTGCTAATAACAAAGGCGATTTTTCGATGGGTATCAGTACGATGCAGTGTATGTATGCTCCGGAATTTAGTTCGCATTCCGGTGGTGAAAGGATTGGAATCAAATAAATGCTCTAATAATGGGAATGGAGATCGAAAGAAAATTTCTGGTAAACAAATCTGCATGGGAGATAGCCCAACAGGGAGAAAGTGCCAGAATATGCCAAGCTTACTTAGCCAATGACGAACATAAAGTTGTGAGAATAAGGACCTATGGCAACCAAGCATTCATAACCATTAAAGCACATTTAGCCGGTATGTCAAGAGCTGAATATGAATACCCGATGCCACTACAGGATGCTGACGAAATGATAGTCACACTTGCCGACAAGAGAATTGAGAAAATTCGCCATCGAGTCAATTATAAAGGAAAACTTTGGGAGGTAGATGTGTTTGAAGGTGAAAATGAAGGACTTTTGGTAGCCGAAATCGAGTTGGAGTATGAAAACGAAGCCTTCGAAAAACCAGAATGGGTAGGAGAGGAAGTTACAGATGACCTCAGATATTACAATGCCTCTCTCATTCAAAACCCATACCGGAACTGGAATCGTTGATTTATTAACCCAAATAAGGCATTAGGGATTAAAACAAAAATGATTCGTACAAAAAATCCATAAAAAAAGAGTTAAATGCATATTGACCTATGGATTTTAAACTTTTGAAATGGATTTGAAGTAATATTTATTTGCAGTAAAGAGGCTATTGCGTGATTCGGGATTAATAGAAAAGCTGCCCTGAAATGTTATCGGGGTAGCTTTTTCCGGTGGTAAACAATGATGTTTTATCGCCTTCCAAATACAATTACGTTGGCTTTACCTTTCATAACGCCTTTGGTATCATAAAGGAAAGTAATCTTTTCGATACGGCGTTTGTTGCCTGGCAGATCGATCACACGACTTTCTTCACCCTGGTGAAAATTTTTCTGTAGTGGTACATGTTGTATCTGACCATTTTCAAAATGAATGCCCATGTCTTTCATGTTAAGTCCGGCATCAACAACCTTTATTTTGACTGCAGAAAAAATGTCATTTCCTTTGACAAATAATACATCGCGGTCAGGGCCGTATGCCGCTTCCTTTTGACCAATAATTCTCCACTTTGACATATCAAATGAACTAAGTGCGATACCCACCATAATGAGCGTGCTGATTAAGAATGCTTGCTTTATCATAATTATTGATTTTATTACTTCATTGACAGGAATCATGACTCAGGGTTTAATCAGTGTGCAAATTTTTTACATTTTTTTTGCCTAAATATTTCTTAAAAAATTTAGTAATATGTTTTAGCATGAATTATAGTAAAGCATTGGATATATTAGGTGACAGATGATTCTAGTAAAACCATAACCAATTGATATCTGCCTTTTATGAACAAATGCAAAAGCCAATAGGGTCTTATTCTACTGGCTTTCGTGTTTGGTAGGTATGTGGAAATATCTTACTTCTTCTTGAAAGGATCGTACTTTTTCAGCTTATCTTTGGCTTTCTCTATTTCGGACTTTGCTTTGTCACCGACCTTGTCGCCAACTTTATCACTAACTTCCTTCCCGATTTTATTTTGTAGTTCTTCTTGTGCTTTTCTGATAGCTTCATCAGCTTTTTGGTTGGCCACCTTTGCCAGCGAATCGGCCATTCGGTCTGCCTCTGCTTTGGCTTTATCCTTTACTTTCTGTACTTCTTGTTGCGCCCTGCGGTTTATTGAATCTTTGACATTGGTTATGGCCGAACCCACCGTTTCTGAAACCTGATTTTTGACCGAAGCTCCTTCAGTACCGAGAATTTTAAAGTTTAACTTTGGTGACAACATGCTTCCACCGATTCCAATCAGTACATTTACAAATTCTCCGGCTGAGATATTTACTCCGTATTTTGAAGCTTCCTTACTCAGAAAACCAATGCCTGAATATGCTGCGGCACCTACTGTATTACTCTCAAGCATCTTTCTTGGTATTTTGGCCTTAATTTTATAGTCCATATCTTGGTTTAGGCCGTGTTTTCCACCTATTTGCATGGCAATATTCTTAAAGCTATAATCAAAATCTTTTACCTCAACAGCACCGTTCTTGATTGTTATCCAGTTTTTAGTGTTTCTCAGTTCGAAGTTATTAAATTCCTTAATGTTAAGTTTGTTGCCTACATCATTCAATGGTTTGAAATTCTTGATAACTCCACTCAGTGTTTCAAGGAATCCATCTGCCTGTAAAGTATTCAAATCCGGACTCATGTCTTTTGTGAGACTACCCGACATGCTCAGTTCTGTATTGAAAGCACCTGTAATATACTGTGCAATGGGTGCGAGTTTTTTTATGGTGTTGAAGGTGTTGAAAGCATCTGTAAATCCGATTTTTTCAAGGCCGAGCTTGATGTCAAATCCTGGTTTAGATGAATCTTTGCTGTTATATCCTCCGGAAATGTTCACCTTACCACCAAGTGTGTTGGCAGTACCACCGATTATTTTTACTGCCTGGTCAGCAACCAGCAATGTGCCACTCACATTGTTAAGTGTCATATTGGTGTAGCTGAGTTTGCCGATATCGGTCTTGATGTTCATCTGAATGTTGGCCGGAATGATAAGTGGCTCAGTGGCAGTTGTTGTTTTTGCTTTTGGGTCGGCCTGCATAAACTGGTTCATGTCAAGATTGCGTGAGCTGAATACGATATCACCACCGAGATTCTGATTTTTGAATAACCAGTTGAAAATATTATTTACACTTCCGCTCGCACTAAAATCACTTTGACCCATTACAAACGATAGTTTTCTAAGCTGAAGTTTATTAGGTGTCATCCATCCATCAGTAATAATATTATTAAGTTCATATTCATTGAACAAAAGTTTGCCAATGTTGGCATTTAGAGCAAAATCGAACCTGTCGAAGACTTCCTGATTTGCTTTGCTTCCATCCGGTTCTTTACCGGCGTTTGTTGCCTTGTCTGCCTTCTCCATTGCTTTGAGCCATTCATTTGCATTAAAAAATGTACTCTTTAGGTTGAAGTCGCCTTTCATGGTAAGCTTAGGTGAAAAATATGCCATGAAGTTGTCTATCTTGCCCGAAGCCTGTACATCGCTGTTGCCTAACTTGCCGCTCAGGTTGCTTATGCTGATGTTTTGTGGCGAAAATCCAATATTTGCCCGGTCAATTTTTACAGATGGATACGGAGAGTAAAGCACTGTAAATCCTGTAGCTATTACATTTCCCGACACATTTACTTTCTCATATCTCTTTTGTTCAATATCAGAATTCCTTGCCTTTACTTTTACATCAGTGACGAGTATCCCTTTCAAGCCATTGATGTCTTTCATCGGAAACGCCTGGGCGAGGTCTGCCAGGTTCAGGGTGCCTTTGAATTTTGCATCAATATCAGGGTCAGACACCGGTGTCTTAAGGAAAAGTGCCAGTTCAAAAGGATTGCTGTCAATTGTTAGATTAAGCGGATTGATATTTACCACTGTCTGATCGGGTTGGTCGCCTTTATTTATAAGGCTGATACTGGTATTAATGTTTTTTATAGACTTTGGTAATGTAGGATATTTAACCATAGCATTTGCTACTTTGATGTTTATATCAAATGAAGGTATGCTTGTGTCACTTAGTTTACCTTTTATACTGCCATTAAATCTAAAACTCCCTTCTGTTTTAACATCCTTGAAATCGCTGGTGTACGCACCTGGTATCAGGCTAAGAAAATTCTTGAACGAATTGTTAGGCGAACTGAACTTCAGATCCATCTCCTTGTATTTTTCTTTAAGCCTGACCCAGCCATCTGCCTTTAGTTCGGTGTCGTTTATTTTTAGTTTATTTTCTTTAAATGTGAATTTGTTGTTTAACATATCGGCCTTCAGCGTAGCGTCATAACTCAATGAAGCAGTCTTCAGGAATGTCATATTGCCATTGATTACTGTTGTACTATCTATTACCGTACTAGTGCTCAAGTCAAATAAAGATGAACCAAAATCACCAGAACCACTGTGGTTTACTCCTCTTAGCTCGGTGAATATTCCGGTGCTTTTGTCATTATACACTATAGTACCGTTGTTTATTGCATATTTTTTCAGCAAAAGCCTGAAATCATCACTTCCACTACTCGCACTTGTATCCTTGCTGATGTTGTAGTTAGCCTTTCCGTCAGCTAGGATCTGTACGTTTATCAATGGTCTTTCAAGCTTTATGCTGCGAATGGTTAATGGCTTTTCACCTTTGATAACCGACATCAGGTTGAGCCCGAGTGATAGTTGTTTGGTGGAGAAAAGCGGTACGCCGGCAAATTCTTTTTTTCCAAAAATACTTATATCCTTAAACTTTACACCAAGGTAAGGGAATGTACTTATCAGAGTAAGGTCAATATCACCTACTGTAACAAAAGCATCGAGATTTTTATTAATATCCTCCATTACCAGTGCTTTAATCTTATCTTTGTAGATGACTGGCAATATGATGGCTGCCGAGAGGAGTATTCCGAAGATGACAGATGAGATAATCAGTATTTTCTTGAGTGTTTTCTTCATGTTGTTTTGGGTAATTTAAACAATAACGTATTTGAAGCAATATTAGTTTTTGACGAAGTTTTAAAGATTTCTAAAAATATGATAAAACCTGACGCTATTAATTTTACATGGATAGATACTGATCATAAACTAAAGGATTTTTCAAAAGACCATTCTGCGCAACAATGGATAGCATTTGATACCGAATTTATAGGCGAACGACGTGACAAAACGTTGCTCTGCCTCATTCAGGTGAGTTCCGAACTTGGTATTTTTCTGATAGATTGTATAAAAATAAATGATCTGACACCTTTTTTAAATCTGGTGATCAATCCGGATATACTCAAGATTACACATGCTGGAGAAAATGATTATAAGGTCTTGTTCGAATTGTACCGGATAATACCGGTTAATGTAGCAGATGTGCAGATAGCTGCCGGATTTGCAGGTTACAAATTTCCCGTCTCGTTGGCAGGATTGATGTCTGGCGAACTGAACCGCAAACTCGACAAATCTTATACTGTCATTGACTGGGAACAACGCCCGCTTGATGAAAGATATATTCAGTATGCCGTTGAAGATGTGTTATTCCTTAAACAAATATACGATAGGCTACTAGCCAGAATAACAAAAGCTGGTATGGAATCCTGGATAAAACAGGAATTCGAATTCCTGACTTTAAGGGAAACTTATGCCGGCTCACCGGAAAAAGAAGCACTGGCTGCTATCAATCTTACACAACTTAGTCAAAAAGAACGTATTCTGATGCTGCGACTATACCAATGGCGGTATGACCAAGCCGAGCTGACCGGTAAGTCAAAGGAAAAAATATTACCAAAAAAATGGATAAACATTCTGGCCAGGCAACTAAAGCACGGCAAAAAGCATCTCCTGAGCAATAGGTCAATCTCTTCAGGATTTATAGACGCACAATGGACACAACTCGAATTACTGCTCAATCAACCAACAACTGATGACGAAAGAGAACTCGTCAAAAACGCTACCGGTGAAACGCCAACCGATCCGGTGCATGAAAGCCTGCAGGATCTGGTTATGAGTATCATCCGTTACCAGTGTCGCCTTAAAGGTGTCGATCCTGGGCTGGTGATGCCGCCTCATATTATAAAGTTGCTTAAAAGGAAAGTGACAGATGCTTCTAAAATACTCGAAACTACCTGGAGAAGCGATTTGCTGGGTGATGAATTTCTTAAATGGATCGATTTTGAAAATCTACTAAGTTTTACATTTGAAGAAAATAAGATTATTATCGAAAAAAATGATAAAAATAAGAATCTAAAACACTGATTGTTAAGTATAAATAAATTATTGATATCACTTCATTAAAAAAAATTGATTTATGAGGAAATTCATTTTGTGTGTATTTTCATTTTGTTCAATGGCTGTGATAATACAGGCACAAACGCTTAACGTAGAGTGGCAAAAATGCTTGGGAGAATCAGGCAAGGAAGAACGCCCGCTTGGGCTTACCAGGACAGATCAGAGTGTAACTGTTATGTTTGGCACTACATCTACCACTGGTGATTTTTCCGGCAATAAAGGTGAAACTGATTGGTATTACACCAAGTTTGACAGCAAACAAGTAAAGAAATATGGTAAAATCTATGGTGGATCAAAGATAGAAACACTGTCATGGATAAACGAAAATTCAGATCAGACTTTCACAGTAACAGGTATAACCAATTCTAATGACGGAAATGTTAATAATAACCATGGTGGCAATGATGCCTGGGCAATAAAACTGACTGAAAATGGCAATATTCAATGGAGAAAATGTATAGGCGGCACAGGTGATGACCAAGGTTATTTTTCGGCCGAAACAGCTGATAAGAACTACCTTTTCCTTGGATCAACAACTTCAAAAGATGGAGACTTTACCACCAATAACGGTGGGTCTGATATTTTTATGATAAAAACAGACATCAACGGTATCTTTCAGTTTACTAAATTATATGGCGGCTCCGGAAACGAAAAACCTGTAGGCATGGTCAAATTAACGGATGGTTACATAATACTTGCAGAATCGAATTCGCCATCAATCTCAGGTGCTGCCAATGCCAACAAAGGTAAAACTGACTTCTTGCTCATAAAAACAGACTTGAATGGTAATGCAAGCTGGGCTAAATTTTTTGGCGGACCTGATGATGACAATCCTGCACACATCACTTTACTCAGTGACGGTAATCTCCTTGTTACTGGTACTACTTCTTCCACTTCAGGTGATATTAGTGGCGCACATGGTGGTAAAGATATTTGGGTAGCTAAAATATCTTCTGAAGGGACATTGTTATGGGCAAAAAACCTTGGTGGTTCAGGTAATGATTCCGGTAAAATGGCTGTGGAATATTCTTATACCAATCCGGTTAAATATTTCATCATCGGAAGTACAGCATCCGCCAATGGAGGTAACATAAACGGTGCTAAAGGTGGTAGCGATATCTGGGTTGCAAGGTTATCTTCTACCGGAAATTTTGAAAACGGAAAGAACTTTGGTGGGTCAAAAGATGATTTTGCGGGATCAATAAGTGTCATGACCGATAATTCACTGTACATTACAGGAGAATCCAACTCAACTGACGGCGATGTGGTAGGCAACAAAGGCGGGCAAGATGTCTGGATAGCCAAACTGGCAAAACCGACCGCTACATTCGATATTCCTCAGAGCTTCGACTTAAAGGTATTTCCTAATCCTGCTGCTACTTCTATTCATGTAAAATGGGATGACCAAACTCCTGTGGAATTATTGGATATTACAAGTATAACCGGCGTGTCGATGATGCAAATCCCAGTCGATAAATCTTCCGGGTTCACTACAATAGATTTGGGCAACATTCCAAATGGTCACTATGTGCTAACAGCGATAGCTAAGGATAAAATTTCAAGGTCAATGATAGAAATTGTTAGATAAATAACTTGACAATATGCAAGAAATGATATCCGCTTCTATTTTGAAAGAATCGCCCTGCATTTAAGCTAATAGTTAGATTAACAAACAGAAACGGTGTTACTATTAACCAGTAACACCGTTTTTTATTTAAATATGTTGTGCAATTATTGTTGCATTAGTATTTGATTATCAATGTTTAATGAACTTCATATACCGGATGGATTCTCCTTTGCATTGCAGCAAATACATTCCACTTGTCAAGCTTTGTACAGGAATGTTATTTTCAAATGTTGAGTAAAGCTTACCACCGGCTAACATTTTACCATCAAGCGTAAGGATTGTCCATTCTGTGTATTCAGTATTTCCACCAAGATTAATACTCAAATTACCAGATACAGGATTAGGGTAAAGTCTGAAAACTGTAGAATATGGTTCTTTGCCGGAAGTGAAAATATGGTTGATACTGGCAGATGCTGTTATGCAGCCGTTTTCATCTGTTACATGAACATAGTACACACCCGAACTGTCTGCTACTATAGAACTAGTATTTGCTTTCTCAATCTTATTTCCGTTATAAAACCACTGAAAGGCACTACCTGAAGCAACAGATAAAGTGTCTCCGGCAACAAGAATATTCGGAATAATAACATCATATACCTTGACTGCAGCATAATCACTAATGGTTGAACAATGCTCGTTTTCTATATAAGCGCTGTAAAGTCCGTTCAGATGTGCAGTATATGTATTCCCTTTAGCACCTGGAATCAAAACATCGTCTTTGAACCAAACCCAATCAACTGCATCAGTCGTTGCACTTAGTGTGACAGAGTCACCCGGACAAAACTTTGCAATTTCAGGTGAAATTATTGTAGAAGGAAGAGGATATTCTTCAATTGATAGTTCATTAGAAGCTTTCTCGCACAAGCCATCAATAGCAATCTGTTGGTAAATGCCGGCTTGGTCTGCGGGGTAGCAGTCACCAGAATTGACAAGTGGGTTGCCGTTGATTGTCCAAAGCACTTTGGGTGCTGTGGTATTACTACATAGTTTTAGGACTTCACCTTTACAAAATCCTGTTGCACCATTCTCTGTCGTAAGAACCGGACTTTGAAGTTGTGAAAGCAATACCTTCACCTCAGCAGATTCTTTTACAGTCGCATGGCTCCATGTCACAGCTTTATATACACCTGTCTCGTTAACGGTCAGCACATTACCTGATGACTGAATCATGTTTCCGTTCTTATACCAGTTGATAAATTGGGCACCCGGAGGTACGGTCAAATCAACTGTAGATCCTGCACATATTGTGACAACACCTTGATGGTTAGTTACAGGCTCAGGTACTTCACCACTGTGAATGCTTTCCAAGTCAATGTCAGTCAATTTTACTACAAACAATCCATGATTTAGGTCAGATAATACCAGTTTGTCTGATTCGAAAAATGGATAAACACCCCAAAGTCCATCAAACCCGGCATAATCGGTATTGTTCGGCTCGGTATCATACCATGCCACATTCTGTACATTCAGCGGGTTGCTTATATCATACACTTGTACACCGTCATGATAATAAGAAATGATCGAATAATTGCCCCGCACATAAGGATTATGCGCTATGCTGGCTTCGTTGGCAGGTGCCAGAAGTGCTGATTTAAACAAATCAATCACCTTAATATCGCCAAGGTCCTGAATGTCAACAACTTTTACACTTGTATTATGTGTTTCATCAGCCATGACAAGATATTTATTATCCTTCGTGATCCATGAACTGTGGTTATACCCTGACTCAGGGTAATTAGTCATATTGCCAAGTAATACCGGGTTTTGCGGATTGGTAAAGTCATAAACCCAAAGTCCGTTATTGCCGTGCGAACAATAAGCTATATTGTCTTTGACGAATACGTCATGCACATAACCACCCGGTAGTGGTACACTAGCCAGCAATGTTGGGTTATCCGGATCTTTTGTCAGATCCAATACGATCATTCCTCCGTTTTGTGTATTGGTACCGGTAAGGTAGAGCCTGCCGTTTGGTTCATCGATGAATGGCATGTGTGTCCTTTTGGCAAATTCGGTCGTTTGCTTTGTTTTTACTATGGTAGGGGCATTACTACAATCGAATATAATCAGACCTTCCTCGCCCTGGTCAGCAACGGCATAAATTCTGCTTTTATAAGACTTAAATTCGCGCCACAAAGAAACATTTCCTCCTGCAAAATGCGCTACTTCAACAGGATTTCCGTCTTGGCTGATGTCAAAAAAATGAATATATGGCGTAGAGCCGATAACGGCATATTCTTTACCATTTGGTGTTGTTATACCCCAGCAGTCTGAATATTGCCCCGCAAATACCAAGGGGAAAGTATCGGGGTCCCAATGCGATAACAATTCCATTTTTTTGGCGATCTGCGCATTGGCCACACAAATTCCGAAAATGAGAAAAATAATAATGTTTGTAACTTTCATTCAATATAAGCTTTTTTATGTGAAATTAATATGTGTCATAACTAACATTGTAGTTATGATAACAAAGATAAGTTTTATTTATACATTTGTAAATAGCTTCTAATGTACAAATGTAAATATTACTCGAATTTTGATAAATGGATACCCTTCTAGACATTAATAATCTAAGCGTAAGCTTTAACAACGGACAAAGTAATGTAACGGCTGTAAAATCCATCTCATTTCAAATATACAAAGGTGAAATAGTCTGCCTGGTAGGCGAATCGGGCTCCGGAAAATCTGTAGCAGCAAACTCGGTGATGCGTTTACTGGATGAAAGCAAAACCATGGTCATTGCAGAGAGAATGAGTTTTATGTCAAAATCAGGCGAATGCCTTGATATCCTTCAACTACCAAAAGATAAATTGCCGGGTCTCAGAGGTCAGGAAATAGGTATGATCTTCCAGGAACCTATGACTTCTCTCAATCCGGTCATCAAATGTGGCGACCAGGTGGCCGAAGGTCTGCTTATTCATGGGCTTGAATCTACACACTCAGTCAAGGACAAGGTTCTGGAGTTATTTAAGGAAGTAGGGCTGGATGATTCAAAAAGAATATTTGACTCGTATCCTCACCAGTTATCAGGTGGACAGAAACAACGTATAATGATAGCAATGGCAATGGCTTGTAATCCTTCATTACTTATAGCAGATGAACCAACCACAGCACTAGATGTGACAGTTCAGAAAAAAATACTGGAAGCACTAAAGGAACTGAGTCGCAATAAAGGAATGGCCATGCTTTTCATTTCGCACGACTTGAATATCGTAAAGCAACTGGCCGACAAAATCTTGGTGATGTTCAAAGGTGAAATTGTAGAACAAGGCTCTACACTTGAGGTTTTCAACCATCCTAAACATCCGTACACAAAAGGCTTACTTAGCTGTAGACCACCACTCAAAACAAAGCTGAGAATTCTACCTACACTTTCTGATTTTATTGGAAATACCGAAGCAAAGAAGCTCATTTCAAATCGCTTACCAGATAATAATATCATCACACGACAGGAACATGAATCGGCATTTAAAAGCCTCAGTTCGGTTGAACCGATCTTGAAGATTAACCATGTTACTACAAGCTTTACTCAAGCGGGTATGTTTTTCTGGAACAAGAAAAAGGTATTCAAAGCAATCCAAGATATTAACTTTGAGCTCTACCCGGGTGAAGTGCTCGGTCTTGTTGGCGAATCAGGGAGCGGAAAATCAACGCTGGGCCGAACCATCTGTCGTTTGCTCGACTCAGAAAGCGGATCTGTTACATACCGTAATATTGAGCTGACAAATATGCCTGAAAATGAATTTAGAGTTTTCCGTAAAAATATTCAGATCATCTTTCAGGACCCCTATGCTTCTCTCAATCCGAGCATGAAGGCTGGTGATGCCATTTTGGAACCGATGATGGTACATAAATTATATGCTAATAAGCAAGAACGGATTGAAAAGGTTTATAGCTTATTGGAAAGCGTCGGGCTTCCGGCTGAGTCTTTCCACAAATATCCTCACGAGTTCAGTGGTGGCCAACGTCAACGTATTTCCATTGCCCGGGCATTATCTCTCAATCCCGAAATACTGATATGTGATGAAAGCGTATCGGCACTCGATGTCAATGTGCAGGCACAAGTACTCAATCTCCTCAACGAGCTCAGGTCAAAGTTTAATTTAAGCATGATTTTTATTACCCATGATCTGTCGGTAGTTCGGTTCATTTGCGACCGTGTGATGGTAATGAAGAACGGCAGACTGGAGGAGATAGGTACAGTCGAACAAGTGATGGATAATCCTGCTTCAGACTATACCAGATTGTTGCTGGAATCTGTGCCAGAATAAACTTAATACTCTAAAACAATGCGATAGCATCAATTCCTGGCGCCAAACAACAGGCTCCCGATTCTTACCATATTTGCACCACATCCTATGGCCAACTGGTAGTCGCCACTCATACCCATTGAAAGAACATTGAACTCCGCTTGTGGAAAATGTGTGGCTTTCAAGGTATCGAACAAATGCTTCAACCCGCTAAATTCATTTTTTACAATTTCAACATCATCCGTAAAACTTGCCATACCCATCAATCCTCGTATTTTTGTATTTGTCAATTTCTGAAGTGTACCTGATTCGAACAAATTCGCTAACTCCGCATGGGTGAAACCATGTTTTGTTTCTTCTTGTGCAATATGTATTTGTAGCAGAATGTTAGACGTGATACCAAGGCTTTCTGATCGTTTTTCTATTTCTTGAAGTAATGAGATACTACTTACAGAGTGGATAAGGCTGACATGAGAAATAATTTGTTTGACTTTATTAGTCTGTAATGTACCGATGAGATGCCACTCAATATCATCCGGCAATAATGGTTTCTTGGCAAGGATCTCTTGAACTTTGTTTTCACCAAATATCCTTTGCCCAAGATCGTACAATTCCTTGATTTCTTCAACACTCTTTGTCTTGGATACTGCTACAAGCCGGACGACTTTGTTGGTTAGCTCATTGACAAGATTATTGTAAAATGATTTATTGACCATTTGTGTGAAAATGAAGTTCTAAAATAATCCGTGAATTTCGGCCTCTACTTTATTGATTACATGTTCCAGATCGTTCGGGTTATTGACAAAATCAATTTCGTCAATATTCACAATCAGCAATTTTGGCCCATCATAGTTTGAAATCCAGTTCTCGTAGCGTTCATTTAGTCTTTTTAAGTAATCAAGACTTATGCTTCCTTCATAATCCCTTCCGCGTGTCTGGATGTGGCTCACCAAAGTGGGTACACTTGCACGCAAATAAATAAGCAAATCGGGTGGTACAATCAACGATACCATTGTCTTGAAAAGCTCAAAATAATTCTCAAAATCACGTGTGGCCATTAATCCCATATCATGTAGGTTGGGTGCAAAAATGTGAGCATCTTCATAAATGGTTCTGTCCTGAATAATTGTATATTGCCCGGAATTAATCTTCAATATCTGGTGAAACCGGTTATGCAGAAAATAAACCTGCAGATTGAATGACCAACGCTGCATATTGTTATAAAAATCATTCAGGTAAGGGTTGTTGTCTGCAGATTCGAAATTAGGCTCCCAGTTATAGTGCTTTGCAAGTGCTCTCGTAAGCGTGGTTTTCCCGGCACCGATGTTACCGGCTACTGCAATATGTTTGAGCGTGTTGGTTGATGTGTTGAAACCCATAGTATGAAATATGCTAAAATCAGGCTCTAAAATACAACCAAGCTTTCAAAATCTTAGGAAAAATGTAAATTTGACGAAAAGAAACCAACGCTTATCTAATTTTTCTGTTTAATTTTGGTCACTACTGTAACTTGCCTCTCATTATTCACACAAAGATTCTTAAACAAATGAATCCAATCATTGATCTTAAAGATATCTGCCGTTCATACAAAATGGGCGAGGAAGTTGTTCATGCTCTCAGGAATGTAAGTCTCCAAATATACAAAAACCAATATGTGGCACTTATGGGACCTTCTGGCTCCGGCAAATCTACACTCATGAACATTCTTGGTTGCCTTGACTCTCCGTCTTCCGGCAAGTACTTGCTCAATGATATAGATGTAAGCACTATGGCAGATGCTGATCTTGCTGAAGTAAGAAATAAACAAATAGGTTTTATCTTCCAGACATTCAACCTGTTACCCAAACTTTCTTCTCTTGAAAATGTAGCACTTCCGCTCATCTATGCCGGTATTGGTAAGTCGGAAAGGCTCGATCGGGCAGAAAAAGCCTTAGCTTCTGTAGGTCTGCATGACCGGATGCTTCATAAGCCAAATGAACTCTCCGGTGGTCAGCGCCAAAGGGTGGCTGTAGCACGTGCCTTGGTCAATGACCCGGCCATTATACTTGCTGATGAACCAACCGGCAACCTTGATACCAAGACTTCTATTGAAATTATGGCATTGTTTGAAGAAATTCACTCAAAGGGCAATACTGTTGTGCTCGTAACACACGAACCGGATATTGCTTTATACGCACACCGTATTATAAGACTACGAGACGGACAGCTGGAGTCTGATGAACAAAATAGCAACATTATTCGTGTTATGGGCAATGCAAAACCCTTAGCCGGCTAAATATTTAAATATCTTTTTATGAAAATCTATACAAAAACAGGCGATTCGGGCGAAACATCACTCTTCGGTGGAAAAAGAGTCACGAAAGATCATGTACGTATTGAAGCGTACGGAACCATCGACGAGCTCAATTCATTTCTTGGCGTCTTGTATGATAATCTTGAGGACGAAAACCAGCGTTACTTGATTAATTCTGTACAATCCAATCTGTTTACCATTGGAAGCATACTCGCTAATGAAGGTAAAACAACCGATTACATACCCGACCTACGTGAATCTGCCATTAGTGTTCTAGAAAAAGCTATGGACGAAATGGATGAAAATCTGCCGCCACTTACCAATTTTATCCTGCCGGGTGGCAATACGGTCGTTTCTTTTTGCCATATTGCTCGTACTGTTTGCCGTAGGGCAGAAAGACGCATGGTAGCACTTAATCACATAGAAGATGTGGACCCAAAGCTTATCAAATACCTCAATAGACTATCAGATTACCTGTTTGTATTGAGTAGAAAAATAGCCAAAGACTTCAATGCTGAAGAAATATCCTGGAAACCGGGCATGTAACCTCATCTGCTATGGTTCATATCCTGAAGTATAATTTAACGATATCCGAGAGTTTTGTAAAATCGGCAATGCACATTTTGAGTGCTAATCTGTGTGTGCTTTTTTCTTTTTGAAACCATACGGACAATGTCTGCATCCGCTTTGGCAACAATAACCTCGCCTGAGCAAATAATGCGCTGTGAAGACATAATACCCATTTTCTACATAGAAATCTATATCTTCTGTTACTTCCAAACCCTCCCGTGTAGTGAACTTTTTAGGCTGTTTTTTCAGCGCTGACTTCTTATCTCTGCCCTTTGTAACAGAGATCGATACAACATATTATATGCTGCTACAAGAATGAAAGAGTAGAATAAATCACCCAATATACCATTTCCGAAAAACGGAAGTCCGGCTGTATATGATGTCATAAGGCCACCAAAATTTTGTGCATACATAGGGCTTGCATACCATGCAGCAAAATTAGTGATCAGGAAGAATATAATGGATGAAATCAGTGATTTAGCCGCAATACCCGGATAGCTTACAGTGTGTATGGTATGGTTGAATAGGAATATGACCAAATAAGCCAAATATACCATCCAGGCACCCGGATAGAAAAATGTGAAGCCCGCTGTTTTGTATATAAAATAATTGACAAGAAAATCACTTAATAAGACCGCGCTGAATGGGATAAGAAAATTTACCATTTTTTTCCTTGCAAAACTACCTGCGAATATAAAAAGTGCCGTTACAGGCGTAAAATTCCATGGATGAGGTACTAGTCTGCTTAAAGCAATGGTAAATATTAGTCCGACAATTAAAAGATATTTCTGATTATTCTCATTCATACGACTCAATTTTTTACAAATATAATCCAATTATTAAACAAAAAACTGATTTTTGTGATTAATTCTGAGTTTTGAAGTTTCTTCATCAAGCAAACAACTCCATGTTATCAGCTGTCAATCATTATTATAAAAACATTTTGCATTGGAAAAGTTCTTATCTGAGGCTTTTTTTTTCAGTTATTATAATAATATTATGCTTTATAGCCGGAGCCTATCCGGATAGTTTCATTACCGAAGACAATGACCAAAGTCGTTTGTTTTTGATGTTGCTTCCTTTTTGTACCGGCCTGGCAGGTTTGTATCTGGTATTCAGATTTTTGCATCATGCTGATTTTTCTAAACTCTTCATTCCTGACGGAATTTTAAAAATATCTGTTAAACGTATATTTTTCGGTTTCACTTTATGGCTGGCAATCCAGATTTTTCTTGAAATAATCATGTTCATGCTTAATCCGGACGATTATTCGTTCCAATATGATCTTCCGGTAAGCTGGTTGTGGCTCGTTTTGGTTGCCCTCCTGATGATACCGGTACAGACCAGCTTTGAAGAACTATTCGTAAGGTCATATCTTCTGCAGTACTTTTATAAATTTTTCGATAATAAATTCGTTGCGCTGTGTTCCAGTTCGGTTTTTTTTGCCATTCTTCATTATTCCAATCCCGAAATCGTTGAATATGGTGCAGGAATTATGTTGTTCTATTATTTTCTTGCCGGACTAGGAATAGGGCTGATCTCATATTTCGATAACAGAATGGAGCTTGCACTCGGTATGCATGCATCTAACAACATCTATGCTGCTGTATTAGTAAGTTATAAGAAAGCCGCATTCGATACTCAGCCTTTGATAGAAGTAAGTAGTATGAACGTTTTTGCCTCAATTGCGTTATTCCTTATCGGAATATTTATCTTTCTGCTGATTTGCAAATACAATTACAAATGGGTTCTACCCTGAAAAAATGCTGAACATGAATAATAGTTTTAATCGGTTTTTTCTTCTGGTAATATTAATCTTAAGCACTGCTTTGGTACAGGCACGTGATGGATATTGGCAACAGTATGTCCATTACACGATGGATATCGATTTTGACGTATCAAAACACCAGTTTAAAGGACAGCAAAAACTGATTCTGGTTAATAATTCGCCCGATACACTCAACCAGCTTTTTTATCATTTGTATTTCAACGCTTTCAAGCCGGGTTCTGCCATGGATGTACGTTCAAGAAATATTCCGGACCCAGACCCACGAGTAGCTGACAGGATATCAAAACTTAAAAAATCAGAATACGGAAATCTGAACGTAGATCGGCTGACACTCAACGGAAAGCCCGTTAGCTTTACAACCCAGGAAACCATTCTTCAGGTATTTACTGAAGGTCAACTTATTTTACCTGGTGATACCGTCATTCTTGAAATGGCATTCAATGGTCAGGTACCCTTACAGATACGTAGAAGCGGACGCGATAACAAGGAAGGTATTGACTATAGTATGTCGCAATGGTACCCAAAGTTATGTGTATATGATGAAGACGGCTGGCATCCCAACCCTTATATTGGTAGAGAATTTTATGGTAACTGGGGCGATTTTAATGTAAATATCACCATCGATAAGGATTATGTAGTAGCAGGTACAGGTATTGCAACAGATATTGATGGCAAATTACTTCCCGACGGTAAGAAAAAGCTATGGCAGTTTAGAGCTGAACGTGTACACGATTTCATGTGGGCAGCTGACCGCGATTATGTACGTACCTCCGTCACACTTACAAACGGACCTGTTGTATATCTGTACTATCAAGATTATCCTGAGTATGCCGAATCATGGAAGAGGTTGCCGCATTACCTTAATGAAATGTTCCATTTGGCTAGTTCCGGTTATGGCAAATATCCTTATCCGGTATTTTATATCATACAAGGAGGCGATGGCGGCATGGAATATCCGATGGGTACACTCGTAACAGGTAAACGCTCTCTGGCAAGCCTGGTGGGTGTAGTGTCACACGAACTGCTCCACTCTTGGTATCAGGGTGTACTTGGCATAAACGAAAGTCTCTACCCATGGATGGATGAAGGCTTTACAAGTTATGCTTCCGACATTATTACTTCAAAATTACTCGACCCTCAAGGTAAAAATTATCCTTTTACACCTTCCTATAATTCTTATTTCTCCGTTGTCAAACAAGGGATAGAAGAACCACTTTGCACGCATGCAGACCATTATAATACAAATTCCGCTTATGGTATGGCTTCCTATAGCAAAGGATTTGTTTACCTTCATCAGTTGTCATACGTTGTAGGACAAAAGGTTCTGGACAAAGCTTTGCTTGAGTTTTTCCGCGACTGGTCATTTAAGCATCCAAAGCCCAATGATTTTCTCCGAATAGTAGAAAAATCATCCGGAATGGTACTCGATTGGTATAATGAGTACTGGATAAATTCAACGCATACAATAGACTATGGGATTAAAGAAGTGAAAACACGTCGTGGAAAATATACCGTTACACTCCAACGCATAGGCAAAGTACCGATGCCACTTGATGTAATTGTTACCTACACCGACAATACCAGTGAATGCTACAACATACCTTTGGTATTGATGCGGGGCTCGAAAGAAAATGATACAAAAGTTGAGCCCTATACTGTGTTGAAAGCCTGGCAATGGCCGGATACTGAGTATTCTTTTCAGTTTAATATGACCAAGAAGATCAAGAAAATCGAGATTGACCCTTCAGCACGGATGGCTGATGTCAATAAGGATAACAACGTATTCATAGCTGAATAGAAAAGTAGTCAAGATACATTTGTGTAGCCTATTTTCCTTGTAAGAATCTCAAAAGTTTTTCTACAGCAATAGCCCTGTGCGAAATTTGGTTTTTCACTTCCGCAGGCAGCTCGCCAAAACTTTGGTCGTAACCATCCGGTATGAATATCGGGTCGTATCCAAATCCTGCATTGCCGCTTGGCTGGTATGCTATTCTCCCATTGACTGTACCTTCGAAATAATAGATTTGCTTATCGAACGTCAGCGCAATGATCGTCTTGAATCTTGCATTTCGGTTTGTATGACCTTCGAGGTTTTTGAGTAACAGATTGATATTGTCAGCATGCGAACGTTGTGTGCCGGCATATCTGGCAGAATATACACCTGGGGCACCATTCAGAGCATCTACCTCCAGACCTGTATCTTCGGCAAAACAAGGCAATCCAAATTTTTCGGTGATGAAGAGGGCTTTTTGTCGGGCATTATCTTCGAATGTATCACCATCCTCAGCAAGTTCTTCATGAAAGTCAAGCTCTTCAAGACTGAGGATTTGATTCTGTTCATGAAGGATCTGCCTCACTTCATTCAACTTATTCATATTGCCTGTGGCAAAAATAATCTTTTTCATACGATGTTGAATAATTCTTTCAGGCTCTGCCATAGAGCTGATTTCAAAGTTTTGTCCGGTTGAATGATTGATAATGAATCAGCAATGATAAATGATTTTTCTCTTAGTAGGAATGGTTTGTATTTTCTAAAATTTGTAGGGAAGCCAAGTTCTTCATTCGTAAAGCCAAAGAAAATAATTGATTCACATAACTCATTTTCAAAAAAAACGCCTAATCGTAGTAATACATTTTCAGATAATTCAATGATTCTATAATCATCGCCATTTATTTTGGTAGCCTTGATAATGTCTTGTAAAAATCCGATATAGGGCGTGTCCTCGCTTTTGTACACGAAAAAAAATCGTCGGTCAGGCATTTGGTTGGCAAACTGGTTGTTCCTGGTAAAAATATCAAAATCATTAAACAAGGCCAAATACGAAATATTATTTTGTTTAAGCATCAAAAATGGGTTTCAAAAAAAATTTTTATAAATTATTTATCAAAAAAGAGAAATATATTGTAAAAATAATCTAATTTTGTTAAAAATCACTAAAATGAGGACACCAATCGCGATTGAACTAACCAAAACATCAAAACTCTCATCTGTTGATTTTAACAACATACCATTTGGCAGAGTTTTTTCAGACCACATGTATGTTGCGGACTACAACGGAAAAGAATGGATAAATCCAAGAATTGTACCATTTGGCCATTTCATGATTCATCCAGCCAACCTCGCACTCCATTACGGACAATCCATCTTTGAAGGAATGAAGGCAGCCAAGCAACACGACGGCAAACCAGTACTCATCAGGCCAGAAATGCACTCAAGACGTCTGAATGCATCTGCAGTTAGAATGTGTATGCCTGAGTTTCCTGAAGATATGTTTCTGGATGCACTACACACATTGCTTGCCATTGATAGAGAATGGATACCAACTGCAGAAGGAAGTGCACTTTACATCCGCCCATATATGTTTGCTACAGGTGAATATATCGGCGTACAGGCATCTGATGTTTACAGAATGATAATTTTTTCAGGTCCGGTAGGGCCTTATTATAACAAACCGGTTAAACTACTTGCCGAAGAGAAATACGTACGTGCAGCCAGAGGTGGAGTAGGAGAGGCAAAGACTTCAGGAAATTACGCAGCATCTCTGTTGCCTGCCAAATTAGCAAAAGAAAAAGGATTTGATCAGGTACTTTGGCTCGATGCCCAAGAATTTAAATACGTGCAGGAAGTAGGTACAATGAATATCTTCTTCGTTATCGGTGACAAAATAGTGACTCCTTCGACAGATGGAGCAATATTGCGAGGTATAACTCGTGAGTCAATCATTGATTTGCTCAAAGATCAAGGATATGAAGTAGAAAAGCGTCCGGTAAGCATCGAAGAACTTGTAGAAGCATATCACAACGGCTCATTCAAAGAAGCATTCGGAACGGGCACTGCTGCATGGGTAGCTCATGTGGCTGAGATTCAGTACAAAGACACAAAAATGATACTGCCGCCCGTTGAAGAAAGAAAAATCGGCCAGTTGGCTTATGATCTGCTGAAAGGTGTACGCTTAGGAACATTACCTGACAAACACAATTGGGTAGTACCTGTAAGAGAACTCCAGATTCCGGTCTGAAAGTAGATTGACTATTTGGGTTTGTTGCCGAGAATTTCGTCTATGCGTAGCATGATTTCTTCGGTTAGCAATGGCAATACTGCAGTAGCAGTAAGCGTCTCCTCAAGTTGAGCTATTTTGCTAGCGCCTAATATAACAGTCGATACATTCGGATTTTTCAGACACCAAGCTATTGATAACCGGGCAAGTGAAATACCTGTTTCTTTTGCGAGTATGTCCAACTGTCTGATGATGTTAAGTTTTGCTTCTGTAAGGGCTTTTTCTTTAAGACGACCCACAGTTTCGAGGCTCATTCTGGTATTTTGCGGAAATTCGTCCAGATATTTTCCGGTGAGGATACCTGATGCCAACGGACTCCAGATGGTGGTACCCAATCCGACGGTATGGTATATTTTTGAAAATTCTGATTCGACCTTATCTCTTCTGAACATATTATATTCTGGTTGTTCTACTACCGGGCCAATGAGATGATTTTGGCGGGCTATCATCTGTGCTTCCATGATTTCCATGGCTGACCATTCCGAAGTGCCCCAGTAAAGTATTTTACCTTGCTCGATGAGGTGCGTCATGGTGAAAACAATTTCTTCCATAGGTACGTTGCGATCTGGCCTATGGCAAAAATACAAGTCGAGATACTCTGCCTGAAGTCTTTTGAGTGCGGCATTGCACGCTTCTCTTATGTGTTTTCTACTCAGACCAGTCTGATTTGGCTTTTTGTTGCCATCACCAAAATATACTTTACTGCTTACCAAAAATGATGAACGGTCCCAGCCGGATGCTTTTAGAATATTGCCCATTACTATCTCCGACTTACCATTGGCATATATTTCGGCATTATCAAAAAAATTGACACCATGATCGTATGCCTTATGCATAAGTTCTGCGGCTGTTTTGTCACTTATCTGATTGCCAAATGTTACCCATGAGCCAAGTGAAAGTGCACTAACCTGCACACCAGATTTACCTAAATAATTATAAATCAAAATTTTCGCTTTTGATGAAAGAAATAGTTCGTACAGAGTAAATCACCTTAAAGGGATAAACCTGTTAAAATACAAAACCCAGACTAACAGAAATAGTTCTGTTCTTACCCGGCTGATTTTTAAAATAATCATTTAAGTAGTATTCATACTTGGCACCTATATGCAGGAAAAGCAAATCAATACCTACACCTCCGTTTACACCAAATTGAAAACGATTAAATTCGGAAGGGTTGAGATCAAATTTTTCAACGGACTTGATTCCAATGATGTAATTGGGTAAGATACCGCCATGAATATATATACGCATCAAGGCCTGATCCTTTCCGGTAAGATATATTCCACCATTAATGGGCAAACTGATGGATTGGATGGTAGTAGAACCAGTGATATCCTGGATGCCACCATTTGTCTTTATTTCTTTTTTAAGGTCAACCGAGGTGACAATGTAATGCAGACCAGGATTTAGGAAAAACAATTCGCTCCCTTTTCGAATATCCAAACCTACCTGCCAGCCAACTCTCGAATTAAGCGACGAGGTATCTTTAAACTTGCCGTCGATAGCAGAAATGTGCAACCCGACTTTAGGATTAAAGCTTGTCTGAGCCGAAGAAGTAGTGTAAAAGAACAATGCCGTTAAACAAAGTAACACTACGGATTTAAAATTTATTATTGTTTTCATTAAACCAAATTTGAAAGCTGACGTAAAATTAACCAAATAACGTTTGAGACCTTGATTTTGCATACTTTAAAACAAGATATTAAGAAAATTTTATGAAAAAATTATTTGTATTAACACTGATTATTACCTCATTTGTGGCCTGTAAACAGGAAAGAAAAGAACTTATTGCCAAAAAATGGGTATATGATACCGATGAAATGTACAAGGTGACCAGCAAAAATCTTGAAAAACTTGAAGCACGTGACAAGGTACTAGAAGGGTACAAGACAGCATACCTTGACCGTTATCGTGATGTTTCATATACGCTTGATAAAACAGGTAAACTTGTGTGGCAAGACAAAGGTGTCATAAGAAATGGCCAATGGGGTCTCGCAGATAATGACAGCACACTGATACTTGACGCAGATACTGTTCAAACTTCCTTCAAAATCCTTAAATTGACGTCTAGCCAGATGATTTTTCAGGATAATGTTGTTAACACAAGTCCACAGTTTGAGTTGAGCAAGCCAATTCTAAAGTCTGTAAAATAGCTGGAATCTGCAATGGGTCACAATTTTCAAGAAAGGAGAATTCATAATTTCCTAATTCAGTTGTGTTCATTATAAATTTGTCTTAAAATTCGTTCAGAACATGTTAAAATTAACTTAACACTAGGCCGTTTGATTGGATTTATATTCAAAATGTCGCAATTTTGTAGCGTGGAATTGAGAAAGAAAATATTAAGTGCAATTTTGATGCTGTTGATGCTTACCACCAACGTGGTCGTAAGTATTGATTCTATTTATTGCTATTGTTTCAAAACTACCACATTCCAGATTACCGGTTTTGAAGAGGAAGAATGTGCCCCTGAGTCGGAAATGGCATGTACGGACAATACTTGCTGTAGTTCTTCAATAGAAAAGCTTCCATGCAAAGAAACCAAGCAAATAATTGTAGCCAATCAGGAAGATTTTACCAGCAACATTTCACAATTACAACTAAAAAAATCTTTCGATTCTTTTGTTATTCCGAGGCATACGGTCATTTTACCTATCATTGATGCCGATCATTTTGCCTATGCAAATACTTTTAATTTCCAACCGCCCGTAACTAAACACTCCAGGGCGTTTCTACAGATATTCCTGTGTTAGAATAATGTTGTTTTAATTTTTTGTATCTATTTTTTCAAATTTTTAAAATTAACATTATGAAATATTTTATTGGCAGCATCATGCTGTTATGTACAGTTATATCAGGATATTCGCAAACCTTAAAAGGAACTCTTCAATCTTATTCAGGTGATAAAATCGATCATGCTGAGATAAAATGGCTCGGTGATGTGATAGGGACATACACCGAAGAAGACGGCACCTATGAACTAGAACGCTCAAAGGTATCGGACAAGCTTCTCATTTCTGCTATTGGATTTTATAGCGACACAGTCGAAGTCGAAGCAGGTTTGACACAGTTTGATATCAAGATGACGCCTATCAGACAATTGACGGAAGTGACAGTCTCTTCAAAAAGACAAGATAGTTATGTGAGCACACTCCAAACCAAAAACGTCGAAACGCTGACAGCACATGAACTGAAAAATGCTCCTTGCTGTAGCCTTTCAGAAAGCTTTGAGACCAATGCCACAGTTGATGTCGTACAAACAGACGCAGTGACCGGCACAAAGGAAATTCAGATGCTCGGACTGAAAGGGATTTATACACAGGTATTGCTAGAAAACAAACCGGATTTTGGTGGTATCGGTAGTGCCTATGCCATGGATTTTGTTCCAGGTACGTGGATTGACGCAATTCAGATTTCAAAAGGAGCTTCAACAGTAGTAAACGGATACCAATCAATAACCGGACAAATTAACGTTGAACTAATTAAACCAAACAAAGGAAAACCATTGTACATCAATGCATACGGTAACCATGAAGGAAGGTATGAAGCAAATGTCGTGCTGAATAAAAAATATAAATCGCCTTGGAGTCAGGGTTTGTTGATGCATGCTTCCGGGCAGCAAAACAGATCGGACCACGACCATGACAGTTTTATAGAAAATGTACTTCGTTCTACCTACAGCGGTGTGTACAGGTTATTCTATACGGGTGATATATGGGATGTACAGTTAAATTTTACCGGAGCATACGATGACAGAAAATCAGGCCAGTATGCACATAAACACATTCTCGATGATTCAGAAGGTTTGTACCACATCAATCAAACAAATAAAAGATTTGAAGTTTTTGGTAAAGCTGCTTTTCTTGGTATGAAAGGTGAGAAAGAATCATTTGGATTTCAATGGCACGCCATACATCATGATCTAAATAATTTTATTGGTTACCGTTCGCTCCTTGCTAATGAAACCGACCTCCTGGCAAATTTATTATACAAAAACCGTATTGGTAACAACAATAATACTATAGAATTTGGATTGAACGGGCAGATTGACAACATCAAGCAAAACTATGAAAATATGCCTCTCAACTACAATGACCGTACCGCCGGATTGCATGCAGAGTACGCTTATTCTAACAAAGATGCACACAGTACGGCTTCTGCGTTTATGAAAAATTTCGGAATTGTGGCAGGTATCCGACTTGACAATCATTCTCAGCAAGGTTGGTTTGTAGTACCAAGAGTCAATGTGAAATATAACTTTACAGATGAAACCATTCTGCGGTTTTCGGCTGGCAGAGGACTCAGACGTGCATTGCCTTTTACCGATTATATTAACAGGATGGCAAACAACAGGACATGGGTCGTACAAGCTAACCTTCCACTTGAAGACGCATGGAACATAGGTGGAAATTTCACTCAAAGTTTTACATTGAAGGAACGAAACGGTCAGATAGCATTGGATGCATATCAGGTATTGTTTAACCAACAGGTGATTATTGACATGGATGAAAGTGCAAAAAATGTGTACATCTACGCTTTGGACGGAAAATCACAGTCAACCACCATTCAGGTGTCGGGTCAATACGAAATATTTGCCGGTATGAACTTGAAGGCTGCTTATAAATATTCGGGCGTTAAGCTTGATTATTTGGAAGGATACCGAGATGCAGTTTTTGTACCAAAAGACAGATGGTTATTTACTGCAGCCTACAAGACTCCGAATCAGAAATGGATGTTCAACCTACTTGCTAATTATACAGGCAAGATGCGATTACCTGATACAGATGGCATCCCTGAAAGTGTTCTTGGCTTAAATAAAGAAGAATCAAATCCATTCTGGAGGTTCGATTTCCAGACCACGTATTTTGCAAAGAATTTTGAAATATATTCAGGTATAGAGAACTTTATGGATTACAGACAAAAGTCGCCAATACTTGATCATCACAATCCTTTTGGCGAATACTTTGATGCAGGTCGAGTGTATGCACCACTTAACGGACGTATGTTTAGTCTTGGCGTTAGATACTGGCTGGATTCTCCACAGACAAAATAAATATTGACTTCATAATTAATTTAAAGCCCTGCTTAATCCAAAGCAGGGCTTTTTTGCAATGTTACGAATACCTGATTTATTAACCCAGATAACGCATTAGGAATTTAAACGAAAATGTTTTGAAATGGATTTGAAGTAATAATTATTTGCAATAAAGAGTCTGATGCATAATCCGGGTTTAACATACACCAGCTGAATCTCAGGAGAATACGGTTTTTCTTCAATCAAAAAAAAGCACCAGCCCTGTGAGCTGATGCCTTCATACTTTAAGAATAATATTTTCAGAATTACATCATTCCGCCCATACCACCACCTGGAGGCATGTGGCTATGCGGAGCTTCTGCTTCTTTCTTTTCGCTTATGACACATTCGGTAGTAAGAATCATACCTGCAATGGATGCAGCATTTTCAAGAGCAACCCTGGCTACTTTCATTGGGTCAATAACACCTGCGGCTTTCAGGTCTTCGTATTTTTCAGTTCTTGCATTAAATCCGTGCGACCCTCTGCTGTTTTTAACTCTGTTCAAGACGACGCTGCCTTCAAGACCCGCATTTTCTGCAATGACACGAAGAGGAGTTTCGAGTGCTTTCTTAACGATAGCCACACCTATGTTCTGATCTTCGTTTTCGCCTTTCACCTTATCGAGTGCACTCATTGCTCTGATGAAGCTTACACCACCGCCTACTACGATACCTTCTTCGACAGCAGCTCTTGTGGCATGAAGTGCGTCATCAACTCGATCCTTTTTCTCCTTCATTTCTACTTCAGTAGCAGCACCTACATATAATACAGCTACACCGCCTGCGAGCTTGGCAAGCCTTTCCTGGAGCTTTTCGCGATCATAGTCAGATGTAGTTTTTTCAATCTGTTGTTTGATTTGGTTGATTCTTGATTTGATATCATCCTGGCTACCTTTACCGTCAACAATCGTAGTATTGTCTTTATCGACAGTGATTCTGTTGCAAGAGCCAAGGTGTGACAACTCGGTATTCTCGAGTTTATAACCTTGTTCCTCAGAGATTACAGTACCACCGGTAAGTATGGCGATGTCTTCAAGCATTGCTTTTCTTCTGTCGCCAAAACCCGGAGCCTTTACAGCTACAACCTTTAAGCCAGCCCGAAGCCTGTTCACTACAAGTACTCCCAAAGCCTGGCTTTCTATATCTTCAGCAATGATAAGCAGTGACCTTCCTGCGCCGATTACTTTCTCGAGAATCGGAACGAGGTCCTGCATGTTCGAGATTTTCTTATCGTGAATGAGAATATAAGGGTTCTCGTATTCAGCTACCATTTCTTCAGCATTGGTAACGAAATAAGGAGACAAATAACCTCTGTCGAACTGCATACCCATAACTTCCTCAACATAAGTATCCGTACCTTTAGCTTCTTCAACTGTGATGACACCTTCTGTAGAAACCCTTTTCATGGCATCAGCAATGAGTGTACCGATTTCTTCATCGTTATTAGCAGAAATGGAGGCTACCTGCTTGATTTTTTCGAAATCACTTCCTATTACTTCAGCCTGTTCTTTTAGTTGACTGATGACAGCTTTGGTTGCTTTATCTATACCACGTTTGATTTCGATAGGGTTTGCGCCGGCTGTTACGTTCTTCATACCGGTGTTTACGATAGCCTGGGCAAGTACAGTAGCAGTAGTCGTACCATCTCCGGCTATATCTGCTGTTTTTGAAGCAACTTCTTTGACCATTTGAGCGCCCATGTTCTGTACAGCATCTTCCAGTTCTATTTCCTTAGCCACTGAGACACCATCTTTGGTAACAGTTGGGGCACCAAAAGATCTCTGGATAACGACATTTCTTCCTTTCGGGCCAAGTGTAACTTTTACTGCATTAGCAAGTGCGTCAACACCACTTTTTAGTTTTTCTCTTGCTTCTGTATTGAAGCTGATCTCTTTGTTTGCCATATTTTATTTGTGTTTAAATATTTAAAGAATTACCAGAATATCATCTTCTCTCATGATAAGATATTCATGGCCTTCGAAATTAAGCTCCTGGCCGGCATATTTGCCATATAGAACAATATCACCCACCTGAACAGTCATCAGATTACCGTCTTTGCCGGGGCCTACTGCTACCACTTCTCCACGCTGTGGTTTTTCTTTTGCTGTGTCCGGAATGATAATGCCTCCTTTAGTTTTTTCTTCTGCTGCGGCAGGTCGTACCACAACTCTGTCATTAATTGGTTTCATAAATAATATTTTAGTTTACAGATTAATTATTGTTTACAAATGGTAAATACTACCCATGTCTTATCATTAAATGTGCCACACATACAAAACTGTCAAAATTTCTGAACTTGCTTGTATCTATGGCAGTATTGCTTGATTTTTCTTTCAATGTTTCTGAAAAAATGGCAGAATTGATTTTTACTTGAAGCATTTTTTGGTAAAAATAAAAGAAGTAGCATTTTGCTATCAAAAAAACAAAAGCCCGATATATGCTATCGGGCTTTTGTTTTTTTGATAGCTTAAAGCATCAGGATAATTAAGACCTTGGGCTTTGAGCTTTCTTTTTACCTTTGGTTTTTGATGCCAGTTTGATGGCTTCATAGAGATTGACATCACCACCCGATACACTTAGTTCGCTGAATGATACCATTGTACCTCTTGTGCCCGGCTTTTTTACTTGCTGGTTGCTTTTGATACTCGAATCCATAATGATTTTCTTAACCTGTGCTGCTGTCAATTCAGGATAATATGATCGAATTACTGCCGCCACACCTGCAACCATTGGGGCTGCCATACTTGTACCTTGGGCAAAACCATATTTGCTTTCAGGAATGGTAGAATATATCTGTACACCAGGTGCAAAGACATCAACATTCTTTTTGCCATAATTAGAAAATCCGGCTACTGCATTTTCACCTGTCTTATAAGAGGCAGCACCTATTTCTAACCAGTTGGAGGCATATTTCTTAGCAAATAATCCGGCCTTTTCGAATTTATCTGTTGGGAAATTATCATTTTTATCATTGTCTTTACTGTCATTACCTGCCGCATGTACCAACAGTACATCTTTCGATTCTGCATATTTAACTGCATCATCTACTGCTTTTTTATCCCATTTGTACGATTTGCCAAAGCTCATATTGATTACCTGTGCGCCATTGTCAACTGCATATCTGATAGAGTTGGCTACATCTTTATCGTGCTCGTCTCCATCAGGTACACAACGTACACCCATTATCTGCACATTATTGGCTACACCTTGGATGCCCAGATTGTTGGTTCTGTTAGCTGCAATAATACCAGCTACGTGTGTACCGTGAAATGACTCTGGGCCTTTGATGTCAGCATTACCATAATATCTCTCCGAAGAATTGGCGTACTTGTCACCTATAATATTTCTTGGATTAAAATCAACATTGTACTGATAATCGGCCTGTTTGCTGAAATGTTCCACCGCATCTTGCAGGTCATCTGCTGTAAATCCATTTTTGAGTGCATTTGACATTAAGGCTACTGCATCTTTAAGTTCTTTAGAATCGGTGTTTTTAATCAAATCAAGCATTTCAAGTGTAATAACATCTTTGCCAAAATAAGCTTTCAGTTTACTTTCAGCATTCCGTAAATTGGTCTGCATTTCAGAATATAATTTCAAGCTGCTTTCAGCATTTTTTTTCTGAGTGTCAACGATGTCTTTTAACTTGAAATATTCTTCATATTCTTTCTTATCCTTACCACTCAAGTTTTTAGGATCAACATTTGAAAATTTATTTCTTTTTGCACGTACTATTCTTGTTATTTCCAGATTGTCAACGCCTACATTTTTACCATCTCTGCCACCAAGGAAATTCCATCCATACACATCATCAATATAACCGTTTCTGTCATCATCAATATTATTTCCAGGTATTTCCTTTGGATTTTTCCACATGATGTCTTTCAAGTCTTCGTGCATGTAATCTACACCTCCGTCAAGAACAGCAACTATTACAGGTACACCTGTTTTGCCTTGCAATAATGTGTTGTAAACTTTCTCTGTACTCATACCCGGATAACCATCTGTAGCCGGATCAAGATTAAACCAATTCTTAGGTAACTCCTTGTCCTGACTAAATGCCGATTGCATAAAAATAAGTGAAAACAAGCCGAATAAAATTTTTTTCATCATGGATATTTTTAATAAATTTGAATTAAAACGTAAAATTAAGCAATATCGTACTTAATCGCTCCAAGATGGTCGATGAAATTTAAGCTTTTGTCTAAGCGCAGTACTTTATCTTAATGCACGAGGGTTACATCACCTTTGAATACCTTCTTCGCACCGTCTCTAAACTCTACAACTGCATAATAAACATACACGCCTGCATTCAGATGTTTGCCATTACGTGTACCGTCCCAACCTTTGTCATAGTCGTTTGGTAAGAAGTTTGTCTGTTCAAATACCATATTACCCCATCGGTCAAATACTCGGAATTCATGTATTTTGACAACTCTGTCGTCTGCAAAAGGGTAAAAACGCTCGTTGAGTGCATCTTCATTTGGTGAAAAGATGTTAGGGAAAAATATCTGCCGTACAACATCTACGGTAATATGCATCTGATCGCTTACTCTACATCCCTTGTTGTCAATTACTAGCATTTCTAATGGGGTTGTATAATATGGGTATAATACATGATCGAAACAACCGGCACACACACCGTTTGGACCGTTTATCAAAGGTGTCCAGATAATAGTGTCTATATTGCTTAAAGGAATATTGATGAATGGTTCGATGTGTACACTGTCACCCAACTCAACTGTGACATCGGAGCCGAGTTCGAGATAGATTTTCTCGGGTTCTGTAATTGTGATTGTTTGTGTTGATGTACAACCATTGGCATCTGATATCTTTAATTCGTAGGTGCCAGGTGGCAGCTTTGTAAAATACTGTGCACTGCCAAAATCTACATTATTAAGAAACACTGTATATGGGCTTGTACCACCTTGTATATTATCAAATTTTATCTTGGCATCTGACTGGCCAAAACAATTAATGGAGTCAATTTCAAGGTTGGATGGCAAAGGGAGATCATTGGCTAAAGTAACCGTAACGTTATCTGTTGAAAAGCAAGTAGTGCTTGTGTTGGTGACTGTTAACTGGTAAATGCCGGGTACAGAAGTTTGTGTGGTTAATGAATTTGCATTTGTTACATTTCCTGACCAATTGTAGCTTATTCCTGCACCAGTTGTACTGTTGTTGCTACCTATGCTTACTGATGGTTCTGCACATGTTATTAGTTTGTCAGGCCCGGCATCTGCTACCGGATTTTCATTGATTATTATCGACAATACTACTGATTGTGGTGTACATGGCAATGATGGAACCACCTTGTATTCAAGTTGGTAAAGTCCGGTTGCCAGATTTTTGGTATCAAAAAAACCGTTCTGTATGTTCTGCACATTATTTTTGGATGGGTTAGCTGATATTTCCGTCCAAATACCATTCGGTGAGGCTCCTTGCAAACTCGCATTGAGATTTATAAGTTGTGCGTCATTGGCGCATATAGAAATTTGCTGAGGAGTATTTCCTGCCGTCAAACTTTCTGAAATTTTAAAGCTCTGCTGGCTAGAACTGGCACATCCTGGAGGCGGTGTTGTATTTAGGGTAAAAAGAATTGTATAATTGCCCGGATCAGCTCCGGTTCCTTCAAACGTATTTCCGACAATAATGGCAGGATTGCTACCGGGTGGCTGTGAAATGATACTCCAAGTGCCAGCTTCATTTGTTAATTTTAAATTGTCGAGATTAAAATCTGCATCATCTGAGCAAAAATTGCCCGGGTTTTTTGTAGCAACGCTTGGGCATTCGCAGTCTTCTACTATAACTTCAATCGTATAGGAACTTTCACTGCATGGGGCAGTAGCACTGTTGGTAGTATAAGTAAAGCTATAATTGCCAGGCGCAACGCTGGTAAAATCAAACTGGTTGCCAACGGGCTTTGCGCCAGAATTATCATTATCTTCAAAACTACCACTTTTGTCCCCGGCAGTTATTTGATTATACAGATTCAATACAGTAGAATACTGGCCGGAACCGGTGGAATTGCAAACCGAAACAGTGTTATTCAGAGTGGCTACAGGTGGTGCCAATACTTCAATAGTTAGGTCTGCAGACAACGGACACCCTGGAGGTGGAGTATTTTGAAGTGTAAATGTAATCACATAATTGCCAGTCGCCGCATTACTGACATCAAATAACGAACCCGTTAAATTAGTAGGATTACCCGTAGGTTTGGATTTGATTGTCCAGTTGCCGGATTCAGATGTTATCTTTAGATTATTAAGGTCGATTTGGGTATTGCCTTCATTACAGATGCTGGTAGATTTAATAAGGCCAAGCCCGGGACAGTTACAGTCATTCACCGTAATGATGATGTTGTAGGTTTTGTCCGTACATGGGAAATTGGCCGTGTTGGTTGTATAAGAAAACGTATAGTTGCCAGGCATTACACCCGTAAAATCCTTTGAATTGAAGCTACCACTAGCTCCTGAACCATTCAAATCAAGCCAAACACCTGTTTTTGAACCGGAAATAATGAAATCATTAAAATTCAATATAGTCGTATTGCCACTAGAGTTGCTGTTACAAACCTCGGCAGTTGATAATACCGTTGCCTCAGGCGAATCAAAGAGGCTTACAGTTATGTCATCAGAGTTTGCACAACCGGCAGGTGGATTATTGGCAAGTGTAAAGCTGAAAACATAATTTCCGGCATCCTTATTTGAA
>WBZR01001253.1_pt1 | contig 32997 bp, 30 predicted proteins | sample 5204231 | NCBI WGS metagenome assembly WBZR01 (sample SAMN12412403, study PRJNA552823) | activated sludge metagenome | isolation source: activated sludge from anammox sidestream of wastewater treatment plant... | place: USA: Virginia | collected 2017-08 | reverse complement strand
TTTATGCCTATTTTTCCTGAAGCCTGTCCAAGGTTTCAAAATATGCCTCGATCCTTGTTCTAACCTGCGACTCAGCATAGAATCTCTGGTCACCCATATCACTTTCAAAAACAAAAACAGGAATACAAAACAGCAGTATGGATAAAACAATGATAGATGGTGTATAATATTTTGAAAACTTCTGAATAAACTTCTGTGTTTCGCTTTTATTGGCAGATGCTTCAAAAGTGAGGCGAATGATTTTTGAAAATGTGGTGTCAGCAGAAAGCTTGGTGGTTTCAATTTCAACAAAACCGTTTCTGTTAAGCGTACCTGCAAAAACTTTGTCGTTGCTGTGCTTGTCCTGAGGAATAGGTTCGCCTGTGATGGCTGCTTCATCAACAGTTGTTTCACCTGATACTATGATTCCATCCAGCGGAATCATCTCTCCGGGTTTTACCTGAATGATGGTTCCTGTTTCAATTTTGTCAATAGCAATCTGCTGTTGCAATGATTTAACGAATGCTGTTTTTGGTGCTTTGCTCACAAGTGCATCAAGTGCTGACTTAGAGTTTTCAATACCGATATCTTCTAATCTTTCACCCAAAACGTACAACACAATAACCACAGCAGCTTCGGGGTATTCCCTGAGGTAAAATGCACCTATGCATGCTATGAGCATGAGCAAATTGATACTGCTGAAATTCAATCGTGAAGCTGCCTTCAGTCCTTTCCATAAAACTTCATGACCAATGATCAGGATAAAAAAACCAAACACAAAAGGAGCATACGGCATTGGAATATTAATTCCGATAATACTCAGTACTTCGAGTACAATTACTACTGCAATTGCACAAAGAAGAAATATGAACTTCTTATCCTTTAAAGGAAGATTCATCTTTTCAATATTTCAAATGCAAAATTACTAATGTTCATGTACACCGGTGTTGGTCATTTTTGCCAGGATGAAGAAAGCTCCCTTGCTTACAATCTGTGCATCTCGCGGAATCTCTTTCAGTGGAGTGATTTCTGTATATCCCACATCGCTGGTTCCTTTTCTCACAGGAATTCGTTCAAAAATTGTTTCACCTGAAGCCGAGGCCTTTGGTTGCTCTGCTTCATGTGAGTGTCCGTCATGCGCATCGGCAGTGTGTTGATGGTTATCAGCGTTGGTTGCACCGGCAATAATAAAAATATAATCAGTTCCCTGATAATTCACTATTGCATCAGACGGTACTGCATCCAGCATTGCTTTTTCCAAAGAAACAATAGCAGTGATGCTCATTCCGTCAATAAGTCCCTGCTTGTTACCTTCCACCATTGCATGAATGGCTATTGCCTTGCTGTTTGTCTCGAACGTATTTGAAATGGCGTAAATTTTTGCATCATATTCCTTACCCGGATTATTGGTAAGTGTGAAATGAATAATCTGCCCTTCTCTGAGTTTGCTTAAATCTTTTTCATAAACAAACAAGTCGAGATGCAGCTGACTGTTGTCAATAATATCGGCAATAGGGTTGTTGGCTTCCACATAGCTTCCAATATTAACCATGATGTCGCGTACAGCACCGTTGATAGGGCTGTTGATGCTGATGACACTCTGAATATTATCAGCGGTGAGCGAAGCTGTCTGAATGCCTATCATTTCGAGTTGCTTCTGCAAACTTACTTTTCGGGCCTTCAATGTTTTCATTTCACTCTCTGCCTGCTGCAAATTTTTCAATGCAGTAGCATTACCTGCACTTAATTCCTGTTGCCTTTTGAATTCTGTTTCAGCGAAAGTCAGTTTAGCTGAAGTACTTAAATATTCCTCCTGCATGGTGACAAAAGTTGTATTGCTGATTGTTGCAATGGTTTGTCCTTTGTGAATGTTGTTTCCTGCCTGTACGAGAATTGATTTTATAACACCACCCATCAGTGCAGTTGCAGTGGCACGGTTTTGATTAGGTACATTCAGGATTCCGTTCGCCTTGAGTGAAGCAGTCAGCTGTTTCTTCTCTAATTTTGAAAATCTGATACCGATTGCATTCATTTGCTCGGCTGAAAGTGAAGTTGTATTGGCACTTTCATGTTCATGTTGTTCAGAAGTATTTTCTTCATGCGTTTGGGTGTTACATGCAAAGAGAAACAACAGTAGAAAAAACTTCAGAAAACCAATATGAACTCTGACAGGTGTTTTATAATTATTAATATTCATTTTATCTTGTTTTAATTTTTTTAGAATTCTTTTCTTAAAATCAGTGATTATTTATTCAGCAGATAATTAATTTTCACTACCGATTGATTAACATCATTGACAGCTGACAGATAATTCAGTTCAATATCCGTTGCTGTTTGTAATGCCTGCAGATATTCCATATAACCAATGTCGCCACTTCTGTAAGCAAGAGTAGCTGTTTGAATCATTGTGTCTGCATTTTGAAGAGCAGTTGTTTTATAGAAATTAAACTGTGTCAAATGTTGTTCGTATTCTTTAATTGCATTCTGCAATTGCGACTGTAGTTGAAGCTTGTTGTTCTCTGCTTCGGTATTCAAAGAATGTTGTTGCAGTTTGAGTGAATTAATTTTGGAGGTATTGCTGAAAAAGGTGAGCGGTATTGCAAGCCCTACATTGAAACCTTCAAACCGTTTGCTGCGATCGAAAAACACTTCCTGTCCGTTGACGGAGTAATATCCTGTGAGCGACTGATTAAAATACCCAACTGAAAAATCAGGCAATACAGCGGATGTTTCAACCTTTCTGTTTTGATTCGCCACAACTGCATTCTGAAAAAATAATTTCAATGAAGGATTGTTATTCAGTTGTGAAGTATCAGGCACCACAGCAAGGGCTACAGGTTCAAATTTTTCGGGAATATCAATACGAAAATCTTCTTTTGCATTCAGCAGTGCCTTCAGTGAATTATAAGTCATTGCCATATCATTTTCATTTTGCTGTAACTGCAGAATCATCTGACCTCTTTTTGTTTCTGCAGTAGTTTTCTCTAACAGATTCGACTCTCCTGTTGTGTATCTCAACTTTGCAGCATCAACAAAATTACCATACACACTATCAAGGCTTCTTAATATTCTCTGCTGCTCCATCAGGTACTGATATCCATAATACAAAGCTTTTATCTGAGCAGTGATTTCACTCTTATAAATTTCCTGCTTCAACCTGTTGCTCTGCAATTCTGCTTCATACAGTTTGGACTTTGCTGTGAAATATGTGGGAAACGGAATATTTTGTGACAGTGATAAACCCAAATCATTTCTGAGGCTGTTGTACTGTCCATATTGCAAATTGAATTCTGTTTTGGGCAAATCAAAAACAGAACGTTTCATTTTTTCTGCCGACTGCACATTCAGTTGCTGCGATTGCAACTGAAGATTATTCTTAAGTGCCATGTCGAGTGCCTGCTGAATGGTAAGAACAGGTAGCTGAGATACACCCGATGACTGAGCTTTGATTTCAGAAGGCAAAAACTGCAATAAGCCAATGACTGCAACAACAGTAAATGCTGATGCCAAACTCCTTCTTTTGCCCGAAAACAAATAAAACAGCAACGGCAACACAAACAAGGTAAGAAATGTTGCTGTGATAAGCCCGCCAATAACAACTGTTGCCAATGGCTTTTGTACTTCGGCACCTGCACTGTGCGATAATGCCATTGGCAGGAATCCCAATGACGCTACCGTTGCTGTCATCAGCACGGGGCGTAATCTTATTTTACATCCTTCCATAATTATTTCTTTTAACTCTTCAGCAGACAACTTATAATTATCATCGCCTGTCTGCTTTAGTTTCTCTTTTATTAACTGATTAAATGTTCCTATTAAAACAATACCGTTGAGCACAGCCACACCAAACAATGCAATGAATCCAACACCGGCAGATATACTGAAAGGCATATCACGAATGAGCAATGCAAGAACACCACCGATGGCGCTCATTGGTATTGCAGTATATATCAACAAAGCTTCTTTTACAGAGCGAAAAGCAAAAAACAACAACAGAAAAATCAATGCAAGAGCAAAAGGTACTGCTATCATCAGCCGTTTGGAAGCAGCCTGGAGATTTTCAAAAGTTCCTCCGTAGGTATAAAAATATCCTTCGGGAAGTTGTACCTTTTCTGACAACCGTTGTTCAATATCATTTACCACATGCGACACATCTCTGTTGTGAATATTAAAGCCAATTACAATCCTGCGCTTTCCGTCTTCGCGGCTGATTTGTGCCGGCCCTAATTCATATTTCACCTCTGCTACCTGCGACAATGGGATCTGATGACCATCAGGAGTCGGGATAAACAATCGTTCAACATCGTCAATGCCGGAACGGTAAGCGCTGTCAAGCCTCACAACCAAATCAAAACGTCTTTCATTTTCAAACACCACACCTGCCTTTCCTCCGGCAAATGCCGTGCTGATGATGTGATTGATATCTTCAATGCTTAATCCGTAGTTTGCCATCTGAGCTCGATTGTACCTCACTACAATCTGAGGAAGTCCCTCTACCTGTTCCACCATTGGATCTTTCACACCATCAATCGTCTTTATCTGGGTTTTTACTTTGTTGGCATACCCTAATAATGTATCCAGGTCTTCTCCAAAAATTTTAATTGCTACATCCTGTCTTATTCCTGTCATCAGCTCATTAAAGCGCATCTGTATCGGCTGATTAATTTCAAAGAATGCACCGGGAATTGAAGCAGTAAGTTTCCTTTCTATTTCTTCAGCCAAACCGTTGTAAGTGATTTTTCTTTTCCACTCCTTCTGTGGTTTCAGAATGATCATCATATCTGTTGCCTCCGGAGGCATTGGATCTGTAGGTACTTCAGCAGAGCCTGTTTTTCCGACAACTAATTTTACTTCGTCAAAATTTTTAATAATCCGCATTGCCTGCATACTGGTTTCAATGCTTTGTGATAACGAAGTGCCCTGAGGCAAAATGCAGTGAAAAGCATAATCACCTTCCTGAAGTGTCGGAATAAATTCGCTTCCCATTTTTGAAAAAATAAAAACTGTTATCACAAATAATGTTACTGTTACACCCACAACTGTTCTTTTCAGTTTAAGCGCTTTCTCCAACAGTGGAGCATATACTCTTTGCAAGAATGCGATCATACGGTCGCTGATATTTTCCTTTTGTGATGTTTTGCGGCTTAGAGCAAATGACGACATCATGGGAATGTAGGTAACAGAAAGAATCAGTGCACCAAGAATTGCAAAGCTTACCGTCTGTGCCATTGGTCTGAACATTTTACCTTCGATGCCAATGAGAGTAAGAATCGGAAGATAAACAATGAGAATAATAATCTGACCAAATGCAGCATTGCTCATCATGCTTCTTGCACTCTGAAAAACCGTTTCATTCATCTCTGATTTTGTGAGTTCTCTATTTGATCGCAAGGTGCTGATGTGATGAAACACACTTTCAACAATAATTACTGCTCCATCTACTATCAAACCAAAATCAATGGCACCTAAGCTCATCAGGTTGGCCGATACACCGAAAACTTTCATCAACCCCAGTGCAAACAACATCGAAAGCGGAATAGCAGAAGCTACTATCAAACCTGCTCTGAAATTTCCAAGAAATAATACGAGTACAAAAATTACAATCAATGCTCCTTCTATCAGATTTTTTTCAACGGTGCCAATTGCGCGGTTCACCAGGTCGGTACGGTCAAGAAAAGGTTCTATCACCACATCGGGAGGCAATGATTTCTGAATGGTTGGAAGTTTTTCTTTAATACGATTAACCACTTCTGCACTGTTAGCTCCTTTTAGCATCATGATAATTCCTCCCACCACATCTTTCTCACCGTCATACGTCATGGCACCATAGCGCACTGCACTTCCGTAACGTACTTCAGCCACATCTTTAATCATAATCGGAATTCCGTTGGGATTCAATTTCACAGCAATGTTTCTGATATCATCAAAAGAATCTACCAGTCCTACTCCTCTTATAAAATATGCATTCGGTTTTTTATCAATGTAAGCACCTCCTGTGTTTTCATTATTTTTTTCAAGAGCTTCAAAAATTTCAGGAATGGTAACATCCATTGCCTGCAGTTTGTCGGGGTTGATGGCTACTTCGTACTGCTTTAACTGACCACCGAAACTGTTCACTTCGGCAATGCCGGGTGTACCGTAAAGTTGTCTTGCCACAATCCAGTCCTGCATGGTGCGCAGGTCCATAGCAGAATATTTTTGCTCTGCTTCTTTTTTGGGATGGATGATATACTGATAAACTTCTCCCAAACCTGTACTCACCGGAGCCAACTCAGGAGTTCCCACACCTGCAGGGATTTTTTCTTCAGCTTCTTTCAGTCGCTCATAAATAAGCTGGCGGGCAAAATAAATATCCACATGCTCATCAAACACAACCGTAATTACTGATAAACCAAAACGCGAAACACTCCGCAACTCAGCCAAATCAGGCAGGTTGGCCATGGTTTGCTCTATAGGATAAGTCACCAGTTGCTCCACTTCCTGCCCCGCCAGTGTAGGACATGTTGTGATAATTTGCACCTGATTATTGGTAATGTCAGGTACAGCATCAATAGGCAAATTAACTGCACTCCACACTCCCCAGATAATAAGTGCCAGTGTCATCAGCGCAATGATGAGTTTATTCTTTATGCTGAATGCAATAATTCTGTCAAGCATTGAAATAAAAATTTGTAATTCGTAATTAATTGAGAAAAATAAAATGAATGACAGCAATTAAACCTTGCTGTTTAATCGCGAAATCATCCGAAAAAAATTACGAAATCTTAGGCGGCTGCCAGATGTTGAAATATACTTCAGGAACAAATGCAGAAGTATAAACAGGGAAATCCTGCTCTACAGGATTTTCAAAAACAGCAATATGATTGGAGTTGAATTCAGAGTTACAGGTTTGGCCACAACAGTTGCAGATGCAGAAAGGCGTGCACTGTTCGCTATCGCCACTGTGTTTCTCATGATTATTGGCTGCAAAAGGTGAAACAGACTGCTCCGACTGATGTTTACATTCCATCATATCAGCACAAGGCATTACCGACAATGCCAGTAAATATATGCTGAATATGATTGAGAAGAATTTCATTGACGGAGCAAATGTAAATAATTTTTTACGTTGTAAATTATGAAAGGTTGCTTCCATTCATTAATAGAAAGTACTTAAAATACAACTGCACATTTCATAACTTACAGAGTGAAGTACCCTGACTATTTATGACAATTACCTTAAGCCGATTACTTAAAATAAGTATGATAATTATGATACGATTCCCGGAGCCGGTTTACAATGGTTGCTGCTTTGGCTGCATCACTTTCATCTGTCAGGGCGTTCACCAGTTCGAGGTGCGGATGAAGCCATTTATGTAATTCTTCATGGCTTTTCCCATCCATGGTACAACTGTTAATTAACAACTTATTCTGCTCTTCAACCTGGCCTGCAAGCTGTTTATAATCTGTAGAACCACCTTTGATATACTCTTCTACCAGAGATTCTCCCTTTTCCACATAAGGTCTCATCTCTTCATTCACCTGCCATTTCTCTCCGTTATTCAGCTCTATGGCATCCGATGAATGATGCTCGTGTTGTGCTTCTGTAGTTTCTGAATTTGCTGCAGGTTTATCAGAAGTGTTATTGCAGCTCCACATTACTACTCCAAACAGGGCAAGTGCTAATACTTTATTCATACGTTCTTATTTTTAAAAATATTTCTGCAAAAATAATATTGACATCTTGCTAAACAATGATTAAACTCAGACGAAAAATATAAATCTGCTAAACCTGACAGGAACTTTACAAATTGAAATGGAAACAAAAGCGCCTCTCTCAAATCAAAAGGCATTGTCAAAAAAGATTAAAAACACATTACCTGTTGCGGGTTTCAACTCACGATTTTTTAAAACTTCAGTTTATTAGTCAACGGGCATTTAACATTAACTGAAAATTAACACATTTTTCATTCAAACGTTTGTTTAATTCAAACGTTTGTTTAATTTTGCCCCGCTTTTTAATAAAAATGACTGATAAACAAATACATATTCTTGAAGCAGCGGAACAACTGTTTGCAGATAAAGGTTTCGAAGGCACTTCAGTACGTGATATAGCAGGAAAAGCCGGAGTTAATCTGGCAATGATATCCTACTATTTCGGGTCGAAGGAAAACCTGATGGATGCACTGATTGAATACCGGTCAGGTTATACAAGAGGTATTCTGGAAGAACTTAATGCGGACAAGACTTTATCGCCCTGGGATAAGATTGACAGGCTGATTGATTTATACGTTGATAAAATTCTGAATCATTATAAATTTCACCGTATAATGACACAACATCTCGCAACAACACAGTCTGATGTGATCAGAGAAAAAATAACAGAAATTAAAGCAAGAAACTTTGAGCAAATCAAAAAAATTATTACGGAAGGGCAACGCAAAAAAGTATTCAGAAAAATAGATATGGAACTGACCATAGGTACAGTAATGGGAGCCATAGCGCAGGTAACTTCATCAAGGGCACTGTATTGCAAATTGCTTAATATAAACATTGAAGAAGATGAGGTTTACCGAAAAAAAATGATTCCCAAATTAAAAACGCATCTCAAACAATTGCTTAAAGCTCACCTCGATATTTCCAATCAGGAATAAAAATAACTCTTCATTCAATTTTCTATCACAGTAGAACACAATTTTTCTTATAACATTAAATCATTATTAATGAAAAAAATTATTGGCGTAATAATTTTGCTGATTACCCTCGGTGATGGCAGTTATGCACAGACAAAGACCGTAAGCCTGGAAGAGGCTGTGAGACTTGGTTTAGCCAACAGCAAGAAACTACATTTATCGCAGTATCAAATCAACGAATATACATCGCAGTTGGCGCAGTCAAAAGATGCAACCTTGCCTTCAGTAAAAGCAAGTGCCGGTTATAGTCATGCATTAATGCTGTCGCAACAATTTTATCTGCCGGGTGGTGATCAAAGTAATCCCAAACCAATGGAGCTGCCTTTTGACAATACCATGTATCAGGCTACACTCAGTATTAATCAACCGCTTTTTTCAGGCAACCAGTATAAATATGCAAGACAATCAGCAGAGTTGATGGTGGAAATGAGTAAACTGAATGCAGAGACTGATAAAGATGAGGTTATTTATAACATCATCAGTGCATACATCAACTATTATAAGCTTAAACAAAATCAAAAAGTACTTGCACAAAACCTGGATGACATAGAAAAGAAACTGACACAAATAAAACAGTATGAGAGCCAGGGTTTGGCTACAAAAAATGATGTATTGCGGTTTGAATTACAAAAATCAGAAATGCAGCTGGCAGCTATTGAACTGGAGAATACCGGAAACAGTGTGAACTATAACTTAAATATTTTATTAGGCTTACCCGACAGCACTGTAATAGAAGAACAGGATTTGAATTTTAAGCTGATGCTCAATGATGATTTTCAATATTACCTTTCGCAGGCGCTGAAAGAAAGAAAAGAATTATCTTCCTTAAGGTTTGAAGAACGTTTATCAGAAATTAATATTCGTAAGGCCAAAGACAGCAAGCTTCCAACTTTAGGCTTTGGCGGAAATCTTTATTACATCAATCCTTCTAAAGAAATTGTACCTAAAGAAGGTACTTATCTTGCTCCTTTTATAGCCGGAGTAAATGTGGGATGGGATATATCCAATCTGTATAAGAGTAAGAATAAAATCAACCAGGCTAAAATTCAAAAAGAAGAAACACTGGAGCGAGCCGGTCTTTTAACAGATCAAATAAAATCTGAAGTAAACAGAAACTATACACAATTTAAAGTGGCACTCGAAAAAATAAATGTTCTTCAGAAAGCTATTGTGCAGGCTACAGAAAATGAAAGAATCACAGAGTCGAAATTCATGAATAACCTCGCAAGCACTACCGACAGAATTGATGCACAAACGCTGCTGTACCAGGCAAAAATAAATCTGGAGCTTGCAAAATCAGATGCCACACAGGCTTACTACACTCTGCTAAAATCAACAGGAAATATTCAACTATAATATTTAATATAAACACCATTAGTAAAACATTTTATGAGCGAGAGCAAAAAAAAATATCAAGGAAAAAAAATCATCTTTCCAATCCTGCTGGCAGGCGTTTTGGTGGTTGCCGTTATCTTTTCACTGCGGGAATATTTTTATTTTAAAAGTCACGAAGTAACCGACAATGCACAGGTAGATGCTGATATAAGTCCTGTGATAGCACGTGTAGGGGGATATGTAAAAGAAATCCGTTTCGAAGACAATCAACAGGTAAAAGCGGGTGACACATTGATTATACTTGACGACAGAGATTATAAAATAAAACTACAGCAGGCAGAAGCAGCTCTGATGTCGGCAAAACAAATGCTTAATGTATCAACATCTGCCATTGCAGAAACACGTTCAAACATTGCTACTGCAAATGCGAATGTAGAAGCTGCTAAAGTGAAACTGTGGAAGGCAAGTGAAGATTTCAACCGATATAAAAACTTATATGATGATCATGCTATTACCAAAGCACAGTTTGATGCTGCAAAAGCAGATAAAGAATCTGCTCAGGCTGCACTGGATGCTGCCCAAAGTCAGGTGCCTGTTATAAGAAGTAAAGTAAGTACTACTCAACAGCAGGCCGATGCCACAAAGGCCAACATTGCTCCACGTGAATCAGATGTGGAGTTTGCAAAACTGCAGTTGTCCTATACAGTTATTGTAGCTCCTGTGGCCGGAATTGCATCCAAAAGAAATGTGCAGACAGGTCAGCTGGTGCAACCCGGCCAGCCAATGTTATCGGTTGTAGATGATAAAGGGCTTTATATCACAGCAAATTTTAAAGAAACACAAATGGAAAACCTAAAAGTGGGAGAAAAAGTTGATGTCACTGTAGATGCTTTTAAGAATATTCCTGTACAGGGAACAATAGAGTCTTTTGCAGGTGCTACCGGTGCCAGATTTTCATTACTGCCACCTGATAATGCTACCGGAAATTTTGTGAAAGTGGTTCAAAGAATTCCGGTTAGAATACGTCTGGAAGCTGAACAGACATTTATATCACAGTTAAAACCGGGAATGAGTGCTAAAGTTGTTGTGCATACGCTGTAAAAATTTTCTTCCTCTACAAATTACAACTTTTAGCTCAGAAGCTATTGAAAAGAAAAAATAACAATTTCATCAGAATTATTTAAAAAAATATGGCCGAGCATGGGTTACGAAAGTGGATTATCACCATTACGGTGATAATGGCATCGTTGCTGGAGTTGATAGATACAACCATTGTGAATGTGGCTTTGCCTGATATTATGGGTAATCTGGGAGCTACTCTTGAAGATGCAGGATGGTTGATAACTGGATATGCCGTTGCCAATGTAATTGTATTACCGATGTCGGGGTGGCTTGGCGACAGATTTGGACGAAAGAATTATTTCATTGCATCAATTTTACTCTTTACAATATCTTCAGTTCTCTGTGGTAATGCAACAGGATTAGAAGAACTCATTGCATTCAGAATTTTACAGGGATTGGCAGGAGGCGGATTGTTGTCAACAGCACAGGCCATATTGCTCGAAACCTGGCCTCGCGAAGAAGTAGGAATGGCCACAGCATTGTTTGGACTTGGTGCAGTATTAGGTCCCACAGTTGGCCCTACAATTGGCGGATATATAACTGATAATTTTTCATGGCCGTGGATTTTTTATGTGAATGTTCCAGTGGGTGCATTAGCCGCATTTCTGGTTTCTACATTTGTAAAAGAATCACCAAAGTTTGCCAAAGGAAAACCAATTGACTGGTGGGGAATTTTATTTCTTGCAATTGGAGTTGGAAGTCTTCAGACAGTTTTGGAAAAAGGTGAATCAGAGGACTGGTTTGCCACGCCATATATTACAGTACTCACGGTTGTTACCATTATATCAGCTATAGCTTTTATCTGGCGGGAATTAAGTATTGACTATCCGGTTGTAAATTTCCGGATTTTAAAATACAGAAGTTTTACCATTGGTATTTTCACCTCTTTTGTGTTAGGATTTGCATTATATGGCTCTGTATTTATTTTCCCTGTTTTCTGTCAGACATTGCTGGGTTTTTCAGCACAGCAAACAGGCGAATTACTTTTTCCGGGAGGACTAGCAACCATTTGTATGATGCCCTTTGTAGGAATTATGCTGAAGAGGGGCGTGCCTGCACAATTTATGACTACTGTTGGCTTTTGTTTATTTTTTGCTTTTAGCTTAATGCTTGCCAACTCAAACCTTAGTTCGGGAACCGGTGATTTCTTCTGGCCATTGATCATCCGTGGAATAGGCATGAGTTTACTTTTTGTTCCTCTCACTACATTAGCTATTCAGGATTTACATGGAAAAGATATTGGTCAGGGTACAGGATTAAATAACATGATGCGTCAGTTAGGCGGCTCGTTTGGTATAGCTATCATCACCACGCTGATTCATATAAATATGGGTGCAAACAGAAATATTTTGATTGAAAATATAAACCCATATAACCCGGCATTTACAGAAAGAAGAGATGCTCTGATACATGGATTTCAGGGAAAGGGATTTGATATGTATGTTGCAGAACAAATGGCCAATCGTGCAATGGAAGGTGCAATTACCAAGCAAACTATGCTGGTTACGTATGATAATCTTTATCTGCTGGTCGGGGCATTTGTACTTTGTTGCATTCCGCTGGTTTATCTGCAAAAATTCAAAAGGAATCAATCACTTCCTGTTGATGTACATTAATCTTTCCATTACCGTTATTTATCAAAATGATATCACGGTACATTCTCCGCTGAAAAAATTGAACCCTTCAGCGTAATCACTTTAAATATTATTCAAAAGCAATATAGTCTGTGGGATTTACCGGTGCACCGTTATACCACAATTCAAAATGCAGGTGTGGACCATGGCTGAGCTCACCTGAATTTCCTACAATAGCTATCACCTCACCGGCCTTCACAACATTACCTACCGATTTGAGCAAGGCAGAATTATGTTTGTAAACCGACATAAGGTTGTTGCTGTGTTGAATGGCAATAACATATCCGTTCTGAGATGTCCAGTCGGCCAACACCACTGTTCCGTCCAGAACACTTTTAATAACTGCATCGGGTCCTGCAACTACATCCACTCCAAAATGTTTTTCAGTAGTATTAAAACGCGAAGTGATGGCTCCTTTCAGAGGTGTAAAAAAGTAAAAATTACTGATGGAGCCTCCACGGCTTCCATTGCTGCTATAATCTAAATTATAATCCTGCGGGTTCTCCATTTCAGCTCTCAGCAAGGAGTCCTCCACAGAATGTGTCAAGCTGCGTATGGTGTCATACAACTGTGGCATAGAAACCGTATCCAGCGAAACAGTTTTCTGCGACTGTCCGGTGATGAGGTTTTTAAGATTATTGATATATAAATCCTGTGCAGAAATCTGCTTTTGCAATGAGTCGGTGCGCAGCATATTATCAATGGCAGTACGTTTTATTTTCATATCGGTATATCCCGGAATATACTCCCGCAATGGTGTAAAAGCGATGATATAAATAGTAAACGTAATCAGGGTAATAATTATCGTTCCGGCAAACACAACTACATTAAGTGGTGACAGCAACAGAGAGGCTTTTTCCTCCAAAGTTTCATCGTTCATGATTACCAACCTGAACTTGTTCCTGAGACGGGTACCCAGTTTTATACGTTCTTTCTTCTGCTCTTTAGCCATACGTTGGTTAAACGAAAAAGTATTATTATGTTTGCCATCTTATTTGGGCAAATATCGTAATATTTACCTGCGCAATAATTTATGCAGAAAAAAGTTATTTCTTATCTCTACAATATCTTCACTTTGAAACATTTTACCAGAATTAAACTTGCACTGGTATTCACGCCTGTGTTGCTTTTCTTTTCCTGTTCAACAAAAAAAAATACTGTTGTAAACCGCGCTTATCATAACCTGACAGCACATTACAACGGATATTTCAATGCGCGCGAACGTGTAAAAGAAGGAGCTAAAACTCTGGCAGATTCACATACGGATCATTATGACCGTATTTTGGATATTTTCAAATATGGTACAGATGATAAAGCCAAAGCTATCTATCCAGACATGGATGCTGCCATCAAAAAAAGTTCTATTGTCATTCAGCGGCATAGCATGTTTATCAATGGCAAAGAGCGCTGCCGCTGGATACCTGATAACTACATGCTGATTGGTAAAGCTCAGTTTTATAAACATGATTTTTGGGCTGCAATTGAAACTTTCCAGTATGTAGCTTCTACTTATAAAGATAATCCCAAACGATTTGATGGGTTGATTTGGCTTATGCAAACACAAATGCAGTTGGGCAAAATGTCAGATGCTGAATATCTGCTCGATTATCTGAAAAGTGAAAAGAAACTTCCATCACGCTACAAAGCATTATTTGCTGCAGTGGCAGCCGATTTTTATCTGAAAAAAGAAAATTATCCCAAAGCGATTGAACAGTTAAACACAGCTGCTACACTTACAAAAGTAAGAGCAGACAAAATCAGATATACCTACATACTGGCACAGTTGTATCAGAAAACTGATTCCAACGAAAAAGCATTTGCGCTCTATCACCGGGTTATAAAAATGAATCCTGATTATGAGATGACTTTTAATGCGCTCATCAACCGTGCACGCTCTTTTGATATAAACAGCGCTGATGCCTCACAGGTAAAAAACGAACTGTTCAAGATGCTGAAAGACGAAAAAAACAAAGAATATCTTGATCAGATTTATTATGCACTGAGTGGAATTTCTATGAGAGAAAAAGACACCACACAGGCATTTAATTATCTGAAAGAGTCGGTAGCTGCCAGCACTTCCAACACCAATCAGAAAGGAATTTCTTATCTTGAAATGGGTGAAATCAGTTTCAGAAGATTAGACTTCAGGCAGGCTCAGCTTTATTACGACAGTGCTGCCACCAATATTTCTTCTGATTATCCTGACTATGCAATCATTCAAAATAAAAAATCGAATCTCGGCAGACTGGTAAAAAATCTGAATATTATTTCAAGAGGTGACAGTTTGCTTGCTTTGAGTGCATTAACTGAAGAAGAACAACGCAATCGCGTAAATGAAATAGTTGATACTGAAGACAAGGAAGCACAGAGGCTGAAAGAAGAAGAAGCTGCCAAAAAAGCTAAAGAGCAGGAAGAACAAAGCAACCAACAGTTTAGTCAGTTTCAGAACCAACCCAACAGAGAAGGTGTTACAGGAAGTACTACAGGCAGTGCCTGGTATTTTTATAATCAGAGTGCTATAAGTTTTGGATTTTCGGAGTTTGTGAAAAAATGGGGAAACCGCAAACTGGAAGACAACTGGCGTAGAAGCAGCAAAGAGTCAATGGCAGCTTTTGGCAGTCCTGAAGACGAAGAAGCACAAGCCAGGGCTGACAGTATTGAAGCTGCTGAACGCGCTTTGGCCGACAGCATCAGGCAACTGAACAGCGAAGCACGTAAGAAAATTTATTTCGATAATATTCCAAAAACTACTGCTCAGAAAGACGAAACCAATGCTCAGATTTTAGAAGCATATTACAATGTAGGTATCATTTATAAGGAAGCTCTTGCTCAGCCCAAACCCGCTGCCGATGACCTGGAAGAAATGATGAAACGTTATCCGGATAACAAATACAAACTTCCGGCTTACTATAATTTGTACAGATGTTATCTCGCTATCCCCGACTCAAACAAGGCTGATCATTACAAAAATATTATCCTAACGCAGTACGATGATTCTGAATACGCACGCATCATAAGCAATCCAAATTATTTTAAAGATGCACAACGCAAAACAGCCATCATGCAAGTGTTCTATGAAAACACTTACCGTGCCTTTATGAATGGACAATATGCTGATGTAATTGAAAGAAAATCAGCAGCAGACTCTTTGTTTCCGGGAAGTACTTTGTCACCAAAGTTTGCATACCTCAGAGCATTATCAATCGGATACACTCAACCACGCCCGCAATTTGAAACAGCTTTAAAAGCAGTAGTTACCTCTTACCCACGCGACTCGGTGAGTATTCTTGCAAAAGCAATTTTAGCCAAGATGCAAAACCCTACTGCCAGCGACAGTTTATGGAATGCTGAAAATGAAACTTTGCCATCAACACAGGTTAAGAATACATCATCTCTTTACTCTTTCATGCCCGATGTAAAACATAATGTTATAATTATTTTCTCTTCCGAACTACCATACGCCAATCAGCTGAAGGGCAGATTAAATCAGTTCAATCTGCGTAATTATGGAGCAAACAAACTAAATGTTAGCGATCTTACTGTTGATGGTAATGTTTATATGATGGTTCGTTCTTTTCCTGACCATACACAATCCAAAGAATATATTCTCGGACTCGACTCGGATGCATCCGTTTTTGAAGGAATGGATAAATCGGCATTTACGCTTTTCCCAATCAGCGAACAAAATTTCAACAAGTTTATAATTGACAAAGACATTAGTAAATACCTTGATTTTTACAGGGTTAACTACCCATAATCATTTTTTTTGTTAATAACTTTTATTTTTATCTTTGCGCCATTACACATTTAAACTTTTGAACCATGTTTGATAATCTGAAGGGTAAAACCACCCCCGTTAAAAGCAGTGAAAATCCATCCGGATCCATTAACATCATTGCAGCCGGAACTTCTATTGAAGGAGAAATCAAGTCGAATGGCGATTTGAGAATTGATGGCAACATCAATGGCTCTGTATTTTCAAAGGCAAAAGTTGTAATTGGTGCAACAGGTGTTGTTGAAGGAGATATTGTATGTCAGAATGCTGATGTTTCAGGAACTATCAAGGGTACATCAACAGTTACTGAAATGCTTTTTCTGAAATCTACTGCCAAAATTAATGGTGATATCAACACCGGAAAATTAGTAGTTGAAGTTGGAGCAAGCTTTACAGGTAACTGCAACATGGGCCCCATGGTAAAAGACATTAAAAATGTCGAACGAGCAGAAACAAAACTCCAGGAAAAAACTGCTTAACAACTACATGCGTTATGCGTCCATGGGAATTCAAATGGGCGTCATCATGTTTATTGGAACCTATGGTGGTTATCGCCTCGACAAATATTGCAACAACCATATACCGGTATTTACTTTGTTGTTTGCCCTCCTGTCTGTTGCAGCATCACTCTACCTCACACTGAAAGATTTTATCCGCAAAAAACCATGAACCGCTCCTACCCTAAGTATCTGATTCAGTTGGCAGGCGTTGCAATTTTGTATTGCTTTCTCTATTATATGATGCGCGATTTTTTAATGCCTCGCTTTTATGATCATTTCTGGAAAATTGCAGTATTCTTTTATCTCTTATTTGCAGCTATTCATTTTTTGCGACTGCGTCAATCCACAGGCAGTGGTTCTATCCGCTTCTTTATGGCATCCACTACCATCAAAATGTTTTTGCTATTGATTATACTGACCATTTACTTTTTTATAAACCGACAAAATGCGATTCCATTTGCCATCAGTTTTTTATTAGCCTATTTTTTATTCATGGTTTTTGATGTGGCAAAATCTTACAAACTGATGAAATCAGGTTCCTGAAATATTTCAAAAATCTCTTTCGAGTCTTTTATTATTCTAATTTTGCAGCCCTTATGACAATTGAACAATTAGACGAATGTAAAGAGCGCCTGGTAGCTCTGAGGGGGCACCTTTGACATTGATGTCAAGCTCCTCAAAATAAAAGAAGAAGAACAACTTTCGCATGCTCCCGATTTCTGGAATGACCCGAAACGTGCTGAGCAAATTCTGAAATCCATCAAGCTCAAAAAAAACTGGACGGATGCTTTTGCTTCCTTATCAGGTGCTGTTGATGATCTTGCCATACTTTTTGAATTTGAAAAAAGTGGTGATGCTTCTGAAGAAGAAGTAGAACATCAGTATCAAAAAGTATTGCAGCAACTGGAAGATCTGGAATTTAAAAACATGCTCAGTGGTGAGGAAGATGCATTGAGTGCAGTGCTCACCATCAATGCTGGTGCAGGCGGAACTGAAAGCTGCGACTGGGCATCCATGCTTATGCGTATGTACATACGATGGGCAGAACTGATGAATTACAAAATCAAAGAGATTGACAGGCAGGATGGCGATGTGGCCGGAATAAAATCAGTCACACTCGAAATAGAAGGCGACTTTGCTTATGGTTATCTGAAAAGTGAAAACGGAGTGCACCGTTTGGTTCGCATTTCGCCATTCGACTCCAATGCAAAACGTCATACTTCTTTTGCTTCGGTATTTGCCTATCCACTCATTGATGATACCATTGAAATTGAAATCAAAGATGCAGATATAGAAATGCAGACTTCGCGTTCAGGTGGTGCAGGCGGACAAAATGTAAATAAAGTTGAAACCAAGGTACAACTCAAACACCTTCCTACAGGAATTGTAGTAGTTTGTCAGGTTGAGCGCTCGCAAAGCGGCAACCGCGAACGTGCCATGCAAATGTTGCGCTCGCAGTTATACGAGTTGGAATTGCGCAAGCGCAATGAAGCAAAAGCAGCCACAGAAGCAGGAAAGAAAAAAATTGAATGGGGTTCGCAAATCAGATCGTATGTTTTTCATCCGTATAAAATGGTGAAAGACCTGCGCACCGATTACGAGACTTCAAACGTGCAGGCTGTGATGGATGGCGAACTTCAGCCATTTATGAAAGCTTATCTGATGGAATTCGGTGAAAAGGTTTAATCCATAAACCTGAAAGTCGTGCTTCACAAAACTTCTGCTATTGTTTTACATACCACACCTTACAGCAACACTTCTGTTATTGCCAAACTTTATACACGTGAATTTGGGTTGCAGGGATATTTGGTAAACAGTGTAAGAAGTGCAAAAGCTAAAAATAAAAATGCTTACTTCCAGCCACTAACCTTGCTCGACCTGGTAGTGTATCACAACCCTGCCAAAAATCTGCAACGCATCAGTCAGCTGGAATATCTTCACCGCTTTAGTCGAATACCTTTTCAGACACACACCGGAGCGCAGGCATTATTTATTGCCGAAGTACTTTATCGTACCATACGCGAAGAAGAAAGCAATCCTGTATTGTTTGATTTTATCACGGAATCAATCCTTTTTTTAGACAAAAGTGATGAACCACTTCCTGATTTTCATTTGTTGTTTTTGCTGAAACTGGCAGCATTTCTCGGTTTTGGACCTTCTGCAAATTTCAGTTCAAAGCAGTGTTTTTTCAGTTTGTCAGAAGGTGTTTTCACTGACAATACATCCATACCGGCTGTTCTGAATGAGGAAAATTCAGTCTTGCTATTTCAATGTATGAATGTGTCTTACGAGCAAACCGTTCTGAATCATCATCAAAGGCAGACACTACTGGAATCAGTCATTCAATACTACGCTTTTCACCTGCCATCAGGGTTCAGTTTACAAAGCCTTCCGGTGTTGTCACAGATTTTCACCTAATACTGTTTCCTGACAAAATTCACACTTTTCCTCTCTTTTTATTATATATTTTTGCATATTCATTTAAGTGAGATTTTATCGTGGAAAAAAAGCGTACCTACCTTGGCAATGCCGACCCAACAGCAATAGAAGAACTTTACAACAAATACCTTCAGAATTCGCAATCGGTAGATGAAACCTGGCGCGATTTCTTTGATGGTTTTGATTTTGCACGTGTCAACACTGCAGGTGCTACTGACACTGTATCCAATGTTGCATCGGCACATCTCGAAAAAGAATTTAAAGTACTGAGGTTAATAAATGATTATCGTGACAGAGGTCATTTATTTACCGCTACCAATCCGGTTCGCGACCGCAGAAAATATTTTCCAACACTCGACATTGAAAATTTCGGACTGACAAAAGAAGATATGTCAACCGTTTTTCAGGCAGGCAATGAAATTGGAATCGGACCGGCAACACTTGCTGCAATTATCTCTCATCTGCACGACACTTACTGCGCTTCAATTGGTGTAGAGTATAAATACATCCGCCATCCTGAAGTGGTGAAATGGCTGGAGCAAAAAATGGAAAGCACGCGCAACCGTATGGAGTTTTCTATTGCAGATAAAAAAAGAATTCTTCAGAAACTGAATGAAGCTGTAGTTTTTGAAAATTTTTTGCAATTAAAATTTACAGGGCAAAAACGTTTTTCTCTTGAAGGTGCTGAAACAACCATTCCTGCACTGGATGCAATTCTCGAATATGGAGCTGACATGGGCATTAAAGAATTTACCATTGGCATGTCGCATCGCGGAAGGCTTAATGTGCTTGCAAATATTCTGAATAAAAGTTACGAAGATATTTTTACTGAATTTGAAGGAAAAGAATTTGATGACAATGCTTTTGATGGTGATGTAAAATATCACCTCGGATTCTCAAGTGACCTGACTACTGCCAACGGCAAAAAATTGCACGTAGCAGTTATTCCAAACCCGTCACACCTCGAAGCTGTGGATGCAGTAGTGCAGGGAATCGTTCGTGCTAAAATTGATGCACAGGGCGGAACGGTAAACGACATTGCACCTATTCTTATTCATGGTGATGCAGCCATTGCAGGGCAGGGAATTGTTTACGAAGTCATTCAGATGTCGCTGCTCAAAGGATATTCAACAGGAGGCACCATACATCTCATCATCAACAATCAGGTGGGCTTTACAACCAATTATATTGATGCACGTTCGAGTACTTACTGCACCGATGTTGCAAAAGTTACTTTGTCACCGGTGTTTCATGTAAATGGAGATAATGCAGAAGCGTTAATTTATACGATTAAACTTGCGCTTGAATACAGACAGAAATATCACCGCGATGTTTTTGTAGATATTTTATGTTACCGCAAATATGGTCACAACGAAGGTGATGAACCACGTTTCACACAACCACTGTTGTACAAAGCCATAGCAACGCATCCCAATCCCCGTGAAATATATACACAGAAACTTTTGTCACAGGGTGAAATTGAAGCAGGACTTGCCAAAGAGATGGAGAAAGAATTCAAAGCATTGCTGCAGTCAAAATTAGATGCCTCCACAAAAATTGAAAAAGCAAAAATTGACAGTTTCAAAGAAGGTGCATGGAACAAACTTCGTTTTTCACAACCCGAAGATTTCTTAAAACAACCGGCTACTTCTGTAGATAAAGACACATTGCTCAGCATTGCAGATAAAATGACCAATCTGCCTGCCGATAAAAAATTCTTTTCGAAGATTACACGTTTGTTCAATGAGCGAAAAGAAATGATGAAAGGAGATGGCCGCCTCGACTGGGCAATGGGAGAGCTGCTTGCCTATGGTACCTTGCTGAATGAAGGAAATTCTGTGCGACTTAGCGGGCAGGATTGTGAGCGCGGAACTTTTTCACATCGTCATGCAGTAGTTCGTGTTGAAGATTCGGAAGAGCAATACACTCCACTGAATCATATCAGCGACAAGCAGGCCCCTTTTTATATTTTCAACTCACATCTTTCAGAGTATGGTGTTCTGGGATTTGATTACGGATATGGATTCGCTTCGCCAAACTCACTGGTGTTGTGGGAAGCACAATTTGGTGATTTCAGCAATGGAGCACAGATTATCATTGATCAGTATTTAAGCAGTGCTGAAGATAAATGGAAACGAATGAATGGCATTGTGATGTTGTTGCCTCATGGCTATGAAGGACAGGGAGCTGAACACAGCAGCGCACGTATGGAACGTTATCTTACGTTATGCGCCAAACATAATATGGTGGTTGCAAACTGTACCACACCTGCAAACTTCTTTCATATACTCAGAAGGCAACTTAAATGGCCATTCAGGAAACCATTGGTAGTGTTTACTCCAAAGAGTTTGTTGCGTCATCCTTTATGTGTTTCAACAATTAGTGATTTTACAGATAAGAATTTTACAGAAGTATATGATGATGTAAATGTAAAAGCTACTGATGTTAGCAGGGTAATTTTCTGTACAGGAAAAGTATATTACGATTTGATTCAGCATAGAACGGAAGAAAAAATAAATGATACAGCCATCATTCGAATTGAACAACTGTATCCATTCCCACAAGAAACAGTTGAATCACTTATCAAAAAGTATAAGAATGCTGATGAACTGATATGGCTTCAGGAAGAGCCAGACAACATGGGTGCCTGGGCATTTATTCAGCGAATGATGCCTGATGCAGGCTTCAAACTTCTGTCGCGACCTGAAGGTGCAAGTCCTGCAACCGGCTCGCACGAAACACATAATAAAGAACAGAGTCAGTTAATCAAATCTGCCTTTGAAAGAGTTACTGCCTGATGGTAGAATTTATTTTAGCAGCTATAGCTTAGTTGACTTCTCTATTCAGATTTTTTTGATCCGAAAGTGTATTGCAAAAAGAAAGCCAAGCCACTGTTGTATTGACCGCTTTCAAACAGTGGAGTGTTTGCACCGGTTTTGCGTATAGGTAATAATGAAGTGGAAAGTCGCATGGTGAGTGAAAGATGCTCTGAAAAATAAACGGACAATCCACCGTCAATACCTAATTCTGTTTTTTGAAAAGGTATCTGTCCGGTTAACTCACCTGCATTATCTTCTTCTTTTGAACCTACTAATACTCCAAAAGTAGGCCCCGCATGCACAGACACATACTTCACAGGACGGAATGTGTAAATCAAAGGAACTTCAAGATAATTAAGGCTCATTTTATAAAAATAATTTGCTGCTCCATTTTTAGGAGTGGGCGTTTTACTTCCTTTTTGTATAAACAACAATTCCATTTCTACCAACGACTTTTCGCTGACCGGCAGTATGGCACTTCCTCCTATAAACAATCCTACCTTATTAAATCCACTCAACTCATCTCCTGATACCTGACTGGAATTAATTCCTGCCAAAACAGCTGCTTTGAAAGACTGACCCCTTGCAATATTGTTAGTCATCAGAAAGAGTACAATTAAACCAATAATGCTTCTTAATCGAACAGGCTGAGTATTGAACATTCCGTTGTTTCTAAAATTCTTTAATTCAACAAATGTAAGCATAATGCCGTTGACATTCTCCTAATTTTGCTATACTGTAAAAACTCTCATCATGAAATATGTTCAGAAGTATTTCTTAATACAATTTTGCTCTGTTGCAATTTTCTTAACATTCATTCATTCGGTTAAAGTTTATGGCCAGAATTATTTGGATCTGGCAGGTGCAACCTATTGCTATCAACAACCATTTAATGATATTGACAAACCAAATTACAACACCATCAATCAGACAACTGCCTTTCTGAATGTTCCTCTTAAAATAAAAAAAGATTACCTGATGCTTTCGCCTTTCATGCAATTATATGATGTCAGGTTTGGAGATTATAAAACATCTTATCGCTCTGCCCAATTCTCAGTGAGCTGGCTGCATCAATGGAAAAATGAACGTTGGAATACGGCATTTGTTGCCATTGGCCAAAGTAATGCTCTTAAAACAAATTGGTTTGAGCAAAACACATTTCAGGCAGGAGGAGCCATTGTAAATACGTTTACAAAAAACGATGATTTTAAAATCAAATTCGGAGTTTATGGTAATGCTGAGTTTTTTGGTCCCTATTTTCTTCCATTGCTCGGTGTTGACTGGAACATCAGTGAGAGATTAGGATTATATGGTTTACTGCCCAGTTATCTTTTCTTAGAGTATAAAATTGTACCTGATAAATTTCACGGGAAAATTTCTTTTGATACAGAATTATCAAGTTATCGCAATCAACCAATGAATTATTTCAGAGTAAATGACAACCATGTTAAATTGGTCTTTGATTTATATCTCACGAAAAATGTAGTGTTTTCTGCAGAAGCAGGACATTCTGTTTTAAGAAAATTTGTATCAGGTGTGCGCAAAAACGGAAAAGCATCCGAAAGTGATTTAAACTACCGTGATGCTTTTTTAGTAAGAGCAGGTTTGTATTTCAGAGTTTCTACTGAGAGTAAAAACTAAAATAAACTACTGAAGACTATAAACAGAGATGCACTTCGTTTTAATCTATCAATAATTTTTGTGCAAAGTTCTTCACCCCGTCAGTAACATTTACAAAATACATTCCTTTAGGAAAATCATTTACTGCAAAACGATAACTTCCCGATTGTATATTTTTTCTGTCGCTGTAAACTACTTTTCCCATCATATCAGTAACTTCAATCCGGAAATCACCGGTGTGGCTGAGCGAAACAACCAATTCATTGTGAGCTGGATTTGGCGAAACAGACATAACATTTTCATTCGTATTAATCTGATTGATTCCTGTGCTGCTTACAGTATAAATCTCTGCAGTGTTTGTTGGGAACAATGTAACCTCCAAACCTCCGGCAATGATGAATTTATTACCTAATGCTGTAGCCGCACCCATACAACGAGCTATTGCTAATGTATCAGTATTCCAGGTTGCAGTGGTTGTATCCAGAATGTCAACCGTACTAAAAACACTTGCTAAAGCATTATCGGAACCTCCTGCAAAAATCACCAGTCCACTCATGGATGCTGCAGATAAATAACCTCTCGCCTGAGACAGTGAATCCACTGACCATGTATTTGCAGCCGCATCATAAATATCAATCACCTTACTTACCTGATTAGCCATATCAAACCCACCGGCAAAATAAATTTTATTACCACAGGCTGTTGCAGCAAGTCCATAACGTGCCTGCGAAAGTGTATCTGTTGACCATGTTCCTGTTGCAACATCATAAATATCTACCGTGTTAAACACAACTCCATTTAAATTTTGTCCTCCTGCAAACACAACTTTTCCTGCTGCAGCCGCACCTGCCAGTTCATAACGTGCCTGCGACAAATTAGCCGTTGTCCAGGCCATCGTTAATGTATCATAAATATCAACCTTACTATAACTTACACCCATGTTGGCATCCATACCTCCAGCAAACAAAATCTTTGATCCGTAGGCCGCACCGGCTAATCTCGTTCTTGCATCAGAAAGCTGATTGGTTGTCCATACATTCGAAGTTGCATTATATTGATCAACGATGTTAAACACCGACAAAATCCAGTCATCAGCTCCACCTGCAAACATGGCTACATTGCCTGTTGCTGCAGCAGCAAGCCACGTCCTACCCTGTGAAATAGAGCCTGAAGTCCATGTTCCTGTTCCATAATTATACATATCCAGTGCAGGTGGCGGTATTGATATCATGCCTATACCTCCGCCAAAGATGGCTGAATTACCGGCACTGGTTGCTGCCAGTGTTGAACGAGCGCTGCTGATTGTGGCTGTGCTCCATTGTGCCTGGGCTGTTGCAGCCACCAAAGCCACAAATAATATGAGTAAAGTGATTGATTTTTGACCTTTCATTTTAATTTGATTTTATGAGTACAATGTTAAGCAGAATCTGTAAGTCATTAACAGGTCGTCCCAAAAAAACAATTGGTCGTCCTAACCTTAAATTCAGAAAAGAGAAACATAACCATTGCTTTAAATCAGTCGAACAATAAATTATCTGAAGACTTCAATTCAAGAGGGTCCAATTCAGCAATGGCAGTCACCATCTGAATATCCTTAATTTTCTTTATCACTAATGGGAAGTCAAAACGAGCTCCATAATTTTTGACAATGAAAAAATAATCGAATGCAGGTTTTTCGGGAATCAGTGTTGCATGAACACTTTTATTGGAAAGTACATAATATTTAATCCCATACCTGTCTTCTGCCACGTAAAATGAAAACAAAGCTGTTGCTCCGGGTTTGCCGAGATATAATTTATAATCTTCCTGACGTTTGAATGCAAGGTCAAAAGCTTCATTCAGCTCATAACAAAAGCGATAATCTTTATACGAACAAATAACTCCTGCCATCAGGAAATCATATTCATAATCTGCTTCGAGCTTTAATACTTTTTTTGCTGCCACAACAGGTGAAATTGAAAACGATATTAAAAAAACAAATTTAATTTAGCGCAAAAATAAGGTAAGATGGAATTGAATTACGGCAGCGATGAACATTTTATGCGTGAAGCTTTGAAAGAAGCCAAAGAAGCCCTGGCTGCTGACGAAATTCCAGTAGGTGCAGTGATAGTTCATTCAGGAAAAATAATTGCCCGTGGCCGCAATATGACTGAAAAACTGAATGATGTAACCGCACATGCAGAGATGATTTGTTTTACTTCGGCAGCCAATTACATGAATTCTAAATATCTCAAAGACTGCACGCTGTATGTAACACTGGAGCCCTGTGTGATGTGTGCAGGAGCCTCTTTCTGGACACAAATACCTCGCATAGTATATGGAGCTTCAGATGAAAAACGCGGCTACACGACAATAGCCCAGGGTGTGATTCACAAAAAAACACAGATTAAAAAAGGCGTACTTGAAGAAGAATGCAGCACATTGCTAAAAGATTTTTTCAAAAAGAAAAGAAAGTAACAGCACTAACAATGTGCCGGCTGAAATTTAAAAATTTATAGCCTGCAACATAGAATCAGTCAAAGGTTTGTTCAGAAACCTTTTTACAAAACGGTTTTTATTAGCACGGTTGAGGTCTTTAAAACTGTCGGAACTTGACAGCAATATGATTTTACATTTCTTATGTATTGCTTCAGGTAGCTTCTCAAATTCATCCAAAAAAGCAAAGCCATCCATTTCGGGCATTACAATATCGAGAAAAATAATTTCGGGAAGCTGTTCTGCAGGTGTAGTGGTGAGAAAATCGAGTGTTTGTTTGGCACTGGTGTAGGTGCTTGTTTTATCACAAAAATCAGAATTGCTGATTACCTGTTTTATCATGAGTTGTTCAGCCTCACTGTCGTCAACCACTAAAACGTTATTGTATTTCTTACTCATAAGTTATTATTCAAAAAATGTTGTGCTGCTTTGCGAATAATTATTTGGAATTTCAATGGTGAAAGTTGTTCCTACATTCAGTACAGACTCCACAAAAATTTTTCCTCCTAACTTTTCAATTATTTCTTTAGTCATAAACAAACCCATCCCTCTTCCCAGTTCGCGCTTGCTGTCCTTGTCAAACAGATTAAATATTTTGTCCGTTTCTTCGGGAGCTATTCCTATTCCGTTGTCCTGAATATGAATAATGGCTTTGTCTTTATCATTAAAAACATTCAGTCTTAATTTCGATTTATCTCCTGTTATATTTCTGTATTTAATTCCGTTGGATATAAGATTATTAAACACCAGTGAGAGAAGTTTTTGATTGCCGGCAAATGGTGCTGTAGTTTCTTCATGAAATTCAATCTGAATCTGATCAATTCCTTCAGTATATCGAAGGTTGTCCACAGAGTGCCTGTATATTTCATTGAAATTAACCGGCACTGCAGACGTATTTACCATCTGCACCTGTCGCATTACTTCTCGTGTTTAATTGCCGGCTTTTCAGTACTTACAAAAGAACCAGCCTGCTCAATGCTATGACCATAAATGCCAATGTAGCCTGCCTCAGGAAAAGGTATTACCGAAAAATGAAACAAATATTCATGATATCTGATAGTTGCATCGTGCTCCTTGGGTGCCTTCGTATTGAATATTTCAGGATAAATCATTTTTGCCTGATTATTTACCGGCTCATTCAGTTTGCACTGCCAGTAACTGAGAATGGGCATTGCTGCTACATTGTGATAAACCACCTTACCGGAATAATCAATTTTTATCACCGGAAACATATTGTTTTCATGAGGTGAAACGAAGTTTGAATTTTTCTCTGCCATGAATATTTTGTTTAATTGAACAATAGTTGAACGAAACTTTTCCATAAAGGCTTATGATCCATACTGACTGTGCTTACATCTGTAAGGTTTTGCCGAAAATAATTTCTTAAAAACCGATTATACAGAATGAAAACCCCGGAATCAATTCTTAAAAACACCTCCTTTTCAGGTGTAAGAAAAGCAAACTTTCAGTCAAAATCTTTGTTAGGATGACATGGTTTCAGATTCAAATCATTTTTCACGGGAAAATTTACTTTTGCAAAAATTTTAATTATCAAATAATATCATGCCATATCCAGAACAATTTTGCGCACCTATGCGCCAGGATTTAACCTCTGCAGGATTCGAAGAACTAAAAACTCCGGTAGATGTAGATGTAGCCATTCCTAACAGTAAGGGAACCCTTCTGCTGATGATAAACTCTGTTTGCGGTTGTGCTGCCGGAACAGCACGCCCGGGGGCGAAACTTTCGTTGAGAAACGAAAAGAAACCGGACAGACTGGTTACCGTTTTTGCAGGACAAGACCTTGAAGCTACTGCACAGGCACGCAAATACACAGCTCCATATCCTCCATCATCACCAAGTATTGCACTCTTCAAAGACGGACAACTTGTTCACTTTGTAGAACGTCATAACATTGAAGGATATTCAGCTGAACAAATTGCCGAAGGGTTGCAGGCAGCATACAATAAATTCTGCTGAGAAAAATTTCGGGTAAAGAGTTTCTTGAATCACTCTTTGCAATAAGTTTTAATGGTTACTTTTGTTTGACATATAAGTTAAACCGAAGTAACCATTTTTTATGCTTGTTAAAACCTACGGATGTGCTGTTTACGGAATCAATGCCACACCTATTACTGTTGAAGTAAATGTAGGACAGGGAACCAAGTTTTTTCATGTAGGCCTGCCTGACAATGCCGTGAAAGAAAGCCAGCAACGAATAGAAGCTGCTTTAAAAAATACCGGTTTTAAAATGCCGGGTAAAAAAGTAGTAGTCAATATGGCTCCCGCTGATATCAGAAAAGAAGGCTCTGCTTATGACTTGACCATTGCCATGGGAATATTAGCAGCCAGCGAACAAATAGTAGCTCCCGGAATGGAAGAATATATCATCATGGGCGAATTATCACTTGATGGCGGACTGCAACCCATCAAAGGATCGCTGCCCATTGCCATAGAAGCACGCAAAAACGGATTCAAAGGATTTTTTCTTCCACATCAGAATGCACGCGAAGCTGCCATTGTAAGCGACCTTGATGTGTATGGAATCAACAATATTAAAGAAGTAATTGATTTTTTCACAGGTGAAGCAACGCTGCAACCAACCATAGTGAATACCAGAGATGAATTTTATGCAGCACAAATACAAAGTGAATTTGATTTTTCAGATGTAAAAGGTCAGGAAAATATAAAACGCTCACTGGAAATAGCAGCTGCAGGCGGACACAATGTAATTTTAATAGGACCACCGGGTGCAGGCAAAACGATGCTTGCAAAACGATTGCCTACCATATTGCCGCCATTAACATTGCACGAGGCATTGGAAACTACCAAAATACATTCAGTAGCAGGCAAAATGGGCAAACAGGCATCGCTGATTTCAGTGCGGCCATTTCGATCGCCACACCACACCATCAGCGATGTGGCCTTGGTTGGCGGGGGAGGAATACCTCAGCCAGGAGAAATATCACTGGCACACAATGGTGTTTTGTTTCTTGACGAACTTCCTGAGTTTAAACGCACCGTTCTGGAAGTGATGCGTCAGCCACTGGAAGAAAGACGGGTAACCATTTCGAGGGCAAAATTTTCGGTGGAATATCCTGCGAGTTTTATGCTGGTAGCTTCCATGAATCCTTGCCCGTGCGGATTTTACAACCATCCCGAAAAAGAATGTGTATGTGCTCCCGGTGTGGTACAGAAATATCTCAACAGAATATCGGGTCCTTTGCTCGACAGGATTGACTTGCACGTAGAAGTTACTCCGGTACCTTTTTCTGAATTGTCGAAACAACGTTTGTCCGAAAAGAGTGAGGACATACGCAAACGGGTGGTAGAAGCACGTCAGATTCAGGCACAACGCTATAAAGAAAATGAGGGTATTTACTGCAATGCACAGATGAGCAGCAAGATGTTACACTCTATATGCAAAATTTCGGAAGAAGGAAATCAGCTATTGAAAACGGCTATGGAACGATTAGGATTGTCGGCCAGGGCCTATGACAGAATTCTGAAAGTTTCGCGTACGGTGGCCGACCTTGCCGGCAGTGAAGACATCAGAACAGAACATCTTGCAGAAGCCATACAATTCAGGAGCCTGGATCGCGAAGGCTGGGCAGGCTAAATTTTCGCAGGAAAATTTTTTTTTAACGGAAAAAAGCTATTTTTGCCGTCCCTTTACAAAGTGTAATTCGTGATTACACGTGTTTTAGTTTCGCCTGTTGGCGGAATGGCTTGGGTTAAGAAAAGCATTTTTCTGTTTCGGCAGAAATTCAATGAGGCAAATTCCTCCTTAGCTCAGCTGGTTAGAGCACATGACTGTTAATCATGGGGTCCCTGGTTCGAGCCCAGGAGGGGGAGCAAAACCTCGCAGCAATGCGAGGTTTTTATTTTAAAATATCCGTTTACGATGTACCATGTTTATGTGCTTTTCAGCACAAAAAGCAATATTTTTTATGTTGGACAAACTTCTGACCTTGATGAAAGAATTATACAACATAATGAAACTGCAATTGATAATTTTACCTCTAAACACCGGCCTTGGGTACTCAAAGCTTCTATTGCTGTGGATGATTTAAAAAAGGCTCTTATGCTTGAAAAATTCATCAAAAGGCAAAAACGAAAATCGTTTATTGAGTTACTAATACTTAAACATAAGGAAATTGATTTCCTTAATTGGCTATTCAATAAGTCTAAAATATTATAGTGGAACTGTTAATCATGTTCCGCTCCCGCAGTACTGCGGGACTGCGGAACTGGTTCGAGCCCAGGAGGGGGAGCAAAACCTCGCAGCAATGCGAGGTTTTTATTTTAAAATATCCGTTTACGATGTACCATGTTTATGTGCTTTTCAGCACAAAAAGCAACATTTTTTATGTTGGACAAACTTCTGACCTTGATGAAAGAATTATACAACATAATGAAACTGCAATTGATAATTTTACCTCTAAACACCGGCCTTGGGTAATCTGACTTGTTCTGAAAAAAGTTCACAATTTTGAATACGCGTAAATAAACTTCTTCATACAACAATTGCCTTATTAGTCATATTCTCCCTATATCCACTTAAAAAAATCTTAACTACATTTTTATCTTGATTTAAGTGTACATCTACTTTTCATGCTGTCACCATAGCTTCGCTGTTTAAACCTTTCAGTATATTTATCATCTAATTTATAAAACTTTTCATAACAGCAATTTCTTTTCTGTTTGACCGGTAATTCATTTACAACATGACAAGGAAACTTAAAAAATATTTCTTACTTTTCATTACTTCAGTTTCGTTTTTTGCACTGATGTCTTTCTCAGGAAAGTCTTTGAATGATTCTGATGTAAAATTTCCCTATAAAGAAGCCGGACTTACAGAACGCGAAGCTGCAGCACACTTATTGAACAGATTCACCTTTGGCCCAACACCACACGAAGTTGATAAGGTTGTACATCAGGGATTGGAAAATTGGTTTTTGCAACAACTTTCAGCAAAAAATAATGATGATGAATTAAACCGTATGCTTCAGGGATATGACGCACTGACCATGAGCAATGCCGAAATTCTTAAAAAATATCCCGGCAACGCTGAAATTCAAAAAATGGCAATGGAAGATGGATTGATGAATAAAGATTCGCTTGCCAAAGGAAGTCAGAACAAAAAGAAGTTGATGAATGATTACAGAATGGACAACGGATTCGGAACCTATAAACAATTGTATAGCCAACTCATCAATCAGAAAATTTTACGTGCAACTTATTCTCAAAATCAATTGCAGGAAGTGATGACTGATTTCTGGTTTAATCATTTTAATATTTCATTAGCAAAAAGTAAGTTCGGAATATTCGCCATTCCATATGAAAGAGATGCGCTGAGAAAAAACTGTCTTGGAAATTTCGAAGAACTACTTTTAAGCACAGCCAAATCGCCTGCCATGCTTCAGTATCTGGATAATGCTTCGAGTACAGGAAGAAATTCAAAATTCGGTGGAACAAAATCGGACCTTGAAAGACGACTGGCAAAATATAAAAATGACAACACACCGGCAGGAAAAAAGATGCAGGAAAAAATTCAAAGGCAATTAAACAGTGGGTTGAATGAAAACTATGCACGTGAATTAATGGAGTTGCATACGCTGGGTGTTGATGGCGGATACACACAAAAAGATGTGACCGAAGCTGCACGTGTACTTACGGGATGGAGGTTTTACATTCCAACAGGAGAACATTCAAAAAATATTATCAGACCAGGTGTGATTGATAATGCTGAATCGAGAAGACAGGGGTTTGTGCATGATGGTGATTTCTTCTTTGCCATAAACAAACATGACGATGAAGCGAAAACCGTATTGGGTAAGAAATTTCCGGCAGGCGGAGGCTATGGCGAAGGACTTGAACTTTTTCATTTGTTGGCTACTCATCCTTCCACTGCCAAATTTATTTCTAAGAAAATAGCTATTCATTTTGTGAGTGATAATCCTCCTCAAAGTCTGATTGATAAAATGGCGAAGACATTTCTTGAGAAAAAAGGCGACATCAAACAAGTATTGCTTACCATGGTACAGTCGCCCGAATTCTGGTCGAAAGATGCTGTAAGAGAAAAAATAAAATCACCGTTTGAACTTGCCATCAGTACCATGCGCATATTAAACACAAGCAGCATCAACAGACCTGATGTGCTGAACAGATGGATTACAAAAATGGGGCAACGCATTTATTTCTATCAGGCACCAACCGGATTTCCTGATAATGCAAAATATTGGATCAACACAAGTTCATTGCTTAATCGTATTAATTTTGGCTTGGCTGTTACTTCCAACAGAATACCGGGTCTGGACTATGACCTTGCCGCACTGAATGATTATAAAGAACCTGACAGTCCTGAAAATGCACTGGAAGTTTACTGCAAACTTTTACTGCCTGAAAGAGATATTACCTCCACTGTGAAACGTCTGACACCTTTGCTGAACGACCCCGATCTCGGAAAAAAAGTTGAAAAAGCCTCTAAAGAAAGTGCAGCCAATGCTGATGACGATAGTGATGATCAGAAACCAATGACTCCTCCTACAAAAAAGAAAACCGATAATTATACAGGGAGTTTAAGTTTCAACAACAGCAGTTCACTCAAACAGGTGGTGGGAATTA
>WBZR01000596.1_pt2 | contig 33065 bp, 31 predicted proteins | sample 5204231 | NCBI WGS metagenome assembly WBZR01 (sample SAMN12412403, study PRJNA552823) | activated sludge metagenome | isolation source: activated sludge from anammox sidestream of wastewater treatment plant... | place: USA: Virginia | collected 2017-08 | reverse complement strand
CGGCCGCGGCTGTCTTGCTGACGAGTTTTGCCAACAGCTTCGCCACCTTCCTGCTAGGCGGACTCCTCTTCGGGATGTCGGGAACCTCGTTCTCGGCGGGAGTTGCTTACACCAGCCTCTACTTCCCCAAGGAGAAACAGGGCACGGCACTGGGCTTGTTTGGAATGGGCAACGTAGGGGCTGCCCTGACCACCCTCGGTGCGCCGGCCCTCCTTGACAAACTGACCAACGGTGGGCAGAACCTGGATGGCTGGCGGCAACTTCCCATGATCTACGCGGGCATCCTCGTCGCGACCGCGGCCCTGTTCGCAATCTTCACAGAAAACAAGCGGTCCGAAGGCGCGGGAACGCGCACGTTGGCGAATATGCTCAATCCTCTCCGAGACACCCGAGTTTGGCGCTTCGGCCTCTATTACTTCCTCCTCTTTGGCGGCTTCGTCGCTTTGGCCCAGTGGCTTGTCCCCTATTACGTGAACGTGTACGGAATGTCCCTCGCGACGGCGGGCGTCTTGGCGTCGGCCTTTAGCCTGCCCTCGGCCATGACCAGGGCGATTGGAGGTTTCGTGGCCGACCGGTTTGGGGCTAGAACGACGCTCTATTGGGTCTTGAGCGGCTGCACCCTGCTGTTTCTCCTCCTGATGGCACCAAGGATGGACATCCGTTCGCCGGGAGAGGGCATCATGGCCGACCGAGCGGGCACGGTCACGGCGGTGGCCCAGGACGCGGTGACGATAGGTGAGCAGATCTATACGCTCAAAGTGCAAGCGCCGGACAAGACAGACCGAAATGAAGCCAACCTGATCCTGCCCACTTTTCAATCATGGCAGGAGCCCGCCGTGCAAGTGGGCCAGGAGGTCAAGAAGAAGGAGCTCGTTGCAAGGGGCGTTACCCACGTCTACTTTCAAGCCAATCAATGGGTCTTCACTGCGCTCGTGCTCTTGGCCGGTCTGCTGATGGGCGTTGGCATGGCCGCCATCTTCAAGCACATTCCAAACTACTATCCCAACGATGTCGGGGCCGTCGGCGGCATCGTGGGGGTGGTAGGGGGGCTCGGAGGGTTCGTTTGCCCGATCATCTTCGGCTATCTGCTCAAGTCCGCTGGTCTTTGGACATCGTGCTGGTTCTTCTTTGCCATGCTAGCGCTCATTAGCGTTGTGTGGATGCATCTCGTCGTCCTCAAATTGGCGAAACACACGGATGTGGGTGATCAAGGCTACCAACCCCAGTAAGTCATAGCCGTGCAGCAAGGACGCAACTAACGATCAACGCTTGAGTGCCAGATCGCTCTCCATCAGAGGACGGAAAACTGTCACACGAGGTGCACTCCAGCTCGAGGACCTACCTGGTGCGTATCGGATGTGGGATGAACTCCCCCTCCTCGTTTTGGTTCGTAAATGAGGAGGGGGGCAGGGGGGTGGAGACTCCCACCTTCGCCCAGTACATCGTGTTCAGCGGGAAGCCCTTGCGCGCGGTGTGGACCACCTCCTCGCGCTGCTTGTCCCTGTAGATGAACTCGCGCTGGTAGGCGGGGCGGATGTTGAGCTTGCCGAGGTAGCCGCGCACCCCCTCCTCCCCCGTGTCCGAGTAGCCGTCCACCAACTCGCGGACGGTCACGTTGCGCAGTTCAATCTTCATGTCTGCTCAAAAGGGCACCACCCGGTGCCCAGCCTCGTCCAGGAAGAGGAACTCGAGCGGCGCCGTCAGCGGCCCGACCCGCTTCAAATAGCGTTGCGCCACTTCGATGTCCCTTCCAAAGACCATGAACCGCCGCGATGCTTCCACCTTTTGCAAGAGCCAGATGCACTCCGCGATCGCTTGCCACTTCGCGGCGGGAACAGAGATGTTCTTGAGCCACTTGCAATCGCCGACGATGCTCCCGTCCTCGCTCACCAAGTCGAACTTCCACGGCACTGTTCCGCCCACAAGGACCGACCGCTCCTTGAGCTCCGTCCCCCAGAGTTCCGAGAAGTAATCCCGGGCGCAGCCCTCGAAGGACTTCCAATCGCAGGCGACCCAGGTCACTTCGCTTTCGGCTTCCCGCAGACAATGCACCGGCCCGTGTTGTGGGCGAAGTTGCCATGCTCGCCTTCACAGAAGCCGCGGTCGCACTTCGAGCAGTACCGTCGTGTTTGCCGCCGCCGCTGAAACGCGTCGCGGCATATCCAGCAGTCCACCCACTCGCCCTTCTCAATCAGTGCCTTTGCGTTTTCGTCGTTGTCGCTCGTCTCTTCTAACCCCCCATCCTAGCTGTGCGCGATCACCGTCAGCGTCGAGGACCAGTCCGTCGTCACCGCGTCGTTGTCCACATACGCCGCCTGGTAGCGCCGCTCCTCCGGCGGCCCGGAGGCAAGAGGCGGGCGGTTGTCCACGAAGGGCGGGTTCATGTCCGTGCCCAGGTCGGTCCAGGTCGTCTCCGCCCCGCGCTGCGAGCGCACCCGCAGCCCGTCGTGCCCTTGCCGCGGCCAATCCACCTGCACGTTGTAGCCCGGCAGCGCGGTCCCGGTCAGCGCGGGCGGGGTCGTCCCCGGCGCGCTCGTCGTGCCCACGATCCCCAGGTCCTGCCCGATCGCCGGCGTATAGCCGGGGTCCGATTTGATCCGGTTCGCGATCTGCCGGTACCAGGCGATCAGCCCCATGATCGAGCCCAGGCCGAAGGCGGGGTAGGCGGTGGCGGTCGGCGGGGTCGGGAGCGCGGTCCCCAGGGGCGCGTAGAGCACGATGTCCTTCACCTGGGTGTACTCCTGGGCGTCCTCGCGGATGTTGTTCACCGTGTTCACCGCGTTGGCCAGGTTGGTCGAGTTCGTGTTCGCCTGGGTCACGTCGGCGGCGACGATGGTGGTGAGGGCGGGCTCGTGGACGGCGAGCTTGACCGCGAAGTTCTGGGCGAACGAGATCAACTGCGTCTCGGTGAGGTCGAGAAAATCAGCCATGGTGTTGTGTTTGTACCCCTTCTCCCTCTATTCGCGGAGCGCGCGCCCGTATTCCTGCCCGTTCCCCTTGTATTCTTGAGCCGCCCCCTTGTGATTTTGCGTCCCACCCTCGTAGGCGCGTCGCAAAAACATGGGGGTACGCGGCTCCCCCTTGTGTTTTTGCGGCTCACCCTCGTGTTTTTGTCGCTCAACCCTAGGGGTACGCGGCGCCCCCTTGTGTTTTTGTCGCTCACCCTTGTGTTTTTGTGGCTCACCCCTGTATGCGCGCGGCTCCCCCCTGGGGGTGGACGGCGCGCCTACGGGGGTGCGGGGCGCGCGGACGGGGGTTTTGAGTCTGGGGAGGGGGCTTTGAGCCTGGCGCGGCCCCTCGCCTCACCCGCGCTTGCGCTTGATGATGAGGCGCTTGTAGACGGCTCGCTTGGTGCTTGCGAGGCCGAGTTTTGTGCGGCCGACATTACCGACATACTCGGGTCCGAGTCGGGTGACCCCCATGGCTGCGGCTGAGTATCCGTCGGTGCTGCCGCCAATGATCTCGAACTGGTCGGGATTATATTTGTCGAGGAAGGTGATGGGGACGCCCATCGCGCCGTCGTAGTCCTCGGGGATGTCGGCGACCTTGCCTACCTCGATCGCGTCGTAGTTGTCGTAGGTCGGATACTCGGCGGGGGAGTATTTCTTGAAGAGCTTGATCTCCTCGTGCCGCTTCGCATGGTCCATGTTCGTGAACCACATGATGCTGCCCATGCTGAAGTATTTCACGCCGTTCTCGACCTTCTTCCGCGACTCGGTTTGGATGTCGTAGTCCGGCGGGACCTGGAACCACTTCGTTCCGCCGTTGTCCACGCCGAGCCAGACCTTGTTCTGCTTGATGAGGATGAAAACTTCCTTGTACGTGATGGCGTTCTGGTTCCCGATGATGAGGAACTTCTTTTTGTGCGCGACGAGCTGGGCGACGTACTCGCGGAAGAGGGAGAAGGGCGGGTTGGTGACGACGACGTCCGCCTCCTCGAGCATCTGGACGCACGCCTTGCTGCGGAAGTCGCCGCCGGGGTAGGTCCCGTCCCCCTGGAGCGGGCGGGCGACGTTCTTCTTGCGCCGGAGGAGCTCGCGGACGTCCTGCTCGTCGATCGCGCCGTCCTTGTTGAGGTCGGGGACCTCGACGATCTCGACGGCGTAGGGCTCCTTGGACTTTGGCTTGAGGCCCTCGATCTCGAAGAGGGGGAGCTGGCCGCCGACGACGGGCGAGCCGGCGTAGGTGGTGGCGATGAGCTTTTTGAGCTTGAGGTCGTTGAAGTTGAGGGCGAAGTACTTGAAGAAGTTGGACTCGTAGGGGTCGTCGCAGTTGCAGAGGACGGTCTTGCCTTCGAGGTGCTTTCGGTAGTGGCGGAGTTCGTTGGCGATGTCGGCCATCTGGGTGTAGAACTCGTCCTGCTTGGCGCGCTTGGCCTGGGAGAGGGTGCGGTTTCCGGCGGTGGCGGCCATGGGTGTGATTCTATTCGATTGGGGGCGGGGCAGGTACAACTTGGCCAAATGAGTCAGCACACCGCGCGGATCGGATGGAACCTTCGGGCAGACGACGAGTTTGCCAAGGGGCGCTACAGTCGCGACCATGAGTGGGAGTTTGACAGCGGGGTCAAGGTGCCGGCGTCCACTGCCATGTCGGAGATCGCGTCGCCGGACACGGTGGACCCCGAGGAGGCACTCGTAGCCGCTCTTGCGAGCTGCCATATGATGACGTTCCTCTACTTCGTGCACAAGGGCGGCTTCGTCGTGGAATCCTATGACGACACCGCCGTAGGGGAGACGGACAAGAACGACCGCGGTAAGACTTATGTCGCCCGCGTCACGCTCAGCCCGGCGATCCGGTTCGCGGGCAGCGCCCCCACCCAGGCCGAGCTCGACGAGATGCACCACCGCGCCCACGAGGACTGCTTCATCGCCAACTCCGTCGTGGCCGAGGTCACGGTCGCGGCACGGATCGTGAACGACTAGCGCGAAACGACGGAATACGTCACAAACCGCGAGGTCATCGGGGGCTCCTCGCCCGCAGCCTTTGCCTTGCGGATGTCCTCGAAGCCCCGCTTGTGGCCCTCCAAGAACTCGGGGGAGCCGACCCACCCGTCGAAGCACGACTTGTCCTTCCAGTAGCTCACGATTAGATAAGGTTCTGGCTGGTCCTCGGCGCGCAACACCTGCATCCCCAGAAAGCCCGGCATGGTGTCAATCATCTTCGCCCTGGAGCAGAACAGGCACTCGAAGCGCTCCGAGTAGTGCGGCTTGCAATCAATATAGTTGACGGCAACGTAGCCCACTTGTTCCAGGTCGAGCTGACCTGTGGTCTGCATGCGGGATACAGGACAACCGTCCGACTTCGGCCCAGGGCTCATGCGCCCAGTATGGCCCCGCGACAACCGGGCTCTGGGCCGCTTTGCCGGCCTCCCTATGGTCGAGCGCCGGGAGTGGGCAAGGAGAAGCACGGTAAGGGGAGGGAACCGGACGAGGCTCGCGGCGAGGAGCCTCCCTGGGGCTGGATCCGGTGGGGCGGGCCGATCGCGGAAAGCGGACGGATGACACCGAGGATCCACTTCCGAATCTCGGGCTCGGTCAGGTCAATCGCGCCGGATCCGTGGTAGGGCACGCCGCCGTTTAGTACGGCCCAGCCATAATAGGGCAGCGTGTTGCCCTGAGTGCTAAAGGCATAGGAGATCACCCCCACGAGCCGCCCGTTCAAAAAGCACGCCCCCCCCGAGTCTCCGTTCACGGCGGCTGCGTCCGGGTCTGTGCCGAGCATCGAGACTAGGGCGGGCCCTAGTCCAAACATGTTCCACTTCCAAGCGATGGAATTCGTACCGGCGTGCCTGCCGAAGTTTCCATAGCGGATGTCGTATCCGTGCCACTGAAAGTTGGGATACCCGGTACCACCGTACCCCACCCATGTCACGGAAGCCCCGATGGGTGCGGATGCGCCCAGCGGGTGCCAGCCGGGCAAATCTTGATCGAAGAGAAAGATGGCAAGGTCGTGTTGCGGGTGGTTCACCCGTTGCGCGGCCGTAAAGATCTGACCGTTCAAGCCAAACGTGAGGCCGGGGACGTGCTTCGCTGTGATCATCGCTCTCCGGGCGATCGCGGTACCCGAGCCACCCCCGCATTCCCCGACGAACCTATACTGTAGATCCAGCCCGCGATCCGGAGCGACGGCATACGCTGGCGACGCCACGAAGAACACCGCTAGCCAAAGGCTAGCCTTGCCGCTCACGTTAATCATGGTGACAGCATACCGCTCGTGCTACACCCATATCGTGCAACACGGTCCAAGGCCACCAAGCAGCTGACCTCAGCGGCCACTCGCGAGCCGGTCGAGCTCGGAGAGTGTGAACCGGACGCTTACGATATAAGGGGGCTCGCCTGCCGTCCAATGGCCGTAGGTCGTGCAAACGAACGTCCCGTCCGGCAAGACCTCGACCCCCGGATAAGCACAGTCGGAGCCGTCCTTATTGTCCATGAGCCGGACGCGGTATTGGCCGGGCTTGCCCTTCTCGATGTCCTCGAAGCCCCCCACCCAAGCGACCCAATCGCCGTAGGTCGGACTGTCCGGGGCCATGTCCCGGAAGCTCACCACGAGGCGGCCGTCTGGAGCGTATTTTGCCGTGTGACGGTCGCCGGTCAGCTCGGCCGCAACCTCACGAGGTTTCGACCATGTGGCCCCTTCGTCGTCGGAGAAGATCACGTGGGAGTGCTTGACCCTCCGGTTCTCGCGCAAGAGGACGGCGAGCCGCTTGCCATCCGGCGAGCGCACCACCCCCGGTTCGCAAAGATGGATGTCCGAGCCGCTCCAGACGACCTCGGGTGTGCCCCAGGTGAGTCCGCCGTCTTTCGAGAGGGTTTGGTACAGCGTAAAGGTGCCCGTTGCCTTACCGCCCTGGGTAAAGAAGCGGCCGTCGTCATGGAACATTGCGAGGTAGTCCCCGTTCCGCAGTCGCTCGACAAAGCCCATCACGACGATCCCGCCCCAATCCCCCACTTTTTGGAGGGGGGTCCAGGTCTTACCGTCGTCCTCGCTGGAGGCGAGACGGGCAGGGTAGAGACCGGACCACAAGATGAGCCGCTTCTTGCCCGTCTTTGGGTCTAGGACGCGGTGGATCGTGGGCGTCTCCCGGCTGGTGGACCAGTTCTCAGGCACGGGGAGGCGATCGCTCCACGTCTTTCCGCCATCCTCGCTTCGCTTGAGGATGATCTGGCCCTGTCCGTGACCTTTGGGGTAGACGGCGAGGATCGTTTTGCCGTCTTCTAGGAGCAGCGTCGAGACGTGCCCCAGGTATTGACCTGCCTCCCGATCCACGACGACCTGTCTGCTTCCGTCCTGCGAAAGGTCGAGAGCTCGGCTCTGCGCTTGTCCCGAGCTGATTTGGGAGAACGGCATCGGCGTATCGCTGGCTCCGGCCAGAGCGGCGATGACCAGTACAAGGGCAGTCACCATCACCTTGATCCTACCAGAGGCGCAGGTCTCAGAACCGATTCGCGCCGTGGTCGGACAACATCGTTGGCTACGCCTTCCGGATATCCACCCTGGTGTCCTTCCAATGCTGCCCAGGGGCATAAACGGCAGGAAGATAGTAGTTCTCGTGGGTGGGCTTGACCTTTTGGTGTGTGTGGACCGAGTGGTACTTACCCCCACCGAGGTAGCGATCCCACCAGCCATGGTCCACGCAGAGCACTCCGGGCTTGATCGTCTCGGTGATCAGTGCCCACAGCTTGTAAGAGCCGTTGTTGTTGAAGATCTCCACCGGGTCGCCGTCTCGAATGCCCCTTCGGATGGCGTCAATGGGGTTGATCTCCACCACGGCGCCTCGGTTCAGGTTGAGAAGCACGCGGTTGTTGGAGTGGGTCGAGTGGACGCGCCACTTGCTATGGGGGGTCACGATGCTCAGCGGCAGGGCTTGATCCTCGGGAGACAGGTGCGAGAACGCAGGCTTGAATACCGGGATCTCCTCCCCTAGGGCCTGGAATTCGGGCTCTTCCTTGTAAAACTCCATACGACCGGTCTTCAGGAACTCGCGCTGGGCCCCTTCGGGGAAAGGATAGGCTCGCGGCGGGAAGGGCTTGTCCTCGAGGAACTGCTCGTCACACCCGACCTCGGGGTCATGGACATTCAGGCGCACGGGTCCCTGGGTGAGCTGCTCATAGGTGATTCCGGCCACCTCTTTCCCCCCTCCTTGCAGGAGAATCTCGATGATCTGCTCCTCTGTGTAGTCCAGCTCCTTGGCAAGCTCGGGGTTGACCCGTTTCATGATCTCCTGAATCATCCAGAGCTCGGTGCGCGAATCGTATTGCGGAGGGACCACCTCCTGCTGGATCTGAAGGTACGGGTGGCACGAGGTGCCCACGAGTTCCCGCTTCTCCCAGAACGTGGGCGCGGGAAGCACGACGTCGCTGTACTCGCAGGTGGGCGTCATCGAGAAGTCAATCGTGACGAAGAGCTCAAGGTTGTCAATCGAGCGCTTCAGGGGATCCGAGAACTCGGTGACAAGGGGGTTTCCGTGCGACACAAAGAGGGCCTTGAACCCACTCTTGGGATACTTGATCTTGGGATTGATGCTCTCCGTGGGCCCGCCCAGGACGAAGTAGTGCATCGGCACACCGTTCGGCCGCTTGCCTCCAGGGAACCACCACGAGCTCACGTCGAGCCGGAAGTGGTGCTGGCCGGAGTAGATGGAAATGGACTCCCCTGGTTTGCCGTGGGCCCCGACCAGCGCGGAGAGGAGCAGGATCGAACGGATCGTCAAGTCCCCGTGAAGGCGGTGGTTCACACCCATCCCGATGATGATCGAGCTCGGGCGGTTGAGCGCATACTCCTTGGCGATCTCGCGGATGGTCGCAGCGGGGATGTCGGTCTGCACCTCGACGTTCTCCGGCTTGTAAGTATCCCGCATGATCGAGTCTTCCAAGATCTGGAAGACTGGCGTGACCTTCACTCGTGCGCCGTGGATCTCGACTTCACGAGTGCCTTGGAACGCAGGGCGGACGCCCTCCCCGAGCGCGAGGGTCTCGGTGGGAAGCTTGTAGAGCGAGTCGGTGACCTCGTTCCAGACCATGAACTCCATGTCCGAGCCCATGCCCACGTCGGAAGCACGGAGCCTCTGACCGTTGTCGGCCCGGATGAGCGTGCCGCAGTCCGTGTACTTTCTGAGGAAGTCCCAGTCCACCCAGCCGTTCTCAAGGACCGTGTAGCACATAGAGAGCGCGAGGAGACCGTCCGTGCCAGGATGGATCGGGATCCAAAGGTCCGCGCCCTTGGCGGTCTGGCTGCACCTCGGGTCAATGGCGATGATCTTACAGTTGTTGCGCTGCTTCGCGACCTTCGTCAGGAACTGGGCATCAGGAATCCGGGTCTGGAAGACGTTGCTGGACCAAAGGATCGCGGTCTTCGCATGTCCCCAGCTCTTCGTCTCGCACTCGACGCAGTCAATCCCCATCGTGTGGGTGAACCCCATGGAGATGTCGCCGTTGAAGTCATAGGCGGTCGCCAAGGTCATGCCGAGCAAGGACGCCATCCGCACCTGGGCCCCCTTTTGGACGTACCCCGTCCCCACGACTTGGTTGAAGAGCAGCATGCTCTCCGGCCCGTGCCGCTCCATGATCGAGACCATGCGCGAGGCGATATAGTCCAGGGCCTCGTCCCAGCTCGCTTCCTTCCACTTGCCCTCGCCTCGCTCCCCGACCCGGATCAGAGGAGTCTTGACCCGGTCAGGGCCATAGATCATGTGGGTCATGGACATGCCCCGTAGACACCCACGGGGGTTGTACTCCTCACACGGATAGTCCGCGGCGGGCTTGAGGTCAACGATCACGTCGTCCACGACGGTGGCGAGCCAGCCACAGGCACCGGTGCAGTTCGGACTGTCCGTCGTCCTCACCACGCGCGCCTCGCCTGGGAGTCGCTCCGACCCAAACCGTCCAGGTACCGTCATTCTTGTCGCCATGATCTTCTCGGGCCCCGTGCCGATTCGAATCGTACGGGCGATGCCGCCCAAGTACCATGATCTAGGTCATAGTAGGCCAAGCATGACGACGGTCATGGAGCAGCCGCCAGCATTGCGGAACCATCTCGCCCATGGGCATGCTCGATCCATCGGGCATCATAGAAGCCGCAGTGAGCGCCATTCCGGAGCGTCCATCGGTTCAGTCCGTGATAGGTTCCTGCTCCATCCTAAACCCGCTGAACGAGGCTGAGCGGGAGAAGGTGATCGAAGGTTCTCAGATGGCGTTTGCAGAGAGGTCGGAAACGATCTGGCTCGCGGGCATGTCGAGCAAGTTCTTCGCGGTGCTGGGGAGCGGCTTCGTGAAGATGACGAGGAACGCTCCCCACGGGACCGAGATCGCGGTCGAGCTCTTGGGGCCGGGGCAGTGCTTTGGCCTGCTTGCCGCACTCGAGGGCCGCGACTTTCCCTTGAGCGCCACCGCGGTGACCCCCTGCTGGTACCTCAAGACGCCGTCGAGCGTGATCACCGAGGTCTATGCCACGAACGCCGACCTGCGCGACCAAATGCTCCGCACCCTAGGGCCAAGGCTTCGACGGGCACACGAGATGATGGCTCGGCTCAGTAGCGGCAAGGTCGAGCAACGAGTCGCCGCCGTCCTTCTCATCCTGGGCGAGTCCTACGGGCGGCTCGGCAAGCACGGTGGGGTCCGCCTCAACGTCCCGCTCACCAGGCAAGACATCGCCGAAATGGCGGGCACGACCGTTGAGACGTGCATCCGGGTCATGAGCAAGTGGCAGAAGGCGGCGACCGTCACGACCGATCATCAAGTGATCACGATTCGAAAGCCCCATGTCCTGAACGAGACCCTTTCCGAATAGCCATGCCGAAGCTCCCCAATCGTTACACTCAGTTCCTCGAGCGCTATCCCAGCATCGGAGGCGCCTACCACGACCTGGGCGAGGCCGTGAAATCCTCTGGCCCCCTCGATCCCAAGGTGCAAGCCCTCGTCAAGCTGGGCATCGCCATCGGTGCCCGCATGGAGGGCGCGGTACACAGTCACGTGCGCAAGGCCAAGGAGGCGGGTGCCACTGCGGACGAGATTCGACACGCCGTGCTCCAAGCGACGACAACGCTCGGCTTTCCTGGAATGATGGCCGCACTGAGCTGGGCGAACGACGTTTTGGAAGAAGGGTAATTGGAGGTCGAAGCCGTGATCCTGGGCGGGGGTTCGAGCCGACGCATGGGGCTGGACAAAGCTGCGATCCTCATGAACGGCGAGCCCATGATCGAACGCCTCGTTCGCCTGCTCGCCAGTGCAGGATACAGTTCAACCGTCCTCGGGCCGCAGGGCACCGCGGACCGTGAGCCCGGCTCTGGCCCTCTGCGCGCGCTCGCTGACTTCAGCCCGTCTGCTCCTTGGGTCTTCGTCTGTGCCTGTGATCTGCCTAGATTTAATCCTGTGGCTGTGGGGTACCTGAGGTCTCAAGCCGAGGGGTTCGACGCCGTGATCCCAACGAGGGGGGGGCGCCCTCAGCCCCTTGCCGCTCTATATTCTGCGCGGGCCTTTCAAGTTGCGAAGAGCCTAGATTCCAACGAGCGGCGAGTCATGGCCTGGGTCGAGCTCCTTCACACCAGGTTGGTCACGGAGGACGAAATGAAGGCGGAGGGCATCTCCCCCATTTCCCTGACGAGCGCGAATACGCCGGAGGAATGGCAACGACTCGTCGCGGGCGAGCCGGTATGACAAACCTCATAGTCCCCTCGGTCTCGGAAGGGTAGGGTTATACCGATGGAGTTGCTCACCGATTCCTTCGGGCGGGTACACAGCTACCTCCGGGTATCCGTGACCGACCGGTGCAACCTACGGTGCCGCTACTGCATGCCGCCCGAGGGCCTAGAATGGATCCCCAGATCGGAAGTCCTCAGCTTCGAAGAGATCGAGCGGCTCGTGAGGCTCTTTGTGGGCATCGGAATCGCAAAGATCCGGCTAACCGGGGGCGAGCCGACGGTTCGCAAAGGGATCGCCGACCTGATCTCTCGCCTCTCGGCCATCGCGGGCCCGGTGCCGCTTTGGATGACCACGAACGGAACCACGCTCGCGGAAAACGCAACAACCTACCGGAGGGCCGGGCTCACCGGGGTCAATGTCTCGTTGGACTCGCTTCAGCGACAGCGGTATCGCGAGGTCACGATGCGCGACGAACTCGACCGCGTCCTCCTCGGGATAGATGCGGCGCTTGAAGCCGGGTTTGAGAGTGTCAAGATCAACGTGGTGGTCATGGCGGGGGTCAATGAGGAGGAAATCGTGGACTTTGTCGAACTGGCAAGGGACCGACCCCTCCACGTCCGATTCATCGAGTTCATGCCCTTTGCTGGTAATGGGTGGTCACAAGCCAAGTTGTTCCCCTATGCCGCGATGAGGGAGAGGATCGAAGGGCGGTTTCCCCTCCTCTCCCTGCCGGGTCGCGCTTCCGATGTGGGCAAGGACTTCACAGTCGAGGGCTTTGCGGGCAAGATCGGCTTCGTGACCTCGATGACTGAACACTTTTGTGACGGGTGCAACCGGCTCAGGCTCACTGCCGAGGGAGGGCTCAAGACGTGCCTCTTCTCGCGGGCCGAACGCGACCTGCGCGGACCCATGCGAGCGGGCTCCTCCGACGAGGAACTCGCCGTGCTCATCCGTGACGAACTGATGCGCAAGTGGCGAGGGCACCCGCCCATGGACCGCCTTGCGCAAGTGCCGAACAAGAGCATGGTGGCGATCGGTGGCTAAGCTCGGCATGCGAGACGTCTCGCACAAGTCGTCCAGCCTCCGCGAGGCAAGTGCCACCGCGACTCTCTTGGTCTCACCCGCCACGATCCGCTTGGTGAGAGATGGGGACTGTCCGAAGGGCGATCCGTTTCCGGTCGCCCGTGTGGCTGCGATTCAAGCCGCAAAAGCGACGGCCCAACTGATCCCCTATTGTCACCCCGTACCTGTGGATTGGGTGGAAATCGAGTTCGCCGTCCTGGAGGAGAGCATCGAGTGTACGGCGACGGTACGAGCCGTGTACCGAACCGGTGTGGAGATGGAGGCCCTCACCGCCGCCTCGGTCGCCGCATTGAACCTCTTTGACTGCCTCAAGCCGGTGGACTCGGATATGGCGATCTCGTCGGTGAGGCTGCTGGGAAAGTCCGGCGGGAAATCGGACGCAGAGGGGAGCGGCAAGTTCTTGGCCACGGTCATCGTGGTCTCCGACTCGGTTGCGCGCGGAGAGTCTGAAGACGCTTCGGGTCGGCTGCTCGTAGAACGCCTCACTGGGCTCGGTGGGGAAGTGGCGGGGCCCAATGTCGTGCCGGACGAGATCGAGGAGATCCAGCAAGCCCTGCGGAGGATCGAGGGTGGAAGGCTCGTCCTTCTGACCGGTGGCACAGGGGCCGGGCCCCGAGACACGACGCCCGAGGCCGTCCTACCCTTGCTATCAAGACGCCTTCCCGGTGTGGAGCACAGGCTACATGCCTTTGGACAGGAGAGGTTCCCTTCCGCCATGTTGGGTCGCCCTACCGCCGGGATCATAGGCGAGAACATCGTGATCGCAATTCCCGGTTCCCCCTCGGCCGCGAGGGACGCGGTGGACGCACTGTTCCCGTATCTTCTCCATACGTTTCCAGTCATGAAGGGAGAGAAGCATGGTGGCTGAGAAGCGAGCTTTGGTGAGCCTCGAGGATGCGCTCGCGGCCGTGACCGAGGGCGTGGATCCTCTCGGCACCGAGGTCGTCAAGGTCCAAGACGTTGTAGGCCGGGCTCTTGTGGGTCCTCTCCGTGCGCCGATGGACTTGCCCCCGTTCGACAACTCTGCGGTGGATGGCTTCGCAATTGCCGGGACGGACGTACAGACGGTCGCCTCTGACAGTTTTCGACTCGTGGGCGAGGCCAAGGCTGGGGATCGTGCCCGATTGTTGCATCCTGGCGAGACTCTGCGCATTTTCACGGGTGCGATGATCCCCAAAGGGTGCGATGCCGTAGTGATGCAGGAGGACGCCCGTGTGCAAGACGGAATCGTGACCTTCGGGGTGGGGGCGCGCACCGGCGAAAACATCCGGCGGGCGGGTACTGAGGCCAAAGCGGGAGCACAACTCCCGTCCGGGCTTCAGGCAAACCCTGCGACCCTCGCGATGCTCGCGAGCGCGAGCTTCGAACAGGTCGAGGTCCGAAAGAAGCCGGTCGTGGCAATCGTGGCCACCGGCGACGAGCTTGTGGCGCCGGGCTCGACGCTGGCCCCCGGCCAGATCTACGAGTCCAACGCCCCTGCGCTCGCCGTGGCCGCCTGCGCGATGGGCTGCGAGGTCGCTTCGGTTCGTTCGGTCGCGGACGATCGAGACGCGATCTCCAGGGCTTGCTCCGACGCGCTGGAGTCGTGCGATGTGCTCGTGACGAGCGGCGGGGTCTCGGTAGGTGCCCATGACCTTGTCCGCCCGGTCTTGCGCGAGTTGGGCGTGGAGGAGCGCTTCGCCGGGGTAGCGATCAAGCCGGGGAAACCGGTAGTGTTCGGTAAGCGTGGCACGTGCTCCGTGTTCGGACTGCCAGGGAATCCCATGTCCGCGCTCGTTGGTTTCGCCGTGCTCGTTCGACCTCACCTCCTGGCCCGTCTCGGGGTCTGGCAAGGATTCATCGAGGTCTCGGGACGGTTGTTGCATCCGTTGACCAAGAAGGCAGGGCGCGTGGAGCTCGTCCCGGCGAACTTTCGCGATGGAGTTTTCGATGCCTTCGTAGATCGAGCTTCCTACAAGCCCAGTCTGCTCGCTGCGGCGAACGTTCTCGTATGGCTTCCCGCGGAAGGGCAGGTTTTTGAAGAGGGTACAGAGATGCGAGCGTTGGTGCTGGATTGGGGGCCGTCGTGAGGAGAACGGTCCGGGTCGAGTTTTGCGCGAGTCTGAGAGACCAGGCCGGCCGAGCGGTGACACAGCTCGAAACCGAGGCGACGACGTGTGGCGACCTGTACCGTGAATTGCAGGAGCGGTATGCCTTCACCCTCCCGGAAAGCCTTGTCAAGTTCGGTCTCGGCAACGAAATCTGCGGGGGGGAGTCGGTGCTCGAAGGGCACGACGTTGTTGTGTTGATCCCTCCCGTTTGCGGCGGTTAGGATGTTTCAAATCACGGCGGATCCGATTGTTCCGGTGGAGGTGGGCGGCTCCTCGGCGGGCGGGATCGTCGTTTTTGAGGGCAAGGTTCGAGACTCGAACCAGGGCAAAAGGGTGACACTGCTCGAGTACGAGTGCCACACGCCCCTTGCAGAGGCAGAGGGGGGGAGAGTCCTCGAGGAGGCTGTTCGAGACTTTGGCCTCGAGGGCGCCCGAGTGGTCCACCGTGTCGGGATCCTTGAGATCGGCGAAACCGCGGTGTGGGTCGGCGTCGCCGGTCGGCACCGTGGGGAGGCGTTTCGCGCATGCGCTCACATCATGGACCAGATCAAGGCGAGGGTTCCCATCTGGAAGCGCGAGCACTACGACGATGGAACCTCGGAGTGGCTTGGGTGCCACAGCGACGCCGCTGAGCCTGACGGCGAGTATCACTCCCGGCATCGGAGCCTTCCCGAGATCGGTGTGGACGGTCTCCGGCGCCTCTCCGAAACTCGTGTGCTCGTGGTCGGGACTGGTGGCTTGGGTTGTGCAGCCTTGCCATATCTGGCAGGGGCCGGCTTCGGATTCATTGGGATCGCCGATGGCGACACCGTCCAGTCGAGTAACCTGCACCGACAGCCGCTCTTTGGCATGGAGGACGTCGGCAAGGGCAAGGCGACCCTCGCTCGGTTGGCCCTTTCGCGCCTGAATCCTACCGTTCGTGTGACCGCCTTGCCGCACCTTGACGCCAGGAACATCGAGGCGATTCTCGAGGATTTCGACATCGTCTTAGACGGTAGCGACAACTTCACGATCAAGTTCCTTCTCAACGATATGGCGAGAAAGCTCGGCAAGCCGCTCGTCACTGCGAGCGTACACCGCTTCGAAGGCATGATCCTCACGGTCTTGCCCGACCCAGCTTCGAGCTGCCTTCGGTGCCTCTGGGAAGTGCCCCCGGTGGACGGGTGTGTCGGCAATTGCTCGGAGGAGGGGGTACTCGGTGCCTTGCCCGGCGTCTTCGGGGCTCTCCAAGCCGCCGAAGTGATCCAAGTCGCCTTGAACGGTAAAGGCGCCCTCAGCACGAGCATGATGATCCTCGACCTGCGCGATATGAGGCAGCGTTTGCTCTCTCGCAGTGTGAGCCCTTCTTGCCCCCTCTGTAGCGGGGCACGCAGCCGAGAGGGCGTTCACATGAGACTGGGTGACGCCCTCGCCCAAGGAATGACCGTTCTGGACATTCGTGAGCGGGCGGAGAGGGAAGCCGATTCCGGCGTGAAAGGCTCGGTGCACGTGCCCATGAGCGACCCGCAAAGCTTGCTGGCGGAGGCGGGACGGCTTCCGGGCCCATTCCTGCTGGTTTGTGCCCATGGAGTTCGATCCACGCAGGCCGCATATTGGCTGCGAGAGATGGGATTTGCCGCCTATTCGATGCCAGGCGGGACGGAAGCCCTCAGGGAGCAAACGAAATGAACGCACCCCAAGCCAAGCCGAGTGCCAACGGGCTTTCCACCAGGGAAGCCATCTTCGTCACCGAAGGCGACGGTCTCCTAGCCAAGATGCTTGCCACAAGATTCGGGGCGGACGCAGTTCGTGTCTTTCCCGGCACCCTCGATTCTCAGGAAGAAGAGATCGAGTCCGTTCGGGCTATCGCGATCACGGTGAGGTCACAGACCGGGGCCGCGGATATGGATCGGTTTCCCTCGCTCGAAGTCATCACCACCGGATCGGCAGGCTACGACCACATTGACCTTGCGGCAGCGCAGGAGCGCGGGATTAAGGTCTGCAACGTGCCCGACTACGGGCCCGCGGTGGCCGAGTTCAACATGGCACTTTTGCTCGCACTCAGCCGCAAGCTCCATCGCGCCTATCTCCAGACGCGAGATCACGACTTCGACCCGCTTGAGCTGCTGGGCCATAACCTCACAGGGCGGACCCTGGGCGTGATTGGAACCGGAAACATCGGTGCCAAGCTCGCCCAATTGGCATCGGCGTTCGGAATGCGCGTGGTCGCCACCGATCCTAGTCCTCGCGCTGAAGTGCCAGCGGAGTACATAGCCATGGACGACCTGCTGCGGCAGGCGGACATGATCTCCCTTTGCTGCCCCTTGACGGACAAGACGAGGCACATGATCGGCTTCGAGGAGTTCAAGGCGATGAAGCCGGGTGTCCTGATGGTGAACACTTCGCGAGGGGCGGTGGTGGACACGCAAGCACTGTTGTGGGCCTTGGGAGAGGATATCGTCGCGGCGGTCGCCCTGGACGTCCTCGAAGGCGAGACCCTGATCCTGCCTGGGGAATGGAGCGACACCTTGATCCATGACCCGACACAACGCGAGGCGTTGGAAATCGCCGAGGGGCTCACGCTCACCTGCCATCCCAAGGTCTTGGTGACCCCGCACATCGCGTATTACACCGCGGACTCGCTGCAGGCGATCCGCGAAGTCACGGTCGAGAACGTCGCCGCGTATGCCGCGGGTGCTCCCCAGAACCTTTGCTAGCAGGTTGCCGCCACACGCACCGACCGCGGCAGGAGAAGCCGGACCATGACGGAGGCCCAACACACGAGCCCGACGAGCTCGATGAACCCGGTCGCCCCCATGGGCGCGAAGGCGGCAGGGAAGTAGTCGGTCGCTACCTCCAAACCTACCCGTCCAAGGTTCCCGAGATTGAGCAGCCACCACGCGGCCCAAAGCGCCTTCGTACCAATCTCCGCGGAGCCGGTCATCCGAGTCGCGACGTGGTAACCCACTCCGAGGATCATCTGCGAGATGAACCCCACGGTCAAAGCGTGGCGGATCGCTCCAGTGTAAGCATGGGAGAAGGGCTCGCCGATCACGGACAAGTGTAGTCGCTCGAAGCTCGCCAAGGACGCGGCCACCAGCAGCCACACGAACCCTGCCTTCAAGAACTTCTGGCTCGCGTTGGGACGCAAGACGGGCTCGAGCACGCCCAGGGAGACGATCATGCAGACCGCGCCAAGGCCCAAGAAGGCGGCCCCCAGGCGGAAGACGGTGTCCGACCCCGGTGTAAGACCCGCGTTGAAGTACGCGATCCAGCCCGTCATGCGGAGTGCAAGGCCAAGAATCCACGCCCCATAACCCAGGAGGCCCCAAGTGCGCTTCGCTTCCCGAAAGCCCAAGCAGCCGGGGAACTTGCTCGCGGCGACGCCGAAGACCATGGTCGCAACAAAGCCAAGGAACTGGGCCTCGCGGAGAGGAGTGGCCCATCTCGCCACAAACGCTATCGAGGCGGACGTGTCTGCCTGGTGCGTACCGACGAACACAAACGGGTCCGCAAGAGCAACGACGGCCCAGAAGAGCAACGATGTCGTAACGAAGAGGAGGGGCCAACCCGACGAAGGCCGGGACGGGTCGCGGTTCTTCGCGATATTGAGGACCATGGTGCCGATCGCGGCGATCTGCAATGTGCTCGACGCGACCCCGAGCCAAACCCATCGAGAAGGATCCGCTTGGGCCAGCGGTTCCGCTGCAAACCTCAGAACAATGCCGCCTGCCATCAGCCAGAGGCACCAGTTTGCCAGCCTCGTGAGGCTCGGCAGGCTCCTCGCCGAGGCACCGTGCTGCTGCAGGGTAAACCCCATCACGAAGAATCCGACCCAACCGTAGAGCTGTGAGTTCGCGTGTGCGAGCACGTACGGGGTCCACGCGGTCGCCGTGTACGAGCCTTGCCGGGCGATTCCGTGCAAGGCGAGCGCACCGAGCAAGCAACCCACAGTCAGGAGCGTTGCGATGCCCGCGAGGAAGAAGGGTCGAAAAACGGCCACGGGAACCTTGCCGGGCTCTGACCTCTCCGATGCTAGCCGCAGCATTGTGAGCCCAGTTCGGCCCGTGACCATAGTTTCAATTTGGAGACGTCCGCGGGCCGGAACCATGACGGCCGTCATACCGTGGGACCTTACTCCACAGCGGGAGCGCCGCCTTCTTGGGCAGGGGCCGAATGGTGCGAGCTTGGTGGGGTTTCGAGGATCCCCTTGAGAGTCATGAGCCCGATCAGGAGGATGACTCCCATTCCGACGAGCATGACCCAGCCCCGCTTTGCCGGGTGCCTCGACTTCGATCGGTCGAGCCAAGGAAGGGCGAACATCCCCACCGTGATCAGACCTGGGATCACCAGGGTGGCAAGGGCCTCGTAGCCGGGAGGCATGATCTTCAAGAGCTCGTAGAGCCCGAGGAAGTACCACTCGGGCCGTGGGGTGAAGTCCGTGCCTGCCGGATCGGCCATCGCCTCCAGTCCGGGCGGCAGGTTGAGCGTGAGCCAGAACAAAGCGGCAAGTCCCGCCACCACAACGACCGCGTCCTTGAAGAGCTGGTTCGGGAAGAAGGGCTGGGGCTTGCCCTTCTGGGGCATCACCGGGCCCGCGATGTGATGGCGCCGCACCAGGTACAGGTGGAGGCCGACGAGCCCCATGAGCGCCGCGGGGAGGAGCATGACATGAACCGCATAGAACCGGGTGAGCGTCAGTGCGCCCACCTCCTCTCCCCCACGGACCAGGATCAGCAGCTCGTGCCCGATGAACGGAACGGTGGCCGCGATGCGGGTTCCTACGACGGTGGCCCAGTACGCCTTCTGGTCCCATGGAAGCAGGTACCCGGTGAAGGAGAACCCGAGCATCACTTGGAAGATGAGCACGCCACAGACCCAAGTGAGTTCACGGGGCTTCTTATAGGAGCCCCAGAAGAAGACCCGTAGGGTGTGCATCACCATCACGACGACAATGAGCGCGGAGCCCCAAACGTGCAATCCCCGGATGATCGCGCCCGCGGCGACTTCCGTCGTCAGGTGCTTCACCGAGTTGTACGCCGTCTGCGGGGCTGGGCTGTAGTACATCGCCATGAGGACCCCGGTCGTGAACTGGAACGCAAGGAGCGTGAGGAGGAGGTTTCCGAGGGTTTGCCACCACCCGACTCCGGGTGGCATCGGCTCGTCAAGGTTCTTCCGGACGAAACCCCACCAGCCGAGACGAAGCTCCATCCAGTCGCGAAGCCCCGGACGCTCCATGGCGAGTCGCTCCTCGGGCTGAAGATCGCCGGGGGCGGTGACGATGGGACGTTCTTCGGTTTCGAACGAGTGAGGCTCGGGTTCCTTGATCATTCGCTTACACCTTGCGGCCGATAAGGATTCGGCCACGCTCGATCTTTACGGGGTGTTGGACAAGGCCGGTGGGTGGAGGGCCGGAGACGACCTTGCCCTCCTTGTCGAAGACCCCACCGTGGCACGGGCAGAAATAGCGCTGCTGATCACCTTGGAATGTGATCCGACACCCTAGGTGGGTGCAGGCTGGGTCGAAGCACTTGACCCCGTTCGGGGTTCGGTGCAGGTAGACGGTGTACTTCCGCTCTACAGTCTGGTAGCCGTCCACGATGGGGATGACATAGCTCACCTCGCGCGTCTCCCCTTCTGCGAGCTGATCGTCGCCAAGCACGTCCACCCACTTGAGCTTCGACCGCCGCGAGAGCGGAGACAGCACGAAGCGCACGGCCGGCGCCGCCAAAGACGCCAGGACGCCCAGGTTGAGCACCATGACGATCGCCCCGAGCGTGGACCTTCTGCTCGGGCCGTTCTGTTGCTTCTTCTCGGATTGGTTCTGGAGTTCAGGCATCGTTGGGTTCTCTAGGGGTAGTAACGAAGTTTCACGTCGTCGGCTTGATCGGGTGCAACCCGCCGAATGACGTCCAAGGCGATTCGCTCCGACTTGTGGTGCCGGCCCGGCGCGGGCTCGCGTACGAACCCGATGTCAATCCCACTCGCGGTCACGGCATCGGTCACGCGGTTGAGCCCGACCATGATGGGGACGATCCATGCATGCTGGAACCTCGTGAAGGGGGCCGAAACGAAGAGTGCGCACACGCAGAGCAAGTGATAGATGTAGATCGGCATGACCCACCCGAAGGCGGTCGTCCGATTGATGACCAGGGTCAAGATTCCGCTCAACACCGTATGGAAGAGGAGCGTCACAAAGAGATAGTCGCGGCCCAGGGTCAGGCCGTTGTCAATGTAGTCGTCGGTCTTGTACCGAACCATCACGTACGCGACCCCCACGAGGACCGCAATGCCGGAAACGATCGGGAGGATTTTGAGTGGGTCGCTGAGCGCAAGGTCGGCGCGGGTCGGGTTATAAATCTGGATCAGCACGTCGGCAAGGGCCAGGCCGATCATCCCGTAGAGCATCAGGGCGTGCATGAACCATCGGTGCTTGTTGGACTTCCACAGGCTCGCGACCAATAGCCCGTCCACGATCAGCGACCGCACGAAAACGCCGAACGCCTTGAAGCGACCGAACCTGCGCAAGGCAGGCCGCATGTACTTGAAACCTGCCAAGCCCACCCAGTAGTTGATTCCTCGAACGATGAAAATGGCGCTCAAGAGCGAGGCGCCTAGGAAGATCAGGGCGACGTTCTTGGTGCTCAGCAGCCCCCCCACGCGGAAGGCGACCGGGATCTCGTCCGGTTTCCACTGCTTGGCATTGAGCTCACGATAGAGCTCGTCCACGTCTTTGTCGCTGAGTTGGCTCGCGGGGGTGGCGGGCATCATGCCTTTGCCGTTCCGCACGACCTTGACGAACGCCTCGCGCTCGATCTTCGGCCTCACGATCGGCGGTCCCAGTCCCCCCATGGCGGACATCCCGTGGCAACCCATGCAGGAACTGGTCCCGTATACGTCGCGGGTGGGGGACTCGGCGTGGGCGAGCCCAGGCACTAGCAGGAGCAAGGCAAGTGCCAGATTTCTCACAGCGAGACCTCCGTGACTTCGGGCGATGCGGCGTGACCTAGGGTCGAGACGTCTTGGGCGGCAAGCGTCCCAAGGTACTGGCCGCTGGGCTCGGTGCCTGCCTCAGGCAAGAGCTTGAAGGGAGTGCGGCCTGTCTCTCGCTCCTCCGAGGCGATGTACTGTCGAAGTAGCCCCCCCTCGTCGTCAAGATCGCCGAAGATGCGGGCGTTGGTCGGGCATGCGACGACGCACGCCGGGTCGAGACCCTCGTCCACACGGTGGGCGCAGTACGTACACTTTCGGGCGACGCCGCTCGTCAAGCGAGGCTTGACATAGTCCTTCTCGTAGGCCTCGTCCTCGTTGAGGTACCAGTCCTCCGAGGGTTGCAAGATGATATTGCCGTAGGGGCACGCGGAGACGCACGCACCGGTACCCCTACAGCGATCTTGATCAATGAGAACGATCCCGTCCTGACGCTTGACGATCGCCTTGTTCGGGCACGCCTTGAGGCAGGGGGGGTTCTCGCAATGGTTACAGAGGACGGGGATGTAAATCCTTTTGACGTCAGGATAGCGACCGGCCTCCACGTTCAAGACGCGCGCAAAGAAGACGTCCATCGGCGTCCCGTTCTCCTGCTTGCACGCCACTGTGCATGCGTCGCAGCCGATGCACCGTGTGAGGTCTATGAGCATGGACAGCCGCGCCATATGGGTGCATTCTCATTCGGCGTGACGGGCCGGTGCCATGACGCAGGTCATAGTCGCTCACCTACGCCCTCCTTTGCCAGCCTGCCGGTAAGATCGCTCCATGGTGACGACCGCGCTCCTCCTCGCTCTGCTCCCCGAGCGGGGGTTCGAAAGGCTCTTCAATGGCAAAGACCTCACAGGCTGGAAGGGGCTCGTCGCCTCCCCTCCCGAGCGGGCCAAGATGACCAAGGAGGCGCTCGCGTCCGCTCAGGCCGATGCGGACGCAAGGATGCGAGAACACTGGACCGTCGAGAACGGTGTCCTTTCGTTCGATGGCAAGGGGGAAAGCCTCTGCACCGCCGAGGACTATTCCGACTGCGAGCTCCTGGTGGACTGGAAGATCCTCAAGGGCGGCGATAGCGGCATCTACCTGAGGGGCAGCCCGCAGGTTCAGATCTGGGACGATCCCGAAGGCTCGGGAGCCTTCTACAACAACCAAGCACACCCATCCAAGCCCATCGTCCGGGCCGACTATCCCGTGGGCCAGTGGAACCGGTTCCGCATCCGCATGGTCGGGGAGCGGGCGACGGTTTGGCTCAACGGCCGACTGGTCACGGACAACGTCGTGATGGAGAACTACTGGGAGCGCGGCAAGCCGATCTATCCCTCCGGTCAGATTGAGCTCCAAAACCACGGAAACCGCCTCTGGTTCCGCGAGGTCTGGCTGAAGAGGCTGGGAGGCGACTAGACCGCGTTCACGCGGTCGTGTCTCGTCCTCCATGTGCCTGCACCCAAGGCGAGGACCTAGCCGAGTGCAGAAGAGGCGGATTGCGTAGGAACGCCATCGGCGAAGCCGACCCGAGTTTCGGACTAGCGTCGAAATGTGGCACGAGACGACCGAGCCGTGGCGATGATGTATGCCCTTGACATGAGACTTCAACCCGTGTTCGATGCTGCGCTTCTCTTGCTGGGAACGGCGAACACCTCGCGACCAATGCACCCGTGAGCTATCTGGCACTGGACCAAGAGATGAAGGCTCGCTTCTCGTATCGCGCGACTACCCGAACTGCCGTGACGCTTTGGGATGTGGATATTGACAGCGTCCGCTGGAACCTCTACGACTAGGTTCGACCCCTTCGGTTGGGTTTGGACACGAGTCGGGTAGCGACGCTCCTCCCACCGACCCGCGGGCACGCTCACGTCTCACACCCGTGCGATTCTGCGACGAGCCTGCTCTCAATCGGTACCGGTCCCACCTTGGCCTCCCTTCCTTCGGCCTAGGACGGCGAGACCCCTGACATGGCATAATGCAGTGCCCAGCGCGGGGGTGTAGCTCAGTGGTTAGAGCGCCGGCCTGTCACGCCGGAGGTCGCGGGTTCAAGTCCCGTCATCCTCGCCATTCTGTGCCGCGGTAGCTCAGTTGGTAGAGCATAGCACTGAAAATGCTAGGGTCGCCGGTTCAAGTCCGGCCTGCGGCACCACCTTGCTTTTGTCCGTCCTCGAGCCTTGAGTGGTCGTCCCGGCCGCCCGTCGGGGACGTCGTTCCAGGGTCTCGCAACTCGGGCGGAACCGGGCAGAGGGCCCTCCGTCGGCTCCAGGTCACCTTGACGTCCCGCGTGCCGCGAGTCCGCACGGTACTTTCACCCTCGCGGGGCCGTCCCGAAAGGTATGCGCCTTCTTGCATTGTTCGCCGTTAGCCTGGTTGCGATGGTCGCGATGGCCCAGACGGGGGTGATCAAGCCCAAGGACAAGATCACGCTGTCCTGTGCGCAAGAGAAGGCGATGGACGGCGAGTACGAAGTGAACGGGGACGGCGTCGTGCAATTACCGTTCCTGGGAATCGTCGAGATCGCGGGGCTCTCCCCTCAAGACGCGGAAACTCGCATCGAGAAACTCCTCTCGGACGAGCGGATCGTGACGAACGCCCAAGTCACGATCGCGGTCGTCGGCGCGCCCGTGGTTCCCCAAGTGCCGCCGAACAAAGAGCCCGCCCCCAAGAAGCCATCGCCCGAGAAGCCGGTCACGAACCCTCAACGCGCCAGTGTCTTCGGTGCAGTGGAGTCGAAGGTTGACTTTGAGGTCGTGCCAGGATCCACGCTCGGCACCGCACTGGCGATGGTGAAGCCGAGCCCGAAGGCAGACCTGGGTTCCGTGCTCTTGACTCGGGCCGACGGAAGCGCATTCTCGTTCGATTGTCGCGACGGAGCCCCGGACGTGCCCCTCTACGCTGGAGACAGGATCGAGATTCCTGATCTCACGGAGCCTCAGACGATCACCGTGCTCGGGGCCGTGGTGAGCCCAGGCGCCGTCGAGTTCTATCCGGGGCTCACGGTCGCCGACGCCATCGAGAAGTGCGGCGGAGTGACCCCAGGGACCGATGGCCCGAGCATCACCTTAGTCCGCAAGGGCACAAGAACCAAGCTCGCTTGGCCCGAGGAGGCACGAGCCACAACGATACAAGCCGACGATGCCGTCGAGGTTCTGGCCTACGGAGCCCTGGGCAACGTCACCGTGGAAGGCTCGGTGAGACGGCCCGGCTACTATACGGTCGGCGAAAGCACGACCCTCGGATCTTTGATCAAGTCGGCAGGCGGTGCCGAGCGAGGCTCGAACCTCACTCGCGTGGCCGTGCTCCGAGCCGGAGAGAAAAAGCCCTCGTACTTCGACTATCTCGCGATCGAACAAGGTCTGCAGGGCGACGTCCCCCTCCGCTCCGGCGACCGGGTCCATATTGACGGCCCAGGCAAACGACGCTATGGGCCTGGCGCGGCCGCGGGCATCGTCGGCCTCGCCTGGTTGATCCTGGGCCGCTAGTCGCGCAGGAAGGCGACCGGCGGCCTCGGGCCGTCCGCCAAGAAGGGCGTAGGCGAGAGCACCAGTGCGTCCAGCAGGAAGCTCACCGGCCGCTCCGAGCTCGAAATGAGCTTGACGACCACGGTGCCCGACTCGATTTTGGTCGGCCCGAACGGCACCCAGCGAAACCCGCCGCCATAAAGGCTGACCGGCGGGCCAGTGGGACGCATGGTCGCCCCACCGATCACGAGTTGAAGCGTGCTCAAGGTGTCGTCGTCCGCATCCGTGGAGAGCCAGGCCTCAAACTGCCCTTGCGCCTTGGAACTGAACGACCAGGACGACCAGGGCGAAGAGGGCTGGCCCGGCCACCCTGCGGCGGCCTCGCTCGCCCGTCCGAGAGACGCGCTCTCATGGACCACCCCGGTCGCTAAGGAGCCTGCCTCGACCCGGTCAAGGCTGATCCATGCATACGGAGCGCAGGCCACCGTCAGCCGGCGAGCCTGCCTATCCAGGAGTTCGAGTGAGCCGAGTGGATCGAGGTCAATGGATTCGAGCGCGGCTCGGAGGTTGAGCTTCTCGCCGCCCGCTACGTCCACCCAAGCGCCGTACCTCTCGATGATTCGAGTGAGCACCTCGGTCACCGCCGCGATCGCGTCCTCCGAGCCGGGAAGCCGTTCGTTGCCCGAGACGATCACGGGCTTGCCGCCCAGGTCGAACTCGATCGTGTGCTTGCCTTTCTTCAGCTTCACCTCCGTACCGTCCGTGCTCGTGACCACGATCGTCTTCGGGTCGGCACAGCGCATCTTCACGGGTTCAGGCTGGCCCTCGCGCCAGACGACGAGCTTGTTCCCGTCCCTGCCGGGCAACCGGTAGCCACGAACGCTCGCCCAGTAAGGGATGGGGGTTCCAGAATCGGCAAAGGGCAACCAGAGGGTGTTGCCGCCCGTCCGGGACACGAACACCGAGCCGAGCATCTGGGAAGGGAAGGGAAGGGCGGTGAGGGACCAGTCTGCCGCGTCGGGGTCGGTCGTCCGCGCTGCGAGGGCGATCTTCGGGAGGTCCGTCGGGTCTGGAGAGCGGAAGAACGCGCCACGGAATCCACTGGAAAGCAGCTCGGCCCAGATTTCGTCCACACCGACCTTCGAGGACGAGATCCCGGTCGCCCACAGGGCGCGCACGCGCCCCTTCATGGCAAGGCCGAGCCCCGAACCCGTGGAATCCAGGATTTCAGCGAGGTTGCCAGCCTTCACGCCGAGGGCGACCCCGTCCTCACCGGTGTCCCCCAGAGAACCATGGTTCGTCAGGATTGGAACTCGCGTCAACTCCCGGATTCCCGCGACGAACGCACCGAGCCTCTGCGCTTGTTGCAGACGACGAAACTCCTCGATATCGTTCCATGCCAACGACGTGGCATCGTTGGCCGAGTACAGCTTGTCCTGCACAGGGTCGAACAGAGAAGCCACCCCCCTGCCCGAGCTCCAAAGCGGGATCAAGCGTGCCACCGATGTGAAGTCCTGGAGATCGTTGGACGCGATGGACCAGGCCCGCGTGAGGGCGGAGACCGCCTGGTACTTGGATTCGAGGTAGGCCGCGAAGTCGCCCAGGTGGGTGCTGCCCACCTCTTTCGCGTGGAAGCCCTCGGCGTAGCCCGGAGGCTCGTCGCCGAGCGGCGCGACGACTGCACGCAAGCCCGCGCCGAAGGGCGATGCCTTGAGTGCCCGGTATAGACCGTCGCGACGGGCACTGAAACGCTCCCCCAAATCCGGAAGCAAAGACTCCTTCATGCGCGGGTAAAGGAGGAGCGTGCGGTCGTTCCCCACTTCCCGACCCAGTTGCACTGCAAAGCTACCGTCGCCCGCGACGACCGAGTGCAGCGCGATGCTGCGATCCCGGTTTTTTGCGACCACCACGAGCAACTCGGAGGCTCCTGGAACCGAAATGACCATCGTAGGGTCGGTCGGGCTCTCGCGCCGGAGGTGTTGTGGCGCCACCAACCACGCTTCCGCCTTGGGCCAAGCTTCCGCAGGTCGAATCGCGTAGTTCACCTTCGCCGCTTCCAATGCGGCCTGAGTCTCCTTCCATCCGGTGCCGTCAGACCGGATCGTGACGAGCAAGTCCGAGACACCCGAGGCCGCTGCTGAGGCGATCTGGGCCTCCGAGCCGTCCACTTCCACGCCGACTGGGATCCAGGGCTTCCCATTGAACAAGAAGGTGCGGTGGTCGTTCACCTCCCAATCGGCCGGTCGTGGGGCGAGCAGGACTGCGGCAAGAAGTGTCATGTGGATCAGAGTACCGTAGAGGGTACATTCGTTCGGTGCCCAACGCAATCGTGGCCAACGACCAGTTGTGCGTCAACGTGATCCGCGGCCTTGCGATGGACGCGGTCGAGGCCGCAGGCTCGGGTCACCCAGGCATGCCGATGGGGTGTGCGGACATCGCGCACGTCCTGTGGACTCAGTTCCTGAAGTACGACCCGCGCTCGCCCGAGTGGCCGGACAGGGACCGCTTCGTCCTCTCGGCGGGGCACGGGAGCATGTTGCTCTACGCCATGCTCTACCTCACTGGCTACGACTTGAGCCTAGACGACCTTCGATCGTTCCGGCAGTGGGGAAGCATCACGCCAGGCCACCCCGAGAACGGGATCACCCCCGGTGTGGAGATGGCGACCGGGCCCCTGGGCCAGGGAGTCTCGACCGCGGTGGGGATGGCGGTCGCCGAGAGATTCCTGCGGCACAGCGCACCGGGCATGTACGACCACCGCACCTACGTGATCGCCTCGGACGGCGACCTGATGGAAGGCATCAGCCACGAGGCGTGTGCTTGGGCTGGACACCAAGCGCTCGACCGCCTCACCGTCCTCTATGACGATAACCGGATCACGATTGACGGGCCCACCTCGCTCGCCTACTCCGAGGACTGGGGCCAGCGCATGGAAGCCTACGGTTGGCACGTCCAAAAGTGCGAAGGCAACGACCGCCGCGCCGTGGCCGATGCGATCCAAGCCGCGATCGAGGTGACCGACCGACCCTCGATCATCGGCTGTCGCACCACGATCGGATATGGAAGCCCTGGCAAGGGAGGAACCTCCTCGGCCCATGGCGCGGCGCTCGGGGCCTCCGAGGTCCTTGCGGCCAAGGAGCAACTCGGCTTGCCCACAGATCTGACCTTTTGGGTGCCTGTCGAGGCGCTCGAGACCTACCGTAAGGCTGGAGCGCGCAGTTCGAACGAGCGAGAGGAGTGGTACGCCCGTTGGGGAGACTCTCCAAGCCCGACTTTCCAACTTGGCCCGCTCCCTGAGTTTCCCAAGCCCGAGGCGACGAGGAACTCGAGCGGGAAGGCGATCGCGTCCATTGCGGCGGGAAGCGAGACATTTGTCAGTGGGTGTGCCGACCTCGCAGAGAGCGTCAAGACGAACATCCCCAACGAACCGGCCCAATCCGCTTCCAACCCAACCGGGCGAAACCTCTTCTACGGGGTGCGCGAGCACGGCATGGCGGCGATCAGCAACGGCATCAACCTCCACGGAGGCATGCGCTCGGCGTGCGGGACATTCTTGGTCTTCAGCGACTATTGTCGTCCTTCGATCCGGCTGGCCGCGCTCATGCACTGCCCCAGCCTCTTTGTCTTCTCCCATGACAGCATCGGGCTCGGTGAGGACGGCCCCACTCATCAACCAGTGGAGCACGTCATGTCGCTCCGGGCGATCCCTAACTTGGACGTATGGCGACCGGCGGACGGGGCGGAGACTTGGGCGGCATGGGGAGCTGCGCTCGCTCGGGTGACCGGGCCCTCGGCCCTCGTGCTTACCCGGCAGTCGGTGCCCCAGCTCGGCGACCCTACGAAGGCGGCCCTTGGGGGATACGCGGTGAGGTCGGAGGAACGGCCACAGATCGTCCTCGTCGGGACGGGCAGCGAAGTTCAGGTCGCGCTCCGGGCAGCGGAGATCCTCGCTGCCGAGGGTCATGCCGCGCAAGTGGTGAGCCTCCCGTGTTGGGAGGTGTTCGAGCGTCAGAGCCCTGAGTATAAGGCGACCGTGTTCCCAGAAAGCGTCCCCATCGTCTCGGTGGAGGCAGGGACGACCCTGGGCTGGCAGAAGTACGCCCGTGCCTCGGTCGGCTTGGACCACTTCGGTGCCTCCGCCCCTGCAGAGAGGCTCTATCGCGAGTTTGGGATCACGGCCGAGGCCGTTGCCGATCAAGCGAGAAGGCTTATTTCTTCTTCGTAGCCCGCTTCTTGCCGCCAGGCCCCAGCTCGATGCCTTCGGAATTGCCTTCGAAGACGGCCCGAAACCGGATTCTTCGATTGAGGTCGCCGCTACTCAGCGTGGCCCAGTTCACTCGCTCCAAGGACCAGTGCCAGCCGATGTCGGTTGGCGAGTACTGGAACTCCACACCCGTCTCCAGGATATCGCTCACGAGGGTCTTGAGATCGTTCCGACCTTTCAAGAGGGCTTCTGCGGCGGCCAGGCTCGGCTTGACGTGGAGCGAGAGCGTTACGGGCTCCTCTTCCACGGTCTTGGCCGTCTTCTTTCCCTTTTCCGCATCCAGGGCGAGCTGAATCTGTTCGACCTCGCGCAAAAGGGAGCGTGTCAAAGGCTCGAACGACTCCTTGTCCCACGAGAACTCTTGGCCGTCGTGGATAGCGATCGCAGACCGGCCAGACTGGAGCAGCGCCGCCGAGACGAGCGCAACGTCGGTCGGCTTCAGGTCCTTGTAACTCTTGCGCACAGCGTCGAACGCAAGTTCGGGTTTGGTTAGGTTGATCGGTAGCAATTCCAAATCCTCAGCGGGGGAAGCGCGGCCCAACGGCGTGCGCCATAATCGGGCATCTTACCTGCGCGAAGAGGAATCACGATGAACCGATGGGTATCTCTTGGAATTGCGGCCCTGACGATGGCTGGGTGCAACGCACCGAGCCCGACCACGGGCACTACGACGGAAGGCGAGAAGCCCATGACGGTCGGAATCGTCTTCGACACCGGCGGTTTGGGTGACAAGTCCTTCAATGACAGCGCCTATCGGGGGATGCAAAAGGCCGAGAAGGAGCTCGGGATCAAGATCCTCAAGGTGGAGAGCACCAAGGAGAGCGACTATGAGACCAACCTCGCGCAGCTCGCCGAGCAAGGCGCTCAGCTCGTGATCGGGGTGGGCATCAGCATGCGGCCCGCTCTGGAGAAGGTAGCCCCGACCCACAAGGACACCAAGTTCGTGAGCATAGACGGTGCCCCCTTGGAGATGGACAACGTCCGGACGATCCAATTCAAGGAGGAGGAGGGAAGCTACCTCGTCGGATACCTCGCCGGACTCGTCTCCAAGAGCGGGAAGATCGGCTTTGTCGGGGGTCAGGAGATCCCGCTCATCAAGAAGTTCGAGTATGGGTACAGGGCCGGTGCCCTGGCCGCGAACCCGAAGATCGTCGTCCTGCCCGCCAAGTTCACTGGGAACTGGGACAACCAGGACACGGCCAAGGTCGCGGCGAACCTCCTCTACGGTCAGGGAGCGGACATCGTCTACCACGCTGCGGGACGGGCGGGCCTGGGCGTGATCGCGGCGGCGAAAGACTCCGGGAAGTATGCGATCGGCGTGGACAGCGACCAAGACGACCTCGCACCGGGGAGCGTGCTCACCTCCATGGTGAAGAACGTGGACGAGAGCATCTTCCTCACGATCAAGGACCTCACAGAGGGCAGGTTCAGTCCAGGCGTGGCCGTCTATGGCCTCAAGGAAGGAGGGGTGGGAACGACCCACTTCGAGCACACGGAGCACGCGATCGGCGAGCAGAACATTCACAAGCTCGAAGAGGCGAAGAAGGGCATCCTGAGCGGGGCCATCCAGGTGCCCTACGACGAGGCGACCTTCGAGGCCGCGTCGAAGGGCTAGTCGCTCGCCTCGGGGCTGCACTCGCAGGCCGGGCCGCAAGGCTCGGCCTGGGCCTCGCTGGGGGCGCTGCAATAGTCGTTCGAGTGAAACCCACTTCCCTTGAACAGGATCCCCGCGGGTTGGATGAGGCGCTTCAGCGAGCCCTTGCGGCCACAATCGCAGTCGGCGAGCGGTGGGTCGGACATGCGTTGCTCGGCCTCCTTCGTGACGCCGCACGCGGAGCACTCATAAACGTAAGTGGGCATGGTCTCTCACGGCCCATGGTAGGCCTCTAGTTCTCAGATTATGGCAGAATGAGGGAGCCCCACCAGGATCTTCCTGTCCAGCATGACACCCCAGATCTTTGCCTTCGGAGACCTCCCGGTCATCGGCGTGCTCGTGCTCCTGGAAGGGCTCCTTTCCGCGGACAATGCCCTTGTGCTCGCGCTCATGGTGCGGCACTTGCCGTCCAAGCTTCAGCGCCGTGCGCTCCTTTATGGCTTGGGCGGGGCGTTCGTCTTCCGGCTCGTCGCGATCATGGTCGCGGCATGGATCATCCGGCTGTGGTGGCTCCAGGCGATCGGTTCCGCGTACCTGTTGTTCCTCCTGATCAAGCACTTTGTCGCGCACAGCCAGAAGGAGGGCGGGAAGCAGGAGCCTGCCCGGAAGGCGGGCTTCTGGCAGACCGTGATCTTGGTCGAGCTCACCGACATCGCCTTCGCGATTGACTCCGTCGTTGCCGCGATCGGCATCGAGCACCGCCAAGAGAAGCTCTGGGTGATCTATTTCGGTGCGGTGATCGGGATCGTGCTCCTTCGCTTCGCCGCGTCCGCCTTCATCAAATTGCTCGAAAGGTTCCCGTCGCTCGAGCACATGGCCTATGTCCTGGTCGGCTGGGTGGGGGTGAAGCTCGCCTTCCTCGCCGGCCACAACTATGTCCTCGCCTACAACAAGGACAACAAGGTGCCGCTCACCTTCACGATCCCCATGATGGACAAGGTGGTGTTTTGGGCGGTTTTGGCGACGATCATCGTTGGCTTCCTGGTTCATGGAGTCCGGGGACGAAAGCGACAAGACGCCGAACCGCCCCCGGCTGAGTAACCGAGACCCCATAGGCAAAGCTCACACGGCCCACGCTCGGAGCGAGTAACCTCCGATCGCTGTGGGCAAAGTGAAAGTCGGTGTCATCGGAACGGGAATGATCGGTCTGGGTTGCCACATCCCAGGGTATCTCTCCATCCCGGACGAGTGCGAGGTCGCGTGGGTGTGCGATCTCCTGGACGAGCCTCTCAAGGACGCGAGCGCTCTGGCCGCCGGCGCGAAGACGACCAAAGACTATCGAGACCTCTTGAACGACCCCGAGGTCGTCGCTGTCTCTGTTGCGGTGCCCAATCTCTCCCATGAAAAGCTGACCATAGAGGCGCTCCAGGCTGGAAAACACGTCCTGTGCGAGAAGCCCCTCGCGATGAACGCCCAAGAGGCACGGGCGATGTGCAAGGCGGCCAAGGACGCAGGAAAGATCCTCCAAGTCGCCCTACAGATGCGGTTTGGCGGGGGGGCAAGGTTCGCGCGGGAGTTCATTGATGCGGGCCACTTGGGGGACGTCCACTATGCGAGGGCGCAGGCCCTGCGACGGCGGGGGGTGCCTGGCTGGGGCGTCTTCATTGACAAGGCTCAGCAGGGTGGCGGCCCGCTCATTGACATCGGCGTCCATATCCTTGACCTCACACTCTTCCTCATGGGCTATCCCCAGCCCGTGAGCGCCACGGCCCAGACCTGGGACACATTAGGCCGCGACCCTTCGCTCTATAACGGGATGGGCGACTATGACCGGGCAAAGTTCACCGTCGAGGACATGGCGGTCGGGATGATCCGGTTCAAGGACGGCTCCGTTGTCGTGCTCGAGTCCTCCTTTATGGCCAACATCAAGGACGAGCAGTTCCGAACTGAGATCATGGGAACCAAGGCCGGAATCTTGGTGAAAGGAGG
>WBZR01001252.1_pt1 | contig 33121 bp, 25 predicted proteins | sample 5204231 | NCBI WGS metagenome assembly WBZR01 (sample SAMN12412403, study PRJNA552823) | activated sludge metagenome | isolation source: activated sludge from anammox sidestream of wastewater treatment plant... | place: USA: Virginia | collected 2017-08 | reverse complement strand
AAAGTGCCCATGGTGTTTATCATTTTCAGTCAAATCATAAACTGAATCTAACAATCCCATTTTAACTGCTAATTGTCTGGAAAGAGCATGTGCATTGGGTACTGATATTGCTATTACACCGTCTTTTTTAAGGTAGGTGCTTAATTTTGGTAATAAAATTAAAGGGTTTTCTATATGCTCTAAAATATGATGAAATATAAGGCATTCAAATTTTTCATCCAATGTAAAATTTTCAAAGTAGGATTCATAAAATATAACATTTTCTGCATCTTGAACTCTTTCTTTGGCTATTCTTATAAATTCGCTTGAACCGTCAACTGCAACAACTTTCTTTGTCAATTTTGATAAAATTTCAGTCATTTGACCACTAGCAGAACCGAATTCTAATACTGCTGAATTTTTTAAATCAAGATAATTATTCAACTTATCAAGAAATTCAAAACGTTTGTACTGCTCATACATATTATCAATATTGTATGTATTAACCAAAGCATTCAAATCATAAACTGTGTTTTCATTTTTCATATCAATTTCCTGTTTTTTTTGTAAATATAATTTTATTTTCTTATGCGACATTTTCAGTCTATATTAGTTGTAGTGTGTCTATGAAATTATCTATTTCTGCCATTATTTCAGTTCCTGTCTTGTTTTTTTGCCTTGCACCTAACTCATTTATATATGCAACAAATATACACAAATTTCTTGTATGTAGTTGGCTTGGTATAGTTTATTTACTACAAATCATCAAACGGACTTTTGATATTTTGAAGACTTTTGGTACTTACATGTGTGTAAATTTCGGTGGTTTTACTGCTGTTGTGACCTAATAATTCTTGGATAAATCGCAAGTCCGTCCCACTTTCTAATAAATGTGTAGCGTAACTGTGCCGTAACCAATGTAAACTTACTGGCTTTTTGATGTTAGCTTTTTGCAGGGCTTGTTTCAATACGCTTTGCAAGCTTTCGGCTGTATATTGTTTGCCTTTTTGCTGTCCTTCAAATAGCCAGGAGGCCGGTTGGTACGCGTTGTAATATTGCCGCAAAAGAGCTATTATTTTTTCCGAAATCGGAGCAATTCTATCCTTTTTTCCTTTGGCTTGTTTTATCAATAAAATATTTCGCTTGCTGTCAATGTCAGCCGGTTTCAGATTGAGCAGCTCACTTCTTCTTAATCCACAGGCGTAAATCAAACTCAACATTGCACGGTGTTTGATGTTGGCATGTGCTTCTAAAATAGCTTTTATTTCTTCTTTGCTCAAAACATTGGGTAAGGTTTTGGGTTTCTTCGGGCGATGTATTTGTTCTATATTTAGTTTTCTGTTTTGGACGGTTTGAAAAAACAGTTTTACGGCATTTACTATTTGGTTTTGGTATGATGCCGACAGTTTGTTTTTCAAAATATACTCGTTGTTGAAAATAATGATGTCTTCGTCAACGATTTCATTCAGTTTTTTTTCGAAAAAAAATTTCAAGAACACCCGTATGGCTTCGGTGTAAGTCTTTAGGGTACTTTCGCTGTATCGTTTGCTACGCAACCATTTTACAAATATTTCTATTTGCTGTTCTGCTTCGGCTGACATGATCTTTTCGAGTGGAAGTTTAAATTTTAGTCGGTATTCTTCTGTATCTGGTAAATGCCAAATTTTGAGCGTGTTGCTCCATTTTGCACCACTCAATTTTTTGAAACGAGCAATCAATTCTGCTTTCTTTTCAAAAGAAACAGCGATGCGTTTTTGCCCTCTGTGTGTAATTTGTTTAGCAGTGTACATAACAGTGTAAATTCATATTCGCAAAATTAAACAAAAAAATCAAGCCTTGATATATGTTGGTTCATTTTGCGTAAGGGATAGAAGCCGGCACGAAGTAAGGCGGATAGCCCGACCCGACAGGGGTACGCCCTGATTGAAGTGAAAAGTGGAAAGATTTTTTTGCAGTCGGGAATGAAAAAAGGCAGGAAAACTTTCTGGGAAGTCCTGCCTTTGGTTTGTTGTGTGAATGGTGTGCTTACTTGCCTACCATGTTCTCGGGGCGTACCCACTCGTCGTATTGTTCGGCTGTGAGCAGGCCGAGTTCGATGGCCGACTGCTTGAGTGTCAGGTGTTCTTTGTGTGCTTTTTTAGCTATTTTGGCAGCATTGTCGTAGCCGATTTTGGTGTTGAGGGCGGTGACGAGCATGAGGCTGTTATCGACGTGTTGTTTGATGTTCTGTGCAATCGGCTCTATACCTGTGGCGCATTTGTCGTTAAAGCTGACACAACCTTCGCCTATCAGTCGGGCGCTGTGCAGGAAGTTGTATATCATCATGGGTTTGAAGACGTTGAGCTCGAAATGGCCGGTGGCACCACCTATATTGATGGCTACGTCGTTGCCCATGACCTGTGCGCTGATCATGGTGAGTGCCTCGCACTGGGTTGGGTTGACTTTGCCGGGCATGATGGATGAGCCGGGTTCGTTGTCGGGTATGTGGATCTCGCCGATGCCGCTTCGAGGGCCGGATGACAGCATGCGTATATCGTTGGCTATCTTCATGAGGCTGACTGCTACGGTCTTGAGTGCGCCGTGGCTCTCTACGATGGCGTCGTGTGCTGCGAGGGCTTCGAATTTGTTGTTGGCTGTGATGAAAGGCAGGCCGGTGAGTTGAGCGATGTGGGTGGCGACGTTCTCTGAGTATCCTTTTGGTGTATTGATGCCTGTGCCGACTGCTGTGCCACCGAGGGCGAGCTCAGAGAGGTGCCCGAGTGTATTGCGGATGGCACGCAGGCCGTGGTTGAGCTGTGCCACATAACCCGAGAATTCCTGCCCGAGGGTGAGTGGTGTGGCGTCCATGAAGTGTGTACGGCCAATCTTGACAATGTTGTCGAACGCTGTACTCTTGGCGGCCAGTGTATCGCGTAGCTTTTCGATGCCCGGTATGGTTGTTTCGATGAGCATTTTGTAGGCAGCGATGTGCATGGCAGTAGGGAAGGTGTCGTTGCTGGACTGCGACTTGTTTACGTCGTCGTTCGGGTGTAGGAATTTGGTTTCGTCAAGGAGGCTTCCGCCTTGTAGAACGTGTCCGCGGTAGGCGATGACTTCGTTGACGTTCATGTTGCTTTGTGTGCCACTGCCGGTCTGCCAGACTACGAGCGGGAAGTAGTCATCGAGTTTGCCATCGAGTATTTCATCGCATACTTTTGATATAAGTTCGCATTTATCCGATGGTAGTACACCGGCATCGCGGTTGGTGAGTGCTGCGGCTTTTTTGAGGTAAGCGAAGGCGCGGATGATTTCGCGAGGCATTTTGTTAATGTCCCGGGCAATTTTAAAATTGTCGATACTGCGCTGTGTCTGTGCGCCATAGTAGGCATCGACGGGCACCTGTACTTCGCCCATCGTATCTTTTTCTGTTCTGAATTGCATGATGATATAGTTTTTTTGGTAAATTCGGACACAAAGCTAAGGTATTTGGATGTTTAAATGTGGAATGAAATGTAAAAATATAGTATTGGAGGGAAGGTATAGTAAGGTGTTGGGTGTGATGGTATGAATGGTAATGAATATGAATAAAGGGCAAAAGGAAGCTATTGGTTTAAGAAAATTTATCTTGGATACTTGTCAACAAGTTTAAAATTTGTATGTTTACAGTATATTATTTCGTAACCTAAACTGTAAAAATCATGTCATTTACATTACCTGAACTCCCGTATGCCTACAATGCACTGGAGTCGAATATCGATGCAAAAACAATGGAGATTCACCATACTAAGCATCACAATGCCTATGTTACCAACCTCAATGCCGCATTGGCAGGAACGGAATGGGAAGGCAAATCTTTGAAGGAACTCATGAGTATGGTATCAAAGCTGCCTGTTGCTGTGCGTAATAATGGTGGCGGTCATTACAACCACTCGCTGTTCTGGACAGTGATGTCACCTGACGGCGGCGGAGAACCGTCAGACAGAATGAATATAGCAAAGGCAATAGACCGTGACTTTGGTTCTTTTGCTGCATTTAAGGAAAAATTCAGTACGGCTGCCAAGACGGTTTTTGGCTCAGGATGGGCATGGCTTTGTGTTGACAAAAATGACAAACTCTTCGTATGTGCCACTCCTAATCAGGACAATCCCTTGATGGATGTCAATGATTTTGACGGTACACCTATATTAGGTCTCGATGTGTGGGAGCACGCATATTATCTCAATTACCAGAACCGAAGGCCGGATTATGTAGAAGCATTCTTCAATGTCATCAACTGGCACGAAGTCACCAAAAGATACAATGATGCCAATGAAGGTGCATCAGATTTATAATTGGTAAAGAATTTTAAAATGTTCGTCGAAATGCTACCTGTTGATATAGGTGGCATTTTTTTTTGAAAAGAAATAATTTAATCTTTGCTCGCGGATGTGACTTGCAATAATACCGGATCGTCAAAAGTGCAAAAATCGAAAAAAATCTGATAGCAAGCAGCAAAAGTATTTGTAATCGAGTTATATACATGAATTGTAGATTAAGGGAATGCAAAGAAGCATCGTGATTAGGAAAAAATTATTATTTAACTTATTAAATCATTTTTTAAGACTAAAAAGTATGAAGAAAATCATTTTAGGAGTGTTATTGCTCACAGGAGCATACAGTATGAATGCGCAGGTAGATGTATCGCTTAACCCAATATCGCTGTTGTTCAGCAACATCAATGCCTCCATTGAGTTTGGTGTGAAGGATGACATCGGAGTAGAGTTTTCACCTTCATTTGAATTTGACTCATATAAGGTAGATGATGTGAAATACACCAATACCGGTCTGGGTGGAAGAGTGATAGGAAAATACTATTTTTCTCCTAATAAGGGACTCGATAAGTGGAATATAGGTCCGTACATCAAATACGGTTATGGTGTGGGTAAAGGAACTAATCTGAGTACCAAAGAAACCGTCGAAGTAACCAGAAATCGTTTTGCGGTTGGATTCTATACCGGCTACAAATGGGTGTCTAGAAAGAATGTAGTGTTTGAGCTGGGTTTTGGTCTGGGCAGAGCATTCGTCAATAAGTATGAAAGCGATGACCAGTCGGTAGATCTGGATGATTTCCCGATTCTTAACCTTGATGCTACCGGCAAACTCGCATTGGGCTACAGATTTGGTGGTGTATCAGAAGGCTCAGGAAGAGGAGGCAAGCGCAGATAAATAAATCACTGGAAAATTTTACATAGAACAAAATGCTGTCCGTTGATTCGGGTAGCATTTTTTTTGTGGAAATTGGGTAAAAGATGTATGATAAAAAAGGAGAAGCGTTGGAGTGAATGTGCGTGAGGTCTTATTCGGTGTAATGTGCATTCCGGTATTTTTGCGGATATTTTTCATTATTTTTCACAAAATAGCTGCAAGAAAAATGTCGGAATAATAAAATATGTGACTTTATTTGAGTTTTGCGTTCTAAATATTGTATAAATAATTAATAAGATTAAGGTCTTATGATTATATTTGCCATTCAGAGATATTCTGTTAACCATAAAATAACAAACTATGAGCGACCAAAACCACAGACCGGACGATTATCTCCCATGCGAACGATACTTGAACGGAGAATACGACGAGCACGGCTTCAACAGATTTTCCGAAAATGACAAATTTTATTTCTCTTTTCTGGAAAACGGAAATGTGTTTCTCAGAAGTGAAGGCTATGGTACGGAAGCAGCCAGAGAAAACGGTATTGCTTCAGTAAAAACCAACATGACTGAAGACAAAAACTACCAGACACGGCTATTGCCAGACGGCAAATGGGTACTCAGCCTCAAAGCTGCCAACCATCAGGAGATAGCGAGGTCTTGTGCCGTTGAAGCTGAAGAAGAAGCCAAAGCATTCCTGCCTTCAGAGCGTATAAAAGCAGCTGCCCTTGCAGCACAAAAGGCTGCCACTTCGGCAAATGAAGCAGATGATTATATGATCTGCCGTGAATATGAAGAAAAAATAGGGTCAGTATCCGATAAATATAGCGACTTCATTACATTTCATCACGAAAACACCAATAAATACTATTTTGCCTGGATAAACCCGAAGAAGGAAATCATACTCCGCAGTGAAGGCTATCCGACCACTGCAGCACGCGATAATGGCCTTGAATCGGTAAGGAAAAACCGCGATATCCGTGAACGTTTTAAAGTTATTGAAAGTCACGGTGCATATTTTTTGACGCTCAAGGCAGGCAACCATCAAGAGATAGGCCGGTCGTGTCCGAGAAATTCGGAAGCAGAACTGTGGGCATTGCTCGACTCTGCAAGTGCAGCTGCGACTGTACAAGATGACTATCTGCCGTGCAGCAGATACAAGGCACACAATAAGTCGTTTACTGCCGGCCACAAAGATTTTATATCATTCCAGGATGAGGAGACGAAGCTCTATTATTTTGCCTGGATAAATACAGACGGCGACATTATACTCAGGAGTGAAGGCTACCAGAGTGCTGCCTCGCGCGATAATGGTATAGAGTCTGTTATCAAGAATAGAGATATCAAAGAAAGATTCAAGGTTGAAGAGCACGATGGTGAGAAATACTTAATCCTTAAAGCAGGTAATCATCAGGAGATAGGTAGGTCGTGTCCGGGTAGTTCGGAGTCGGCCTTGTGGGCATTGCTTGCACCAGCTGCAGTTGTTGCGGCTGCAGCAGTTGTGCCTCCGGTAGCTGCGGCTGCTGCTGCTACTGCACCAAAAGTAGTGCCACCGCCTCCGGTAGCTGCCGCTGCACCTGTTGCAGGAAAATCGGGATTCAACTGGTGGTGGTTATTGCCCCTGTTGCTACTTGGTTTGCTATTCCTGCTTTGGAGATCATGCCAGAACAAGGCTACTGATGCAGCTGCACCGGTGGAGACAACAGCCGTAGCTGAGCCTGCACAACCGACCGAAGCACCTGCTCCTGCGCCACCTGCCGAGGTGCCAGCCGAAACTGCTGCTGCGGCCGCTATAGCCTGTGACCTAAATTCGATATTATTCGGATTCGACAGAAGTGATCTGACTGCTACTGCAAAGTCGGAGTTGGATAAAATGTCCGGATTGCTTAAATCAAATCAGGAATACAAAGGAGACCTCAAGGCATATACCGACTCGAAAGGTTCGGATGAGTATAACCGCGAATTATCTTTAAGGCGTGCCAATGCTGCCAAAGAATATCTGGTAAGTACAGGAATAGACGCAGGTAGAATAGCAACCGGTGCAGTTGGCAATTCGGACCCGGTAGCTACCAATACAGAAGATGACTCTGGAAGGAAGTTTAACAGGAGGGTCGAATTGAAGGTAGTGGACAAAGCCGGAAACGATCTTTGTAAATCAATTTCCAAAGATTTGCCTGAACAATTAAAAACGAAATAAATATATATTTTTAACTTTTTAAAACACCATCAACATGAGTAAATTTGATGAGAAAATGGCAATCTACAAGCAGTCAGTAGCTGACTTGAAGTTGCAGATTTCTGATGACTTATTAGCCAAAGTTGCTAAAGGCCTGGGCCCTTCTATTTATCTTGCAGATGCTTCACTCGTATCAGGTAGCGATGCTAAAGAATTGGAAACAGTAAAAAATAACTTCCTGATCAAGAAACTTGGCCTTGCCGATGGACCTGAACTGGATAAAGCACTGCAGTCAGCATTAACAGCTATGGGTACATCAAACAAGAGCAAGCACAGAGCTATATTCTACGCACTTCTTGTTAAGCATTTTGGCAAAGAATCAGTTTACAGCAAGTAATATTTTGCTTGAATAAAGTACAAAACCGGTATATGTCTTATAGATGTGTGCCGGTTTTTTTTGTTTGGAGTGGGTGCTTCCGGCAATTTTGAATTTTTGTGCAGATGTGGTACGAATGAGCAGCCTGCATCAGGCTTTTGGTAAAAAAAAAGAGCGCAACGGAATATATTCTGCTGCGCTCTTTACATTTTTTATTTACCTAAAAGACTCTTAATAAAACTGATAATGGAAAGTAATGCACCTCCACCGACTCCGCCGGAAAGAATGCTTCCGATGATACCAGCCAGGTCAGTACCACCTGAGCCGGCAGAAACACCAAGCATACCAAGCAGCTGACCACCAAGACCGCCACCAAGAATACCAAGCAGCGAATTGGCTAAAGTGCCAAGAGAAAATTTAGGTAAAATTTTGGCAGCCAGATTGCCTCCGGCCGCACCACTGAGCAATTGAATGATTAATCCAAGATCCATAATAATGTAGTTTTGGTTAGTTGACATCAAAGTTATAAAAATATTCTTGCAACATTACAATATGAGGAATTAAATTTTTAACCAAATCAAAAAAAATAATATTATTTAGTAAGAGGCAAAATTGTGGACATCTTTGGTTTTGCTGAAATTTTCTGGGTTTAATAGTAAAATGTAATGTTTTCTCATCGTGGAATATATCCAAAACTATGTGATAGTTCTTTTTTGAAAAAAATATTTTTAAATAAAATAAACAAAAAGTTTTAAATAAAATAAAAAGTACATACATTTGACACAAAATGTTTTAAATAAAATTTTAATCAAATAAAAATGTACGATAAAGCGATTTTGCACATGGACCTTGATTCGTTTTTTGTATCGGTAGAATGTCTGCGCAACACTGCCTTCTTGGGTAAGCCGCTCATCATAGGCGGGCTTAGTGACCGTGGTGTTGTGGCTTCGTGCAGTTATGAAGCCAGGCGATATGGTGTACGCTCGGCTATGCCCATGAAGATGGCTCTGAGACTATGCCCGGATGCCATTGTGCTGCGAGGCGACATGGAAACCTACTCGCAGTATTCAAAGCTGATTACAGAGATTGTCCGGCAGGATGCACCGGTATTCGAAAAATCATCCATTGACGAGTTTTACCTCGATCTCACCGGTATGGACCGCTATGTGGGCTGCTATCAGTGGGCAAGAGAACTGAGGCAGAAAGTGACACGCGAAACCGGTCTGCCCATCTCATTCGGCCTGTCGGTTAACAAGCTGGTTTCGAAAGTAGGCACAGGTGAAGCAAAACCCAACGGAACAATACGCATAGCTCCGGGTACCGAACGCGACTTCCTGGCACCATTGTCAACGGCCAAAATCCCTTCAATAGGTAAGGAAACCTATAAGAAGCTCAGTTTTATGGGTGTGCGTACTGTGCATACACTGCGCGAGATCCCCGTCAAACTGCTCGAACGTGAATTCGGCAAACACGGTACCAGCCTCTGGAAGAAAGCCAATGCCATCGACGACAGCCCGGTAGTGCCCTACGACGAGCAAAAATCGATGTCAACCGAACGTACTTTCCAGACAGATACTACTGATGTGAAACGAATAAAGAATGTACTCACCAACATGATTATGGCACTGGCTTTTGATCTGCGCAAGTCGGGGAAGCTGACATCCTGCATAACGGTAAAGATACGCTATACCGACTTTAATACCTACACCATGCAGAAGCGGATTTCCTATACTGCACAAGACAAGGAGTTGATCGCTTATGCTCATGAGCTCTTTGATAAACTGTATCAGCGCAGACAGTTGATTCGGTTGGTGGGCGTACGCTTCAGCGGACTGGTGCGCGGATGTTACCAGATCAGTCTGTTTGACGATACGGCTGAGGATATCAGTCTGCTCCAGCAACTTGACAGAATCAGGACGAGGTTTGGTAGCAAGGCTATTGGTAGGGCGGCTTCGGTGTTTTGACATTTGTTGCTGTATTCTTATAATGCAGCAGGTAGCTGAGCCGGTGTGGCATAGCATAGTCGGATGACGAGCGTTTTTTTGTGACTTATTATTTTTCCAACTTCTGCGATGTTGAAGTCGCAGATACGATGTACTGTTTTTTATGTGACACCGGGCTGTGGTGGTTCGGTGTACACACTATTTGTGTCCGAATAAAATATTGGAGATATGTTTTTTGCACATACTTATTTTAGCCTGAAATACGGTGTTTTTTCGCCTGCCGAACTGGTACAGTGTGCTGGCGGATATGGTGTAGATACACTTGTGCTTACGGATATCAACAATACTTCCTGTGCATTTGATTTTATTGTAAAATGCCGCAATGCCAATATACGGCCATTGCTGGGTATAGAGTTCAGGAATAATGGTAGGCTGCTTTACACCGGCATCGCACGCAATAGCGAAGGATTTCGAGAGTTGTGCAGTTTGCTTACCCGACATTCGCACGATGATAAACCACTACCCGAGGTGCCACCACAGATGGAGCATGTATATATTATATATACTGTACCGCCCAGACCGGTTGAGGATTTTACAGAGTACGAGTTTATTGGCATCAGGCCGGGGATGGTCAATAAGGTTTTTTCGGCTCCTTGGAGACGCCATACCCATAAAATGGTGGCATACTGTCCGGTTACTTTCCCGGATAAAAGAGGCTACCAGACGCACCGTATTTTGCGTGCCATTGACCTGAATACCATCATCAGCCGGCTCGGGCCCGAAGACCTTGCTACACAGGATGAGCATTTTTATACCGTACAGGATCTGGAGAGAATCTACGGTGCATATCCGGATATGCTAAGAAATGCACAAAGGTTGTTTGATACTTGTACAATAGATATGCCTGCTGACGACAGGAATAACAGACAGAGTTTTACGGGAAGTAAAAACGGCGACATGAGTCTGCTGACCAAACTCACTGAGAACGGAGCAGCCAAAAGGTATCGCGGCAAAGTACTGGCCAAGGCTGTAGCGAGAATACAAAAGGAACTGGGCGTGATTGCCCAACTTGGTTTTGCACCGTATTTTCTCATTACCTGGGACATCATCCGCTACGGACAGTCGGTCGGCTATAACCATGTAGGGCGGGGTAGTGGTGCCAACTCTATTGTGGCATATTGCTTGTATATTACTGATGTCGATCCGCTTGAGCTCGACCTCTATTTCGAACGGTTTATTAACCCATACCGGACTTCACCACCCGATTTTGACATTGACTTTTCATGGTCTGACCGCGATGATGTTACCGACTATATATTCAAGCGCTATGGCAAGGAATACACTGCACTCCTTGGCACTTACAATACATTCAAAGGAAGATCTATACTGCGCGAGATAGGTAAAGTGGCCGGATTGCCTAAACCAGAAATAGACCTGATGGTAAAGCAGCCACTTGCCCGCGACAGACATCATCCGTTGGCAGAATCGATTTTTAAATACGGAAAACTGATTGAAGGATTCCCCAATTACCTTTCTATACACGCGGGTGGTGTGCTCATCAGTGAGCGACCGTTAAATTACCACACTGCACTACAAATGATGCCCAAGGGCTTCCCGATTACACATTTTGATATGTACGGCGCCGAAGATCTCGGATTTCACAAATATGATATCCTGAGTCAGCGAGGGCTTGGCCACATCAGGGATACTGTCGAACTCGTAAGACAAAACCGCAATGAAACTGTGGATATTCATGATATGCCCAAGATTAAGGAAGATGAAAAAGTAAAGGCACAGCTGAGGTCAGGTCAGTGTATTGGTTGCTTTTATATTGAATCACCTGCCATGCGAGGTCTTCTCTCAAAACTCAGGTGTGACAATTACACACACCTGGTAGCCGCCAGCTCGATTATACGCCCCGGTGTGGCAAAATCAGGTATGATGCGTGAATATATACAACGATTTCACCGACCCGAAAGTTTTGAGTACATACACTCGGTGTTTGCGCAGCATCTGGGAGAGACCTTCGGTATAATGGTTTATCAGGAAGACGTGATGAAGATCGTACACCATTTTGCAGGGCTCGACCTGGATGAATCGGATATACTCAGACGGATAATGAGCGGCAAGAAAAAAACATCTGATACATTCGAACGCCTCATGACCAAATACTTCGAAAACTGCCGTCAGCGCGGGTACCCCGATGAGCTCGCACAAGAAGTATGGCGGCAGGTAGAGAGCTTCAGCGGATATTCTTTTTGTAAAGCACACTCAGCGAGCTATGCTGCAGAATCATTTCAGAGCCTTTTCCTGAAATCGTACTATCCACTTGAGTTTATGGTAGCAGTAATCAATAATTTTGGCGGATTTTACCATACTGAACTCTATGTACATGAGGCTCGCATGCAGGGCGGCAACATTCATGCACCCTGCGTTAACCACAGCCGTTATCTGACTACCATTGACGGTAATGATATATGGCTGGGCTTCATACATCTGAACGGCATGGAAAGGAAAATTGCTCAAGCCATCACAAATGAGCGCGAAAGAGACGGACATTTTCTAAGTCTGGCAGACTTTACATCAAGGGTGGACATCGCCTCTGACCAACTCGATCTGCTCATACGCATCGGCGCATTCCGTTTTACGGGTTATAATAAGTATGAGCTCATGTGGGAAAAGAATGCTGTGTACAACCCCGAAGTGAAGGTGTGTGAGGGCATAAGACTTTTCAGAGAAGAGGCTGAGACTTACACGCTTCCGGTGCTGGCAGAAGGGCCGTTCGATCAGGCATTTGACGAAATTGAGCTACTTGGCTTCCCCTTGTGTTCTCCTTTTGAACTGGTAGAAAATCTGCCCCGACAATACATAGCAGCTGAAGAAATGCTACGCCATGCCGGTCGGCATGTATATATGCTGGGCTATTATGTGACAACCAAGCCCGTGACGACCATTAAACGCGAGCTGATGCAGTTTGGTACATGGGTAGATACGAAAGGGCAGTTTTTCGATACAGTCCATTTCCCCGATTCATTAAAGAAATTTCCGTTCAAAGGAAGGGGCGTTTATTATATCTGTGGCCGGATTGTCCTTGACTTCGGATTCCCCAACCTCGAAGTGGACCGGATGGAAAAACTGCCTTATGTAAAAGATGTACGGTATTGAGGGACGATATTTTTTTGGAATATGAAGCAGACGCTTCCTTGTATAGTGCACTTATTCCGTTTTGCCATTTTTTGTTTAACCTGAAATATGCATATTGGAGTGACAGACTTGGCACTATACTCTATGAGAAGATTAACCAAATTGGTGAAATTCAAATAAGTATTACCTTGGTCAAAATGAGTCTATTACAGATAAGAATTATGCCCGATTGCATAACTCAGATTAAATTTCGTTGTAAATAAAGCCCAATTTGCCTTTAACGGAAATAATTTTTCTGCTCAATCCACTATTTTTTATCTTTGACACCAATATAGTACCCAAATGGGAATCATTATCAAACAAAGTCTGAAGTACAGCTTCATCAATTATATAGCCGTTCTGATTGGGGTTATTAGTACGGTGTTTATTTATCCGCTTGACAAGCAAGTCTATGGCTTGTTTAGGTTTTTGATAGATACTTCTTACCTGCTTGTACCGGCTGTATTAATCGGCACACCTGCTCTTAGTGTTAAATTTTTTCCGGTTTTTAAAGGCAATAAACACAAGGAAGGCGAGTTTATTACACAGCTTTATAAATTGGCACTCATCGGTTTTATATTGGTATGTCTTGTAATTTTTGCTTTCCGAAAGCCAATTATTGATTATTATGGTCAAAAACCTGAAAGACAGTATCTTGAATATCTCTGGTTTATTATACCGTTTCTTTTTGCCAATGCTGTTTTTGGCCTTAGCAGGCAAATAGTGGCCAACTACGGGAAGATAGTGTGGCCTTCAGCTTTGGAGGGCTCCATTAAAATCGTTTTTCCGGCCTTGTTTCTTGCTTATTACTGGCACTATATCCATCTTGACTGGGTAATAATGGGTGTTGGTATTTTTCTCTTTACCATAATGGCTTTGTCTTTGTGGTATGTGATGAAATCCGGTGCCGTTAAGCTAAAATTACCCAAAACAACTACATGGGGAATCGAGAAAAGAGAATTTTATCGCTATGCAGCTTACTTTACCCTTGGTAGTGCCGGTGCCATCATCGCTACCCGCATCGATACGTTTATGGTGGCATCCATGATTGACCTGAATCGCACCGGTATATATTCAATCGCTGCACTTGTGGCACTCAATATCGGCATACCTATCAATGCGGTTACAGCTATTTCTGCACCTATCATTTCACAAGCCATTTCTGTCAATAACTGGAAAGAAGTCGAAAAAATATACAAAAAATCATCCATCACTTTGTTGGTAGCCGGTTGTTTCTTGTTTTTACTTGTTTGGGTTAATCTTGATGACTTGTTCGGACTCATGCCGGATAATGACGAAATGATTGCGCATAAAGACATCGTTTTACTGCTTGCTGTTGCCAAACTTTTCGACATGGCTACGGGTGTTAATGATTCTATTACAGCTTATTCGGGGCACTACAAGCTTAATTTTTATTCACTGTTGTTGCTGGCTATACTTAATATCGTCGGCAATCTGCTTTTGATCCCCCAATACGGTCTGCTTGGTGCCGCTATTTCGCCAATGATAGCTTCGGTCATCTTTAATCTTGTCAAACTTGTGTATATAAAGTGGGCTTTCAATATGTACCCGTTTACCGTTAAGACCTTTGTACTTATTCTTATATCTGTTGCTGCTTATATCTTACTTTATTTTGTTCCTGATTTTGAAAACCATTTTATCAATCTTTGCATCAATTCTGCTTTGCTTGCCGCAATTTTCGTACCTGCTATTTATTTTTCAAAAATATCTGAAGATGTTAATTCAATTCTGGATAACATAATCTCTAAAGCCTTGAAATTATTAAAATTGAAGTAGAATCTCACGGTATTATTTCCGATTGGATTTAATTAACTATTTTTGCCTGAAATATTTTATCAACATGAATCTTTCTACCATATTAATCGAAAACCAGAATAATGTCATTATCCTGACCATCAACCGTGAAGCTTCTCTCAATGCACTCAATAAGTCGGTGTTTGATGATCTGGATTATTTTTTTACAAAAGGCCATCTCGATTTTCCACACATCAAAGGTGTGGTCATTACCGGTTCAGGTACTAAAGCTTTCGCCGCAGGCGCAGACATTAAGGAATTTATGGATTTTACTGCCGAGCAGGCACAGGCTCTCTCTAAAAGGGGGCATGATGTATTTGACACAATAGAAGGATTCCACGTGCCGGTTATAGCAGCCGTCAATGGTTTTGCACTCGGCGGAGGATTCGAACTTGCCCTTGCCTGTCACCTTCGTATAGCTGGCGAAAAAGCCAAGTTTGGCCTGCCGGAGGTTAATCTCGGGTTGGTGCCCGGTTATGCTGGTACACAACGACTTCATCAGTTGATTGGCAAGGCAAAAGCTCTTGAAATGCTGATGACTACCGATATGATAGGAGCTGAGGAAGCCACTAAGCTCGGAATAGCAAATCATGCTGTTGCTGCCGGTGAAGAAGTACCGAAAGCTATTTCAATCATTGAAAAAATTGCTACCAAAGGCCCTAAGGCGGTCGCTAAAGTTATCGAACTTACGAATATCTTCTATAATGGCACCGAAAATGGCTTCTCTGCCGAGCAAAGGATTTTTGGGTCACTGTTCCGCCAACCGGAATCAATAGAAGGTATCAATGCATTTCTTGAAAAAAGAACACCCGAATTCAGAAAATCATAATTGTTACTGATTATAGTCATGAACTTTGATCGTTATTGATGTGTTATCTTTGCGATTGAATGATTAATGTGTTACAATGATCGAAACAGATATTATTATTATTGGTGCCGGTCCGGCAGGATTATTTACTGTTTTTGAAGCAGGTTTGCTCAAACTGCGTTGCCACCTTATTGATTATTTGCCTCAGCCGGGTGGCCAACTTTCTGAAATTTATCCTAAAAAACCAATCTATGATATACCTGGTTTTCCGGAAGTACTCGCCGGCGAACTCGTAGATAACCTGATGGAACAAATACAACCATTCAAACCGGGCTTTACGCTTGGTGAAAGGGCAGACATCATTGAAAAAAACGAAGATGGCAGTTTTACGGTTATCACAAGCCGCGGTACCCGACATAAAGCTCCCGTTATTGCTATTGCCGGTGGCCTGGGTTGTTTTGAGCCTCGCAAACCACCAATTGACAATATCGCTGAGTTCGAAGATAAAGGTGTTGAATATATCATCAAAGATCCTGAAATATATGCCGATAAAACTGTACTGATAGCCGGTGGCGGTGACTCTGCTCTCGACTGGACTATCTACCTGGCTGATATTGCCGAAAAAGTGATAATGGTACACAGAAGAAACGATTTTCGCGGTGCACCGGATTCTGTCGATAAGGTGAAATACCTTGCTCAACAAGGTGTCGTCGAACTTATAACTGAGTCTCAGGTGACAGGCTTAGGCGGAAATGGAAGACTCCGTACGGTTAACATCGAGCATGACAAGCTCGGCACACTCACCAGAGATGTTGATCACTTTATTCCACTGTTCGGCCTAACACCAAAACTCGGCCCAATTGCTAACTGGGGCCTCAATATTGATAAACAAGCTATCGAAGTCAACACTTTTGACTATTCAACCAATGTCCCCGGCATTTTTGCTATTGGCGATATTAATACCTATGATGGCAAACTCAAACTCATTCTTTGTGGCTTTCACGAAGCTACATTGATGGTGCAGAGTGCTTTTAAAATCATTCACCCAGATCAAAAACTTTCTTTCAAATACACTACAGTCACAGGTATAGAAGCCAGATTATGATAGAAATAACCGTTATTGACAGAAAAGGGCAGGAACACCTGCTGGAAGCACCTACCGATATGAACCTCAACATGATGGAGCTATGTAAGGCGTACGAACTCCCGGTAAAAGGTACATGCGGTGGCATGGCACTATGTTCTACTTGCCATGTTTATGTTCTGTCTGACCAGCAATTGCCTGAAATGACCGCCGATGAAGAAGCCATTCTCGATACAGCCTTTTTCGTTAAGTCGAACAGCCGTCTAGGTTGTCAGCTAAAAATTACAGATAATATGAATGGTCTCCGTGTACAACTAGCACCCGAAGACGAAGAAAACTAATAGAAACAAAGTTTTGTTAGTATTATGCTTTTTTGACAAATTCTGATTTTAAGCCCATCGCTCCGAATCCGTCTATTTTGCAGTCGATGTTGTGGTCACCATCCACTAGCCTGATATTCCTAACCTTGGTTCCGGCTTTTATGCCTTGTGCCATTCCTTTTACCGGCAGGTTTTTGACTACGATCACCGAGTCACCGTTTTGAAGGATATTACCATTGGCATCTTTTACTACCAGGCCTGATTCTTCCGCAGGTTCTTCTGCCGGATTCCATTCATGGGCGCAGTCAGGACAAACAAATAATTCGTCCATTTGGTAAGTATAAGTGGATTTGCACTGTGGACAAGGTGGAAAATCTGACATATTGTTCTTTCTATTAATTCTTAATGTAGCAAAGTTAGGCTTTTTTACATAATTTTTAGCCCTTATAATACAAATTACCGCATGTGGCCTTTATCGGAATATAATTTCACTTATGTAGCTGAAAAGGCTGCCAATTGAAATTTTTTTCCAACAATGGATACTTCGATTTAGTTTAATACATATTTTTGTCATAACAGCACACTTATGCATAAACAAATCAGATGGCGCCGGTATCCCTTTGTGCGATTATTGCTTCCATTTGTTGCAGGTGTCGTACTTGCTGATATCTCTTTCTTTCCCAATTATTATTATTCACTCATTTTATTTCTACTTACTTTAGCAGGAGTTTTTTTATTTCAATTTTTTAAAAGAAGACCTTCCGCAGCTTGGCCAGATGGCATTTTGTTGTACTTTTTATTTTTTCTGCTTGGTATATTTACAATTCGAATACACGACCCTGGCTTATCTGATCAATATTTTAAACATTTTACCCCACTACAAAAAGCCAGCCTTGTTATCCGTATTGATGACCTTGATCCTTCCGATAATTGGTTCAAAATTAATGGCACCGTCATTCGTACACTTGACTCCAATAAAGTATGGCATCTAAGCAACGGGAAAATCCTGCTATTTGCTGCCCGCGATAGTGCTACTCTCTTGCCTGGTGATGTTGTCTGTGTATCCGGCAAGCTTATGGAGGTGCCACCACCCTTGAATCCAGAAGCTTTTGACTATAGAAAATACCTGTTCCGAAAGGATGTATTGTATGAAATATTTGCCAGAAAAGATGAATGGACAGTTACCGGGTATAAGGATATAAATCTGTCAATCCTTGCTTCAAATCTCCGTTTGCGGCTAGTGGCTCTCATTAAAGAATATGTAAAACCCGAAGGGGAAAATTCTGTAGCTGCCGCGTTGTTACTCGGCTACCGCAATGACTTGAGCGACGAACTCAATAACGCTTACATCAACACCGGATCTATCCACATTCTTGCTGTTTCGGGTCTGCATGTTGGTCTGGTAAGTGGTATTTTGATGCTTTTTCTGAATTTTTTTAAGAAAAATAATTTGACCGTTCGCTTGATAAAACTTACTGTAATACTCGGCTTCATCTGGTTTTTTGTGCTGCTTACAGGTGCAGGTGCTTCTGTTGTGAGAGCAGCTGTTATGTTTAGTTTTATTCATACCGGACAGTTGTTGCTTCGTCGGAAATATATTTATAACACGATAGCTGCGTCTGTGTTTGTTATATTAATATGGTGTCCTCAAATGTTGTTTGATGTCGGGTTCCATCTTTCTCTTTCAGCAGTGCTTGGTATCATAGCGCTTCAGCCATTTTTACTGCAACTTTACCATTCCGAAAATAAAATTATACACGGAGCTTGGGAATTGACAACTGTCACCATTGCTGCACAACTGGCAACACTGCCCATTGCACTTTACTATTTTCACCAAACGAGCCTTTATTTTCTCATTTCAGGCATTTTTGTAGTACCCATTTCTTCTTTTGCGCTATACGCTGGTGTAGGTTTAGCAATATTTCACTGGATTGTTCCAGTGTTGGCCAAATTGGCAGGAACCATCATGTATTGGTCTGTTTTCGCAATGAATTCTATCATATACGCCATCGCAGGAATGCCATATAATCTCATCACAGATATTCCATTCAATACTTGGGAATTCCTTTTATTATCTACAACTGTTGTCTTTGTTACGGTTTATGTTTCATTGAGACGTAAAGCTTTACTTTATATGGCATTGGCAGCTTTTTTGATATTTAGCATCACACGGATTGCTTTTAATTATGCTCATTCAGCCCAGCAGATTCTTATATTTTATAATACAAAGGAAAATGTGTTTGTTGATTATTTTAATGGAAATTCATGTATCAGCCTCAGAGAAAATACAGACCAACGTGAAGAGAAATATGTTGCGTCCGGAGCTCGAATGGCTTACCGTATTCTTGAAACGACCAACATACATACCGGCCAATCTTATTCGGGTATTTATAATTCCGATGAAGGCTTGTTAAGTGTCAGAAATTATAGGTTGAAATTTTTATTTAAAAATTCTGAAAACTTTTATGGAATCGGAGAGGGTACAAGCGTCTATGTATGCGAGGATGTTAGAAGTGAAGATTGTGTAAAAGATAAAATTCCGCAAATGGTTTTTCTAGGTAGTAAAATAGACTTTAGAACCAGAAAAAACTGGAAAAAGTTTTGTGCTGACAATAACATCAGGTGTATTGATTTGAAATCAGAATCTTACGTTTTAAAACTTTGATTATGGACAACAATCTGAGAGCGTATTTTTATTTTACGAAAAATGAACGAATTGGTATTCTCGTTGTGTGTTTTCTTTCGTTTTGTTTGCTTTTTGTACCGAAATTTTTCCAACAGTCAGGATTCTTGGCCAAACCAACAACCAGTAATGAATTGCAGGATGCGGACAATCGTGCATTAGAACATATTCATGCAAAATCATCAAACACAAGGAGTGCCGAACGGGAGGTAACCGAACATGAATACAAATATTCAGGAAAGTTGGATGTAAATACTGCTTCATTTAAACAACTGAAATCAATAGGTATTAGCTCAAAAACCGCAGCTATCATCATCAAATACCGCGACAAAGGCGGACAATTCCGCAATCTGGATTCATTTAAGAAAATTTATGGTATTACCGCAAATGAATTGAACAGCATTAGAGAGAAAGTCCTTTTTCCTGAACAGGACGCTTCAGCCACTGGTAATGCGGTGCTCAAACCTTTCGACTTTGATCCAAATTCAGTATCAAAGGAAGAACTGGCAGCCATGGGTTTACCTCTGAGAATTATTCAAACGATTTCCAATTTTAGAGATAAAGGCGGAAGATTCTATGAAAAGAACGACCTTGCAAAAATCTACGGAATGAAACCCGAATGGATTGAATCACTTTTGCCTTTTGTAAGCATAAGTGCAAATGAATCACCCCGTACTACGTTTGAATCAGCATTCGCCGAAGAACGCCAAAGCAATGTGAAGCCGAAAAATTACCGTACAGAAGTTCATAAATCTGAAGTATTTAATATTAATACTGCAACAAAGGAAGATTTGATGAAAATAAAAGGAGTAGGACCATTTTATGCTGAGAAGATTATAAAATTCCGCGATGCCTTGGGTGGCTTTGTGACGGTAGCACAATTAGCCGAAACCCGTGGTTTGCCTGATACCTTGGTTAAGTCGATCGCACCCCAGCTTACTGTAAATGGTGATGTCAACAAGTTGAAAATTAATCAGTTAAATAAATCGGATCTTGCCAGGCACCCGTACATAAGTCATCCGCAAGCATTGATATTGAGCAACTATATTCAACAACATGGCAAAATGCAGAGCCTGGAAGATGTTCGCAAAAGCAGAGCCTTTGAACCGGCAGAGCTTAATAAGCTCGTCCCTTATCTTGATTTTAGTGAATGAGCTAATGTAGCTTGCTCGAATGCCGTATTTTCTCAACTTTAACCAAATGCGGATTCTGGGTTAAATCATAAGCTAATCGTTAAATGATGTATGCCAGGCCGGTATAGCTTACTTAAACAATTTGCTACTTCATTGAAAAACCTGATATTGTTTATGAAGTCAACATTAGTTACATCAAGTATCACGATCGGGATGCTTGTTTCTACCCTGAAATAGTCAAAATAAACATCCTGTATTTTCTTCAGATATTCAGATGTGATCGGCGCTTCAAACTGTCGGCCTCTTTTCTGAATGTTATCGAGCAGATTATCAACTTTTCTGTGCAGGTAAAGTATTATTTGCGGCTTAGGGAAGGCAGAACTCAGTGTATGGAACATCTTTTGGAACATCCTGTATTCTTCATCCTTTAGGTTGTTGCGAGCAAACAAAAGTGTTTTTGTGTAAAAATAATCTGAAATGGTGAGGTCACTGAATAATTCCTGTTGTGGCAACATGCTCTGAAGCTGTTTGTACCGCTCAGTCATAAAGAAAAGTTCAAGCGGAAAAGCATAACGATCGGGTTCATTATAGAAATAAGGAAGAAATGGGTTATCTGTAAATTGCTCAAGTATCAGACGGCAATCAAATTGTTCGGCAAGCATTGTTGCCAATGTAGTTTTGCCGGCTCCGATGTTACCTTCAATTGCAATATAACTGTAAGGGATTGTCTGTTGTTCCATACTATTTACCCAAAATGACTACTTCATAATTATCTTTTGACCTCAGATACAGTTCTTCCATATTGTGGTGTAGCAACGGATGCTTGAATTCCGGAGCTATTTCCATCATTGGCAATATAGCAAAGTTGCGCTCGTGCATGTGCGGATGGGGTATCTGCAAATCTTTCTGCTTGATGACCTTGCGACCAAAGAACAAAATGTCGATGTCTATCTCACGTGGTGCCCATTTTTCCCTTTTCTCTCTACCAAGTTCCTTCTCTATCCTTTTGATTCGTGCTAATAGTAAATCTGGTGTAAAGGTGGTTTCGATTTCAATTGCCATGTTGTAATAGACTTCCTGACCTTCTACCTTCCATGGTTCGGTCTCGTATATTGAAGATTTCTTCTTTACCAACCCACATTCTTTGTGGATAAGTTTTACAGCATTCTCTAGTTGTTGTTTTTTGTCTCCTATATTGCTACCCAACAGCAAGAAGACTTTGGTCCTCGTCATCATTGCGTAAAATTAGTGAAATTGTAAAGATTTTCGGTAAGTTTTCTTCAGAAATTATGTGAATAATTAACACTCCAACTATTTTCTACTTATATCAAAGTAAAGGCCTTAACTTTGAGCCATCAATAATTAGAGCAACCTGATGACCAATAACAGAATTCATTACCTTGAAACTGAAAAGCACAAAGCAGATATACATGTTGAAATAAAAAGACCAAAAGGTGCAGGATTGCTTCAGTTTGGGTTTTCTGTCATGCAGAAAATTGCTCCAAAATGGTCCGCTGAAAAGGCTTTCTCTTTGTTCATTACACCTATGCGGAGAGCAAAACATAGCTTCGAAGATGAATTGTTGAAGGAAGTTATCAGGCACGAAACGATATTTGACAATAAAAAAATACGTGTTTATGAATGGAAGGGCGGCGATAAAAAGGCCGTTTTGGCCCATGGCTGGGAATCAAGGGCGACCGCTCTGAGAACTGTAGTGCCACAACTACGCGAACGTGGTTTTACAGTATATGCCATTGATGCGCCGGCACATGGTGAATCGGAAGGCAAACAAACCAATGTAATCGAATATGCACATTTAATTGGGCAGGTAGCCAGAGAGTTCGGAGGATTTGATATAGCAGTGGCACACTCATTTGGTGGCCTGGCTCTTAGTTATGCTCTTGTCGAAATTCCCGGATTCATGGTTCCAAATGTTATAATGGCAGGGCTTCCAGCCTCTACCAAACTCGCACTCCAAGGCATGTACCGTTTTTTACACCTCGAACGTCCTGTCCAGGAATTGATTGAGAAAAAGATCTACGAATCAACAAATTACTCTGCAGACGAACTGAGCGTAGCACATCTTTCAACAAAATTCCAAAATGTAAATGGGCTTTTATTCCATGATGAAAAAGATAATCTGGTGCCACTCTATACAGCTATTGATTCAGTTAATGCCTGGCAGTCATCAACGCTTTATGTGACACACGGGCTGGGTCATTTCAGGGTTATCAAATCGAAAGAAGTACTCATGACTATGTTCGATTGGGTTGACCATCACTTTTCCCACCCAAAAGCATTTTGATAGCTGCTAAATATCTACTTACTTCTTCTTTCACCACCGGAGATAATACAAGCAAACCAATAAGGTTAGGGAAGACCATAGCTAGTATCATTGAATCGGAGATGCCGATAACACTGTTGAGCTGAATACTGCCCCCAATCACCACAAATATCAGAAATATTACCTTGTATGAGAGTTCATTGCTTTTTGTCCTGCCAAATAAATACAACCACGCCTGAAGCCCGTAATAGCTCCAGCTAATCATGGTAGAAAATGCAAATAAAAATACAGCCAGAGCCAGTATATAAGAAAAACCCGGTAGCGTAGTTTCAAAAGCAGCCGATGTAAGCGCCACGCCATTCAATCCGGTGCCGGAACCATACTCCAGAAAATGATGATTGGTATTGCTAATGACAATGATTAATGCAGTCATGGTGCATACTATTATGGTATCAATAAATGGTTCGAGCAATGCTACAATGCCTTCAGATGCAGGATATCTGGTGCGTACTGCAGAGTGGGCAATGGCCGCCGAACCCACGCCGGCTTCATTCGAAAATGCCGCCCGCCTAAACCCCGCAATTAATACTCCAATGACACCTCCTGCTATCGATTGGGCAGAAAATGCACCCTCGAATATAGCTCCAAAAGCAGCAGGTACATAACTGTAGTTAAGCCCAATAACCACAAGGCCGGCAATAATATATATACCACACATGAATGGTACTATTTTTTCAGCCACAGAACCTATGCGTTTTATTCCACCAATGATAACCACACCTGTCAAAATAGCCAGAAAAATACCAATAAAGAAACCCGTATTTCCGGAATCGAGCTTAAAAATGTCTTTGACAATTGCCGCCGATTGGTTAGACTGAAACATGTTGCCGCCACCAAGTGAACCACCAACACAAAATATAGCGAATACAACAGCTAATATTTTACCAATGGTCTTATATCCTTTCTCTGCTAAGCCTTTTGATAAATAATACATCGGCCCTCCATATACAGTACCGTCAGGACCTATATCACGGTATTTTGTGCCCAGGGTACATTCAGTGAATTTCGATGACATGCCCAGAAAACCTGATATGATCATCCATACGGTTGCTCCGGGTCCTCCAATAGCTATTGCAATGGCTACTCCTGCTATGTTACCTAAGCCAATGGTACCTGAAAGTGCACTCGATAATGCTTGAAAATGACTAACTTCTCCTTGCACCGATTCGTCTCTGATGGTATCTACAATGTCTTCATCCACTATATTTACCAAACTACTTGTGTATATCGGATGCTTTATACTTTCAATGTTTTTATACTTTCCACGCAAGGTGCTAATGGCATGCTTAAAGTATCTAATATTCGGAAAACCAAAGTAAATTGTACAATATACAGCCGCAAAAATCAAAAAACACAGTACAAGTGGCATCGCATTATCCCCGGGTAAGGGAATAGGGTAGAATACGTACTTTTCAATAAAATCTGATGTAGGTTTTACTGCCTTGTCGATCGTCTCGTCAATTCCGGCAGCATACATATTTCCAACAAATAATAACCCGGCAATTGAAGCTGTTATGCGTCTGAACATACTTTGATATTTTGGCTAAAAGTAGAAATATTTTTTTCTTTCTTGCCAAATATTAAGTAAAAATTCAAATCATCGATAAAAAATAATTTTGTAATTATTTGTAAACAGTATTATGTGAGAATAGCTTTCCTGCTCTATATCAACGATTTGTTTTCTACAAAGCCTAAGATGTGAAAGATCCAATTCTCAATTGGGTTCTATAAGGTTTATTTCCCTTCAGGTAATGCAATGTTCAAGCCTGTCGAATCGGCTCCGCTAACAACACCGCCTCCTACTTTTTGACCATTCTTATATTCATATTCGGCAATTAGTACGCTCTTATCATTGAAAAATTTTACTTTACCATCGACTACATCATCCTTATAATCAACCTCTTTTCTTGGTGGGCCAAGTTCAAAATATTCACGCTGCACACCGTTCTTTTTTCCATCCTTATAAAATGTCTCCTTCATTCGGCGACTACCGTTTTTATATTCTGTGACCATACCGTTCAGAAAATTGTCGCGATAAAGTGACTGAAGCAATATTCGACCGCGGTCATCAATCGTAATAAATGTTCCATCCACTTTTCCATCAATAAAACTCCTGACAGCTACAACACGCCCGTCCGGATAATAGTTAAACCATGTACCTGTCTTTTTTCCATCAAGAAAAAATCCTTCCTCAATGGTATGCCCGTTTTCGTCTTTCTTTATCGCTCTTTTGTAATTGCTACCGGGAATGTCTGCTATCTCATAATCCTTCATATCACCCGATCCCTGTACCGAATTGTCGGTTGGCGTGGTTGTGGCAGTATTTGTTTTGGCTCCTTCCTTACATGAAATGAAGGCTATTAAGCTGATTATAAAGAGAAAATGCAATTTCATAGTTCTTATATTTTAATGTGTACTTTACGATTTCAAATAAAAATAAGTTTCAACCGATGGTAAAATGATTTGTTTATCTATCTTTAGATAATAATCTTCGGACAAATGAATAACAAAGAAATAGCAAAACTTTTCTCCGAACTTGCAGACCTAATGGAATTGCAGAATGAGAACCCGTTCAAAATAAAATCATACAGAAACGCTCATGTGAGCCTTCGCAAAATTGATACGCCCCTAAATACGCTTTCGCAAACAGAAATGGAAGTATTGCCGGGAGTTGGTAAGGCTATCGCTGAAAAAATTACCCAAATAGTGAGTACCGGCAAGATGCCTACACTCGAAAAATATAGAGCATTAGTGCCTGAAGGTGTTCGGGAAATGCTCAAAGTTCATGGCCTGGGACTCAAAAAGATAGATGTCATCTGGCGAAAACTTGGGATAGAATCTCCCGGCGAACTACTTTACGCATGTGATGAAAACCGACTCGTCGAACTCCCGGGCTTTGGTACAAAAACACAAGAAGATGTAAAATCAAAACTTGCATTTTACTTTAATGCCTCCGGCAAATATCTTTATCCGAAAGTATCAGAAACAATTCAAACTATACTGGACGAACTCAATGAAAAATATCCAAGGCTTAATATTCAATTCACCGGTGAGTTGTGTCGTAAATGCCAAATTATCGAAAAAATCGAACTGGTCTGTAATGACGTACCTGATCTTTTAAATATACTTGCCCAGCTGGGCGATGTAGCTGAAAATTATGAAGGGAATCTGATTTTGTCACGCGAAGATTTTGATGAAATAATAATAATACCTGCATCTGAAGATTCTTTTGGAACAGTATTGTTCGAAACCACCGGCCCTTCTGAATTTGTAGAGAAATTTCGCTCTCATTATCAGGTGCCAAAAAATATTGCTGATGAATCGGCTGTGTTCGAAGCAGCTCAGCTGGATTACTTCCCTCCGGTATTGCGCGATAATGATTTTGAAGTGGATAATTTCTTAAAGGATAAAAAATCAATACAATTAATCGAATACAAGGACATCAAAGGCATCGTACATAATCACTCTACCTGGAGCGATGGCATTCATACACTACATGAAATGTCAGAGCATGTAAAATCAAACGGATTTGAATATTTTGTAATTTCCGATCATTCAAAATCTGCATTTTATGCCAATGGCCTCTCAGAAGAAAGGGTGCGGGCACAATGGAACGAAATTGAAAGCCTGAATAAAGATTACATTGATTTCAAGATATATAAAAGCATTGAATCAGACATACTAAGCGATGGTTCACTCGATTATCCGGATGAAGTACTAGCAGGTTTCGATCTGGTCATAGCATCTGTACACAGCAACCTCAATATGGATATTGATAAAGCTATGAAACGGCTCATTGCAGCTGTTGAAAATCCTTTTACCAGGATACTTGGGCACCCAACAGGCCGGTTGCTGCTTGCCCGTAAGGGATACCCTGTCGATCATGCCAGACTCATAGATGCCTGTGCAGCCAATAACGTAGCAATAGAATTGAATGCCAATCCACTCCGTCTTGATATCGACTGGTCGTGGATACCCTATGCCATGCAGAAATCTGTACTCATAGCCATTAATCCGGATGCACATAACAAATCAGGTATATTTGATATACGTTTTGGCATAAATGCTGCTCAAAAAGGTGGACTCACTGCAGATGCCTGCCTGAATTCCATGTCGCGTAGCCGATTCGAACACTGGCTCCATAACAAGTGATATTAATAAACTATTGGAAAATTTTTAACATCACCTTAACAGCAATAATCATTACAATATTGATAACTTTGCGTTTAAATTTCAAAAGTAATCTTTTAAACAAAAAATTCTTTACAAAATGAAAAAATCTCTTTTTTTACTTGCTTTTGTAGTGTCATGCAGCCTTGTGACATTCACATCTTGCAAGTCAGACAAAGCAGCTGACACTACAGCAGCCACTACAACACCAACCGATGGCCAGGCAGTAGCTACTCCGGTTTCTGCTGAACAGACTGGTTCTGTGACCACCACTACTACCAATGCTAATGGTACGAACGTTACCGTTAACTCTCAACAACCGGTAAGTGTTGGTTCTTCTCCTGAAGGTGCCGCAGCAGCAGCTCCTGTAGGCCCTACCACTAACATTACCTTCAAGGAAACCACTTTTGATTTTGGTAAAATCAAGGATGGTGATGTATCTAAGCACGAATATACTTTCACCAACACAGGTAAAGAACCGCTCATCATCAGCGATGCAAAAGGTAGCTGTGGATGTACTGTACCAACTTGGCCAAAAGACCCTATCGCTCCGGGTAAAACGGGTGTTATCCACGTAGAGTTTAACTCTAAGGGTAAATTGGGGCCACAAAGCAAGAAAGTTACCCTTACTGCAAATACCAATCCTGCACAGACTTTCCTAACCATCAAGGGTGAGGTGACGCCTGTTAAATAAATTTTTAGAGAATAATTTTCTTCAGAATGGTCTGTGTAACAAATAGTTGCACAGACCATTCTGTTTTATTACATTGTGTGTCCTACTTATTTGATGTAGCACTGTTTGCTTAATGTGCTTTTTTTATTTGTGACATTTAGATTAAAATTGCGTCAGATTATTATAGTTAATAGTTTTTTGTGTAACATTTTTCTTTCTAAATTTATTGTTTTTGTCTTCAATGCTTATTCTGAAATGCTCATTCATCCTTATTTCAGTCTTTTTCAAGCTTTTAGATAGCCTGAATGTAGATGGAATCATTTTGGCATAATTTTAGAGAAGGTTTAATTATATTTTTTTTACATATAAAAAAATAAAGACAAATTTTGTCCCTGACATTCCGTAAATACCGATTATGAAAGTAAAAGTACATCTAAGGTTAATAGTATGCTTGGTATTTTTTGCTAACCTGAGTTTTATACAAGGTTATACTCCTTCTTATTTTAACCCCGATACCATTCATTTACCTTCTGAGCTTTTCAAACAGACCAATGACTGTACTGCAAAGCTAGACTTGTGTCTCGATGATCTTGCCAACCCCGGCGATCTACAGATTACTGTGAACGACAGTGTATATACCGGCTCAATCGCTAATTGTCAGGAAGACTCAAGCTTCATCTACACATTGTTTACTTTGTACGGATTTGGAAAATTAGGTCCGTATCATCTCGATAAATGGGAAGTAAATGGGCAGGTTTTTTCCGGTTTTTTCCAAAACCCGGATGAACTCCTGATTTTAATGAACAACTGGGACCCGGCTGGCAACTGGACTTATGACCCCAATACCTTCCTCATTTCCGGAGGTAAATCGGGCTCCGATTATTCAGAAATGGACGTGACAGTTCTATCCCTTGGTGGTGCAAAAGGTTATATCGGGCTTAATATCGGCATTAACGGAACAGGAGTGAAGATCTTTTTGGAGACAGGCAAACACCATATCATTTTTACAAATACTATAACGAACGTTTCAGACACAGTCGATCTCCAATATGTATGTGTAAAACCTTCTGTGGTATATAATACTGTACAAAAATCTAAATCGGACGTTTACTGCCTTGATGCAAGCGAACTTACCGGTCCGATTGTATCTGTTATTAATATTTGTCCGGATCATAGTGGCAGTAATGTCACCTACAGTATATTAGCAAACAATTGTATCCAGTTTACCGGGCTCGAAGTTGGGGTAGATACCTTTTGTGCAAAATATTGTGATGCCAATGGTATCTGTGACACTACTACCATTATTACTAAGGTAACACCTCCTACAGGTTCGAATGATATTGTTATCAATATTTTTGAGCTCACAGACACACTTCACTGTTTTGACATTTCACAACTTCCGGGCAATGCTGTTTCTATGGTAAATATCTGTCCGGATGCAGCCGATGGCGATGTTGATTTTTATACAAATAATGTTGATTACTGTGTATTCCTGACCGGCTTATCGGTCGGTTCTGATACTGCCTGCTATGTTATATGTACAGATTCGTCGTATTGCGACACATTCAAGCTTATAGTAAATGTGCTGCCATTACCAAAAGCTGATACGGTTTATCTGAAGGTAAAGGAAAAAAACTCGATTGTATATTGTCTCGATCTTAGCGAATTGCCCAATGGCTATAAGTCAATTGAAAATATTTGCCCCAATGCAGCAGGTGATAATGCAAAAATCTCTTTTGACTTCGCCTCAGCCTGTATGGGCATCAAGGGTTTGAAAGCACCCGGTAAGGACACTGCCTGTTATGTGGTATGCGATGCCAGCAATATATGTGATACCATTATTGTCATCATCGATGTTTACAAGGATCCAAATCCGCCAAAGGTCATAGATATTACCATCGAATACAATGAAGTTATTTCTTATTGTATTGATACAACGCAACTTTCGGGCAACCTTGTTTCTATCACGAATGTGTGTCCCGATAAGTCAGGCGTTAATGCCGATGTGGCACCTGATCCGGCTACCTATTGCGTGTATGCTTTAGGAATATTGCCAGGTGTCGATTCTGCCTGTATCGTTGTTTGTACGGATGCCGGCATCTGTGACACTACCATCATTATCTATCACGTGGTAGAACACACCGACCCAACTGAAATTATTGTTGACGTTGTAGAAGGTACCACTATTCAATATTGTATTGATCAGTATTTGGTTTGTACACCAATTATTTCAGTACAAAACTTCTGCCCCGACAAATTATTTGACAATTCGGAGATAACACCCGGTAACGATCCACTGTGTTTTAATATTGCCGGTATAAATCCGGGCGGTAAAGATACATTGTGCCTGAATATCTGCTGCGATTTTGGCAACTGTGATACAGTTTTCCTAATCATCAATGTACTGCCTGCTTCGCACCATAAACTCATCCAACTCACCGTTAAGGAAGAAGAATTTTTAAAATATTGTATAGACCCTAATACTGTTTGTTCGCCTATCTTGGCTGTACAGAATATTTGCCAGGGTTCTGCAGGTACTTATGCGCAGATAGCCTACGAACCAAATACCGGCTGCGTACTCATAGATGGGCTCGAAGCGGGTGGCACAGATTCTATTTGTCTGGTGTTTAATTGTGGCAATGTGACCGATACGGTAATAGTAGCTGTTCATGTCATTAAAGACGGTACCAAAGAAGTTGTAAATCTATCCGTTCCGGAAGGGGAGACAATGGTTTATTGCCTTGACCCGACTGCTTTATGTTCACCTATTCTGAGTATTGAAAATATTTGCCCTGGTGCTTCCGGAGAAAACGCCATCATAGATTTTGACGCATCTACCGGCTGCGCATTTATTCAGGGAATCAAAGCAAATGGGGCAGACTCTCTCTGCCTGGTAATTAAATGTGCAGGACAGTCGGATACAGTCATAGTCATTGTGCAGGTAACACCACCTGTAAATAAAAACCTTAAAGAAATAACCATCAAGGTTGGTGATGAAATACTGTATTGTTTTGATGAAAAAGAACTCTGCTCACCAATACTTTCTGTTGAAAATATCTGCCCGGATGCTTCGGGTGAAAATGCACTCATCCAGCTCGATCCATATAATATTTGTGCTAAGATTACCGGTTTCAAACAAGGCGATGATTCACTTTGCCTGGTAGTCAATTGTGGTACAACATCCGATACGGTTACACTTATCGTCCATGTATTGCCTTATAAGAATAATCAGACTGTAGAAGTAACAGTCGAAAAAGGTAAAACGCTTGAGTATTGTTTTACGGAAGCCGGTGTTTGTATGCCTGTGCTTTCTATTGAAAATATTTGTGGAAATACTGTTTTTGATAATTCTTCAATAGTATTTGACAGCATTACGCTATGTGCTAAAATAAAAGGAGTGGCAGCCCCGGGTACAGATACACTTTGTCTGGCATTTTGCTGCGGACCTAATAAATGCGATACAGTCACATTGCTCATTCATGTGATAGAAAAGAACAATCCGCCTCTAGTGGTTAATCTGACCATTGATGTCACCGACACCATTCAGTATTGTCTTGACTTGTCTGATCTTTCTACAGGTGTGGCAAGCATTCAGAATCTATGCCCTCAGCAAAGTGGCAATTATACACAGTCCAGCTTTGATCCTGTTACCAATTGCTTTACTTTCATCGGTGTACAGCCTTTTGGTCAGGATATCTTCTGTATGGTGGCTTGTGACAGTACAGGTTTCTGTGATACGACAATAATATTTGTAAATGTCATTCCAAAAATAATAACACCTGAAACAGTCAATCTTACAGTATATGAAGGCGCTACAGTAAAATATTGCCTCGACACTACAGAAATCGGGTCTGCTATTGTGAGTTTTATCAATTTCTGCCCACAGTCAATGGGGCAAAATGCTTCGATGAGCTATGATAGTAATACGCATTGTATAGAGTTTAAAGGCATTCAGGCATTTGGTACGGATACTGCCTGCATAGTTATCTGTGGCTCCAATGGATTCTGCGATACTACTACTATCATTGTCCAGGTTGTAAAGAAACAATTCCCCGACACACTCTATTTCAATGTGAAAGAAGGCGGGTCACTCCAGCATTGTTTTGATCCTGACCTCATAGGCGGTAACATTTCATCTATTGTCAATATCTGCCCTCAACAGTCGGGTACCAACGCAGCTTATTTTTACCTGCTTACAGATACCTGTGTGACCATAGTAGGTATTGCAGTAGGTGGACCTGATACAGCATGCTTTGTCATCTGCAATAATCTCGGTTATTGCGATACGGTAACATTGATTACCAATGTCTATAAAGATGATGTCAAAATAGTGTATGATACAATTCTTGTACATTTTAAGGATACTTTATGCTTTGATATCAGTGGTTTTGATCCTAATACTATAAAGATTGAGAATATCTGTCCGGATGAATCGGGTACGTTTGTAGATTTTGTCATATCGGGCGACACCGCCTGTGTGTATTATATAGGTATAGGCATTGGTACGGATACAGCATGTATTAAAATATCAGATGCTGACAGTAATTCGTTGCTAACACACATTATCGTTACGGTTATTCCGCCTGCTCCGGACATTATTACAGACATCATTCACGTTGACAGTACAAAAGTATTTTGTCTTGATACAACCGAACTGGCTGGCAATGTTCTTAGTGTTGTAAATATTTGTCCTGACCAGAGTAGTGGCAATATATCATATACCATCAACGAGCAGACGGCTTGTGTTACTGTTACCGGACTTGTGCCGGGCAAAGACACACTGTGCTTGGTATATTGCGACGCCTTTGGCATCTGCGACTCTACTACCATTTTCATAACAGTCATCGAAAACAACGCAAACCCGATAGCAGTTGATGATTCGGTGAGTACGAATATTAATGTTCCGGTAGTCATCAATGTGCTTGGCAATGATGTAAATCCGGGTGGTGCCGGTGTTGTTACGATATTGCCTCCATCATTGGGCGGTACAGGTCCAAACCACGGAACAGCGACAGTCAATGCTGATGGTAGCATTACCTACATCCCGGATGAAGGTTATTGTGGCGAAGATATATTCACATACTTGTTGTGCATTGGCCAAAACTGCGACCCTGCTGTGGTGATTATTACCATAGAATGCCCACCTAATCAAACAGATACGCTTGAGGTATTTAATGGATTTTCACCGAACGGTGACGGAAAAAATGACGTATTTACCATAAAGAATATTGAAAAATTCCCTGACAACAAACTCTACATTTTCAACAGA
>WBZR01001251.1_pt1 | contig 33130 bp, 31 predicted proteins | sample 5204231 | NCBI WGS metagenome assembly WBZR01 (sample SAMN12412403, study PRJNA552823) | activated sludge metagenome | isolation source: activated sludge from anammox sidestream of wastewater treatment plant... | place: USA: Virginia | collected 2017-08 | reverse complement strand
GCCCTCTTCGCCCAGGTAGGCGCCCCAGGACCAGGCGGCGATCATCAGGTGGATGCGGTTGCCCCTGGGGCTGACGCCGAGCTTCTCGTCGCCGATCCAGGCCAGCGGCCGCAGGTAGCAGCTGTCGAGCCGGTTGGCGCGCACCACCTCGCATTGCGCGTCCATCACCTGCTGCGGCGTGTACGGCAGCTTCATGCGCAGGATCTTGGCGCTGTTGAACAGGCGCTCGGTGTGCTCGCGCAGGCGGAACACCGCCGTCCGGCCGCTCGCCGTCTTGTAGGCACGCACGCCCTCGAAGGCGCCGCAGCCGTAGTGCAGCGTATGCGTGAGCACGTGGATCCTGGCGTCGCGCCAGTCGACGAGGCGGCCGTCCATCCAGATCTTGCCGTCGCGGTCGGACATCGACATGGAAGCTCCTGCGGTACGGGGAAAAGGCGGCGATTTTACGGCGCGCCCTCGTCCTCGGGCGCCGCGCGCTGCAGCGTCCAGCGCGCGACGCGGCCCTGGCGCAGTTCGACGCGCAGCTCGTCGCCGCCTTCGTCGCTCCAGGCGTAGACCTCGGGCTCCTCGCTCAGCCGGCGGCCCAGGCTGCGCGTGAGCCGCAGGATCTCGAGCAGCGGCATGCCGACGGCCAGCCGGGCGTGCAGCATCACGACATTGGGCACCCGGCCCAGCGGCCGCCCGGCGGCGCCGCGCAGCACGCGCAGCGAGCGGCTGAACTGCAGCAGCAGCCAGAACACGATGACCGTCAGCGCCAGCACCGCGCCGCGCCAGCCCCAGCCGGCGATGCCCACCGCCAGCGCCGCTGCCGCCAGCACCCAGCCGAGCGCCGCGTTCACGGCGTCCGCCGCCGCGCGCGGCGCCCGCACAATGCCGGCCGTGGATCGACTGCACACATGGGTCATCAACCTCGATCGCGCGCCCGAGCGGCTGGCACGCATCCGCGCGCAGCTCGAGCGCCTGGGTCTGGCGTGGACGCGGCTCGCGGCGGTCGACGCGCGTGCGCTCACGCCCGTGCAGCGCGCCGCACTCGACGAGCCGACCTACCGCCGCCGCCACGGCAAGACGCCGGTGCCGGGCGAGCTCGGATGTTATCTGTCGCACCTGGAAGTGATGCGGCACTTCCTCGCCGGCGACGCCGAGTTCGCGCTCGTGCTCGAGGACGACGTGCTGCTGCACGATGCGCTGCCGGCGGTGCTGGCCGGGCTCGTCGCGCAGCGCCGGCGCTGGGACGTGGCCAAGCTCTCGGCCGTGCACTCGGGCACGCCGCTGCCCTATCTCGAGGTGGCGCCGGGCCACCGGCTCGCGGTGATGCTCACGCGCTGCACGGGCTCGAGCGCCTATCTGCTGAACCGCCGCGCCGCCGAGCGCTACGCCGCCGGGCTGCTGCCGATGCGCCTGCCCTACGACCATGTGTTCGACCAGGGCTGGCGCTTCGGCCTGAAATTCCGCCTCGTCACGCCCACGCCCTGCGGCCACGACGAGGCGATCGCGAGCACGATCGTCGCGCCCGAGCGGCGCAAGTTCCACTGGACGCGGCGCCTGCCCGCCTACGCCTACCGGCTCGGCAACGAGACGCGGCGCGTCGTCTACGGTTTGACGCAGGCGCTGCGCGAACGCGCCGGGGGCTGACGGCGGCCGGGCGCGCGGGTTCGCCGCGCCCAACAACAGGCGTCGCAGGCGGTCAGCGATTCATGTCTGCACAGGCTCAGGCCAGCCCGCGCACGGCCTCGATCGCCTGCTCGATGCGCTCGACCGCGTGGACGGTGAGCCCTTCGATCGCCTTCTTCGGCGCATTGGCGCGCGGCACCACGGCGACGCTGAAGCCGAGCTTGGCTGCCTCCTTGAGCCGCTCCTGCCCGCGCGGCGCCGGCCGCACTTCGCCCGCCAGGCCCACTTCGCCGAAGGCGATGAAGCCGCGCGGCAGCGCCCGCCCGCGCAGGCTGCTGGTGATGGCGAGCAGCACCGCGAGGTCGGCCGCCGGCTCGCCGATGCGCACGCCGCCCACGGCGTTGACGAACACATCCTGGTCCATGCAGCTCACGCCGGCATGCCGGTGCAGCACGGCCAGCAGCATCGCCAGGCGGTCGCGGTCCAGGCCCACCGAAAGCCGCCGCGGGCTCGCGCCGCCGCTGTCGACCAGCGCCTGCACCTCCACCAGCAGCGGCCGCGTGCCCTCGAGCGTGCACAGCACGCAGGCACCTGGCACCGGCTCGCCCTGCGTGGACAGGAAGATCGCGCTCGGGTTGGCCACGCCCTTCAGGCCGCGCTCGGTCATCGCGAACACGCCGATCTCGTTGACGGCGCCGAAACGGTTCTTGATCGCGCGCACGAGGCGAAAGCTCGAATGCGGGTCGCCCTCGAAGTACAGCACCGTGTCGACGATGTGCTCGAGCACGCGCGGGCCGGCGATCGCGCCTTCCTTGGTGACATGGCCGACCAGCACCACCGCGATGCCGCCCGCCTTGGCCGCGCGCGTGAGCTGCGCCGCGCATTCGCGCACCTGCGCCACCGAGCCCGGCGCCGAGGCGAGCTGCTCGGAGTACAGCGTCTGGATCGAGTCGATGACGGCCAGCGCCGGCCGCTCGGCCTCGAGCGCGGCGAGGATCCTCTCGAGGTTGATCTCGGCCAGCACGCGCACCGCGCGCCCGGCCAGCCCGAGCCGGCGCGCGCGCAGCGCCACCTGCGCGCCACTCTCCTCGCCGGTGACGTAGAGCACTTTCAGGCGCGCGCTCATCGCGTCGGCGGCCTGCAGCAGCAGCGTGCTCTTGCCGATGCCGGGGTCGCCGCCGATCAGCACCACGCCGCCGGCCACCAGGCCGCCGCCGAGCACGCGGTCGAGCTCCTCCTGCCCCGTGCCTTCGCGCTCGAACTCGGTCGCCTCGATCTCGGCCAGCGTCGCGACCGGCTGGCTGCGCGCCAGCGCCTGGAAGCGGTTCTTCGCCGCCGCGGCCGGCTCGGCCACGCTCTCGTCGAGCGTGTTCCAGGCCTTGCAGTGCGGGCACTGGCCCAGCCACTTCGGGCTGGTGCCGCCGCATTCGCGGCAGGTGTAGATGGTCTTGGCGCGCGTCATCGGCGCGTCGATTGTCGCTGCGTCAAATGGCTTCATCGCCATCGGGCACCCGGCGCGCGTGCGGCGCATACTCCGTTGCCCTCGGCGGCTGCGCCACCGCCTAGGCGGGAGCGCCGGGGCCCCCGCGGCGACCGATTCATGCAGGCACACTTCCATGAACTGGCGGGAACGCATTGTCACGACGCCCGGCACCTTGCTCGGAAGACCCCGCATTGCCGGCACGCGCGTCAGCGTGGACTTCGTGCTCGAACTGCTGGCCTCGGGCTGGAGCAGCCAGCGCATCCTCGACGAGTACCCGCATCTGAAGGCCGAAGACCTGCAGGCCGCATACGCCTTCGTTCGCGAGCGCATGAAGTGTGAGGAGTTCGTGCTGCGCGTGAAAGCCGACGCCAAGCCCAAAGATCTGCCCGACTGACAGCGCTCGAAAAGGCCGATGCGGTCACCGAGGCGCCGCCCGAGCAGAATTCGGGGCGCAACGCGCCGCTCACGGATTGCCGAGGAAATCCCTCTTGCCCAGGTCCACCCCGTTGTGGCGCAGGATCGCGTAGGCCATGGCGGCGTGGAAGTACACGTTCGGGATGGAATGCCCGAGCAGCAGTTGCATGCCGCCGTAGCGCGTCGGCTTGCCGGCCACCGGCAGCACGATCTCCTTGTCCTCGGTGCCGTCGATGCGCTCGGGCGGCACGCTGCGGATGAAGGCCGCGCTGCGCGCGATGCGCTGCTGGAGCTCGGCCAGCGTGCGCTCGTCGTCGGCGTAGGCGGGCACTTCCATGTCGGCCAGCCGGGCGACGACGCTGCGTGCCTTGTCGCAGGCGATCTGCACCTGCTTGGAAAACGGATACATGTCGAGCGCCAGGCGCGCGCCCATCAGCACGGCGACGTCGATCCTGCGCGCATCGATGTGCGCCTGGGCCTTGTCGAGGATGCCCGAGAGGTTCTCGAGCATCGCGGCCAGCCGCGGCACGCTGGCCTGGTACATCGACATCTTCATCGGGCCTGCTCGCGGGCGGCCGGGCGTCACGCGCTAGCGGCAGCCGCAGCCGCCTGGCGCGGCGGCCGCGGGCGTCGCATCGGCCAGCGCGACCGGGGTGTAGCCGGCTTCGCGGATGGCGTCTTCGAGCGCCTGCGCGCCGGCCGCGGCCGGCTCGATGCGCACGTGGTGGCTCGCGAGGTCGATCTGCACCTTGGCGCCCTGGTCGACGGCGGCCAGGGCCTTGGTGATGGTGCCGGCGCAGTGGCCGCAGGTCATGTCTTTCACTTCGAAGGCGATCATCGTGTTCTCTCCTGCATCGGGGCCTGGGGACGAGCATACTCTGGCGCTTGCCACCGTGGGAAGGTCAAGCGTCCTCCGCGCTTGCCCCTGCCATGAGCGCGGGTTTGGCGCGGCCGCGCTTGAGCTTGCCATCGTGGGAAGCCCGAAGCTGCCTTCCGGCTCCCCTGGCCGCATCCGGAGAATGCTCATGAATTCCGCCATGCCGTCTGCAGAGAATGCGATCAGGCTGGACATCGCCGGGATGACCTGCGCCTCCTGCGTGGCGCGCGTCGAGAAGGCGTTGCAGGCGGTGCCCGGCGTCGAGCGCGCGAGCGTCAACCTCGCCACCGAGCAGGCGAGCGTGCAGGCGCTGCCGACGGTCGGCGCCGCCGCTCTGGCCCAGGCGGTGCGCAAGGCGGGCTACGAGGTGGCCGAGCGCGAGACGACGCTGCAGATCGAGGGCATGACCTGCGCGTCGTGCGTCGCGCGCGTGGAAAGGGCGCTGCTGAAGGTGCCCGGCGTCGAACGCGTCGCGGTCAACCTCGCCACCGAGCGCGCCACCGTCCAGGCGCTGGCCACGGTGCCGGTCCGCGCGCTCGTGGCCGCGGTCGACAAGGCCGGCTACGCGGCGCACGACCTGGCCGAGGCGCAGCCCGCACCCGTACGCCGCCGCCTGCCCGAATGGTGGCCGGTGGCGCTGGCCGCGCTGCTCACGCTGCCGCTGGTGCTGCCGATGCTGCTGCAGCCCCTGGGCGTCGACTGGATGCCCGGCGGCTGGCTGCAGCTCGCGCTGGCCACGCCGGTGCAGTTCGGGCTCGGCGCGCGCTTCTATCGCGCCGGCTGGAAGGCGCTGCGCGCCGGCACGGGCAACATGGACCTGCTGGTGGCGCTGGGCACTTCCGCGGCCTACGGGCTGTCGCTCTATCTGCTGCTGGCGCACGCGCAGCACGGCGCGCCGCATCTGTACTTCGAGGCCTCGGCCACCGTCGTCACGCTGGTGCTGCTGGGCAGGTGGCTCGAGGGCCGCGCCAAGCGTCAGACCACCGACGCGATCCGCGCGCTCAACGCGCTCGCGCCCACCACCGCGCGCGTGCGCCGCGACGGCGCGGAACTCGACCTGCCGGTCGACGAGCTGCGCGTCGGCGACCTCGTCGTCGTGCGCCCGGGCGAGCGCGTCGCCGTCGACGGCCAGGTGCTCGAAGGCCGCAGCCATGTCGACGAGTCGCTCATCACCGGCGAGAGCCTGCCGGTGGCCAAGGGCGACGGCGACGCGGTCACCGGCGGCTCGCTCAACGCCGAGGGCCTGCTGCTGGTGCGCACCGGCGCCGTCGGCGCCGAGACGACGCTGGCGCGCATCATCCGCATGGTCGAGTCGGCGCAGGCGGCGAAGGCCCCGATCCAGCGCATCGTCGACCGCGTGAGCGCGGTGTTCGTGCCGGTGGTGCTGGGCATCGCCCTCGTCACCTTCGGCGGCTGGCTCGCCTGGTCGGGCGATGTCGCGCAGGCGGTCATCAACGCGGTGTCGGTGCTCGTCATCGCCTGCCCCTGCGCGCTCGGGCTGGCCACGCCCACCGCGATCATGGTCGGCACCGGCGTCGCCGCGCGCCACGGCATCCTGATCAAGGACGCGCAGGCGCTGGAACTGGCGCACGCGGTCACCGTCGTCGCCTTCGACAAGACCGGCACGCTCACCGAAGGCCGGCCGGCACTGGCCGCGCTCGAGCCGGCCGCCGGCGTGGCGCGCGCCGAGCTGCTGCGGCTGGCCGCGGCGCTGCAGCAAGCCAGCACGCATCCGCTGGCGCTGGCCGTGCTCGAACGCGCCAGCGCCGAAGGGCTGGCGGTGCCGCCGGCCGCCGGCGCCAAGGCGCTGCCGGGGCGCGGCGTCGAGGGCAGCGTGGATGGACAGACCATCGTTCTGGGCAGCACGCGGCTGGTGCAGGAGCTGGGCGTCGCGCCCGGCGCGCTGGCCGACGCGGCGGCGCGGCTGCAGGCGCAGGGCCGCACCGTCTCGTGGCTGTTGCGGCGCGATGGCGCGGCCGCCGAGCTGCTCGGCCTGCTCGCCTTCGGCGACAGCGTGAAGGCCACGGCGCGCCAGGCGGTGGCGCGGCTGCACGAACTGGGCATCCGCACCGTGATGCTGACCGGCGACAACCCGGGCGCGGCCGCTGCGGTCGGGCGCGAGCTCGGCATCGACGACGTGCGCGCCGAGGTGCTGCCGGGCGACAAGGCGGCAGTGGTCGAGGCGCTCGGCCGCGCCGGCGAGGTGGTGGCCTTCGCCGGCGACGGCCTCAACGACGGACCGGCGCTGGCAGCGGCCGCGGTCGGCTTCGCGATGGCCGACGGCGCCGACGTCGCCACCGAGGCCGCCGGCATCACGCTGATGCGCGGTGACCTGCGCCTCGTGGCCGATTCGCTCGATGTCTCGCGCCGCACCTACGCGAAGATCAAGCAGGGGCTGTTCTGGGCCTTCGGCTACAACGTCCTCGGCATCCCGCTGGCCGCGGCCGGCGTGCTGAGCCCGGTGATTGCCGGCGCCGCGATGGCCGCGAGCAGTGTGAGCGTCGTCACCAATGCGCTCACCTTGCGCCGCTGGCGCGGCAGCACCGGCGCTGACGCACCGCCGCGCACGGCGCAGCCGGCGCAGGCGGCCGCGGCGTGAACCTCCGCGCCTTCGAAACGCGCCCGCGGTGCCCGCTTCACGTGCCTGACGCCCGGGGACGACGATGAACGAACGCATCCACATCGGCGCCGCGGCCAAGGCCTCGGGCGTCTCGGCCAAGATGATCCGCCACTACGAGAGCGTGGGCCTGTTCGCGCAGCCCGCGCGCAGCGAGGCCGGCTACCGCCGCTACGGCGACAAGGAGATCGGCACGCTGCGCTTCATCCGGCGCGCGCGCGATCTGGGCTTCTCGATCGAGCAGATCCGCGCGCTGCTCGGCCTGTGGCAGGACCGGCGGCGTCCGAGCCGGCTGGTCAAGGCGCTGGCCGAGGCGCACATCGCCGAGCTCGACGCCAAGATCGCCGAAGTGCAGGCGATGAAGGCCACGCTCGCGCACCTGGTGCACTGCTGCCGCGGCGACGAGCGGCCCGAGTGTCCGATCATCGCCTCGCTCGAATCGGCCGCGATGGCGGCGCCGAAGGCGCACGACGCGCACGCCGGCTTGCGGCGCGGAATGCCGCGCACGCCGGCGGCGGCGCCCGCGGGCGCGGCGCGGCGGTCGCGCTAGGAGCGTGGGCGGCAGCGCCCGCGCGTCTTCTTGCACGCCTTCCCGCGGACCTTCTTGCACAGCGGCTTGCACAGCGGCTGATGCAGCCGCTCGTGTTGCGCCATGCGTCCGGTTGCTGCGGCGAGAGCGCTGTCCCGGCGCACTGTCCCCGCATGGTGTGCCGGCGCGGCTTCGCACCGATGCCGTCGCCGGCTACGCGAGCGTGATCGCCGCGCCGTGGCACGCGGCGAGGTCGAGCGCGCGCGGCGCGCCGCCGCCTGCGGCCAGCGTGAGCGCGCAGGGCCCGGGGCCGCGCCGGTGCAGCCGCTCGCGCAGCGCGTGCCCGGGCGCCGTCGCCGGCCCGGGCGCAACGAGCTGCAGGCGCTGCGCGCCCAGCCTGTAATGCGCACGCTGCAGGCCCTGGGCATCGGGCGGCGCCGTGACGAGCGGCAGCGCCGGGCCGAGCAGCGCGCGGCAGCGCGCCAGCGCCGCGTCGAGCGCATCGACGGCCACCACCAGCTCGGCGATGCCTTGCGCGCCGTTGGCGTGGCGGCGCGCCTCGCCCTCGGGCACGCGCAGCGCGCGCGGCGTGCGATCGGCGCACAGGAAAGGCAGCTCGGGCGTCGTCGCCCTGGCGCTCACCCACTCGATGCGCTGGCCGTCGGGGCGCACCCGGCTGCCGGGCACCGGGCCGACCAGCGCGTCCAGGCCGCGCGCGCGCGCCGCGGCCAGCGCCGCCAGCGTGTCCTCGGGCCACAGCGCATGGTCGACGAAGCCGCTGCCCGCGGCCTGCAGCGTGCGCCACCAGCGCTCGTCGGGCGCCGGCGCGTGGTAGGTGATGAGTTCGAGATAGGCGCCGTCGGCGAAGACGACGAGCGCGTTCTCGGTGGCGCGACCCGGGTGCCGGCCGCCGGGCGTGACGCTGAAGCCGAGCGCGCGGTAGTCGGCCGCGGCGACGGCGAGGTCGTTCACGGCGATCACGACATGGTCGATGCCGAGCAGGGTGGCGTTGTTCATCGGTGGGGTTCCATCTTCATTCGACGATCGCCGCGAGGAGCATATCCCCGCCTCGAAGCGCAGGCGCCTTCGACCGCCGGCTTCGGCGCTGGCCGCGCCGGTGCGGGCCCGTCGCAGCAGGCCAAGGAGGCGCCGCGGCCGCCGCTGCGGATCAGTCGACCGGCTCGAACAACATGACGTCCTCGGAGGGCGCCAGGTCGTAGACGACGCGGGCGATCCTGCCGCTGAACGGGAAACTGCCGTTGTAGTCGTGCGAGACCGGGGACAGCGCGTCGCGGCCGATGTCCAGCCCGTGCCAGCCGTGGAAGAAAGGCAGCACGGCGGGGAACTCCGTGGCGCCGACCTCGCGCTCGCCGACGAGCAGGCGGCCGACGCCGCGGCAGTCGCCGGTCTTGTCGAAAACGAAGCGCAGCACCGTGGCGTCGGCTTCCAGCGGCGCGGACGAACGGATGCGGTAGCGCGCGCCGACGTAGTTGTATTCGTAGCAGAGGTGTCCATCCTTGACATAGAGGACGTAGCCGCTGCTGACCCCGCCGAGCGCCACCAGCACGCCCTGGTGCGCGGCGAGCGGCTCGGCCAGGTATGCCGTGATGCGGTGCGCCCGGTTCATCGTCGGCGGCGTCACCGCCATCGGCAGGTGGGCCATGCCGGGGTAGTAGGTGAAGCGGCTGCGCGCGCGCGGCGAGCCCGGCCGCGGCACGCGTGCGCGCAGTGCATAGCCGCGGTCGTCCAGCGGCAGCACGTCGTAGCGGCCCGCCTCGGCCCAGAAGCGCTCCTTGAGTTCGGTGAGCTTGGCCGGCATCGTGGCGGCCAGGTCGCGGCACTCGGACCAGTCGGTGTCGAGGTGGTAGAGCTCCCAGACGTCGTCGTCGTACGGGCTGCCGCGCTCGTGATAGGCCACCGCCTTCCAGCCGCGATGCCACAGCCCGCGGTGGGCGAACATTTCGAAATGCTGGGTCAGCCGCGTCGTCGGCGCCTGCGGCTGGGCGAAGCTGTAACTCATGTCGGTGCCGTGCATCGGCATCTGCGCCACGCCGCGGTAGACCTCGGGCACCGGCACGTCGAGCAAGGCCAGCACCGTCGGCGTGATGTCGATGACGTGATGGAACTGCTCGCGCAACTCGCCGCGCGCGGCAATGCCCGCCGGCCAGTGGACGATGAGCGGGTCGCGCACGCCGCCTTCGTGCGTGTTCTGCTTGTAGCGCTTGAAGGGCGTGTTGGAGACCTGCGCCCAGCCCCAGGGGTAGTTGGACTGCGCCTCGGGCCCGCCGATGCGGTCGATCAGCGACAGGTTGTGCGCGAAGTCCTCCGGCACCCGGTTCTGGATCGCGGTCGTGTTGACCGAGCCCTGCCGGCCGCCCTCCTGGCTGGCGCCGTTGTCCGACAGGAACACGATGAGGGTGTTGTCGAAGCGGCCGATCTCCTCCAGGAAGGCCAGCAGCCTGCCGAACTCCGCGTCGGTGTGTTCGATCATCGCGGCATAGGCTTCCTGCAGCCGCGCCGCAAGGCGGCGTTCGTCGTCGCCGAGTTCGTCCCACGGCAGCACGCCAGCGTTGCGCGGCGCCAGCGCGGTGTCGGGCGGCACGATGCCCAGCGCCTTCTGCCGCGCGAAGCGCTCGGCTCGCACGAGATCCCAGCCGCGGTCGTAGCGGCCGCGCACGCGGGCCATGAACTCGGGCGGCGCCTGGTGCGGCGCATGCGCGGTGGCCAGCGCCAGGTAGAGGAAGAACGGCTTGTCCGGCGTGACCGAGCTCTGGTCCCTGATGAAGGAGATGCTGCGGTCGATCAGGTCCGTCGTCAGGTGGTAGCCCTGCTGCGGCGTGCGGGGCGGATCGATGGCGTGGTTGTCGTAGGTCAGCTCGGGGTGGAAGCAGTCGGTCTCGGCCTCCAGAAAGCCGTAGAAGCGCTCGAAGCCACGCCCCAGCGGCCACTGGTCGTAGGGCCCCGAGGCCGAGGTGTGCTCGGTCGGCGCCAGATGCCACTTGCCGACGCAGAAGGTGTTGAAGCCGCGATCGCGCAGGATCTCGGCAACGGTCGCCGCGGCCGGTGTGATGCAGCCGCGTCCGCTCGGGAACCCGGTGTCCAGGTTCGACAGCAAGCGCATGCCGATCGCGTGGTGGTTGCGCCCGGTCAGCAGGGAGGCCCGCGAGGGCGAGCACAGTGTCGTGGTGTGGAAATTGGTGTAGCGCAGGCCGTGACGCGCCAGCCGGTCGATGTTCGGGGTGGCGAGCTCCGAGCCGAAGCAGCCGAGGTCCGCGAAGCCGACGTCGTCGAGCATGACGTAGATGACGCTGGGCGTGCCCGGCGCGGCGGCGGGCGGCGTGTTCCACCAGGGCGTCGATTCCTCGTGCGTGCGCCCGATGCTTCCCCGGAAGCCGCCGCTAGGCCCTGTCTCCCTGTCCGTCACCTCGATCTCCTTACGCAGGACGCGTGCGCCGAGAGGCGGCGTCGCTCCTCGGGTTTCGCATCGGTGCCGGCCGCGCGTGCACAGGCCACCGGTCACCAGGCGAGGGCGCTCAGGTCGTTCGCGAAGATCGGCGAACTGCTCCACACGCCCTTGAGCGGCTTGCGCCAGACGGCAGTCTGCGGCAACACGAACATCCACACGTTGACCTGGTCGTCGAAGACGCGCTTTTGCATGTCGCCGAGCAGCTTCAGGCGCGTCTTGCGGTCGGTCGACTCGTTGTACCTCTTGAACAGGTCCTGGAACGCCTTGCTGTCGTAGCCCCAGTAGAACTGCGGGTTGGCGTAGCGGTCGATATCCAGCGGCTCGACGTGGCTGACGATCGTGAGGTCGAAGTTGCCCTTGAACGGGCCCGCGAGCCACTGCGCCCACTCGACGTTCTCGATCTTCGCGTTGATGCCCACCTTGGCCAGCTGCGCCGCGACGATCTCGCCGCCCTTGCGCGCGTACACCGGCGGCGGCAGCGTCAGCGTGAGATTGAGCGGCGTGGCGATGCCGGCTTCCTCGAGCAGCGCCTTGGCCCGCTCGGGGTTGTACTTGGCCTGTGCGGTGAAGTCGACGTAGCCGGCTTCGCTCGGCACCATGTGGCTGCCGATCGGCGTGCCCAGGCCGTCCATCGCGCCGTCGATCACCGCCTTGCGGTCGATCGCGGCGGCGATCGCCTTGCGCACGCGCAGATCGTCCAGCGGCTTGCGGCGGTTGTTGATCGCGACGATGGTCTCGCCGGTCGTGCTTCCGGTCTCGACCGCAAAGCGTCCGTCGGCACGCAGTCGCGCCAGGCTCTGCGTGTCGCCGAAGCGCGGCATCGCGTCGATGTCGCCGGCGAGCAGCGCCGCCACCTGCGCTGCCGGGTCGTTGATGAAGCGAAACGTCACCCGCTTCATCCTGATCTTGGCCGCGTCACGGTAGGCTCCGTTCTTCACGAGCGTGATCGAGGAGCCTCTCTTCCACTCCTGGAACACGAACGGGCCGGTGCCCACCGGCTGGGTCGCGGCAGTCGCAGCGGATTTCGGGTCGAGGATCACCGCTGTGTTCTCGCCCATGCGGAACGGGAAGTTGCCGTCGGGGTTGTTGAGAACGAGGATCACCGTCGCGGGGTCGGGCGTTTCGATGCGGCTGATGTTGTCGAACACCGCCTTCTTGGCCTTGTTCGTGCTGCCCGGGGCCTTGGCGCGCTCGAAACTGAACTTGACGTCGCCGGCGTCGAAGGGCTCTCCGTCGTGGAACTTGACCCCCTTGCGCAGCTTGAAGGTGTAGACCCTGCCGTCGGCGTCTACGCTCCAGCTCTCGGCGAGCAGCGGGGTGATCGACCCGTCCAGGTTGATCTTCGTGAGCCCTTCCAGCACGTTCATGTGGACCACTTCGCCGATGGCAGCAGCCGCCATCGTCGTCGGATCGAGTCCCGGCGCGGGCTCGAGCACCATGCCGAGCACCACGCTGTCCTTGCGGCTCTGGGCCTGCGCGGCGAGTGCAGTGGCCGCGGCGAGCACGGCGGCGGCGGCGATACGGGCGAGCGTGCCTCTGTTCATCCGGTTTCTCCAGGGTTGGCCATCGGGTCTTGGGAACGCTGGCGCGCGGCCCGCCGCAGCCCGCGAGCCCGGACGCGACAGCACCCCGCGCGCCGAGGCGTCGCGCAGCGCACGTGCGACGATGAAACTCGCACGGCCGATTCGACACCCGGAACTCTAATCCCTTGTTCGACAGCACCAATCCGCGCTCCCTGGGCTGTCGACCGTCTTCGATGAATCGTCGGTCGGGGCTCGTGATCACCGCTGGATGGTCTGGCCCGGCGCGAGAGCGAGGCGCCTGCGTGTGCTGGCGGTCGCGGGCAACCCGGTGATCGGCGTATCGGAGCCCGCGCCTTTTGCGCGCTCCGAGCGTGGCGACGGGCCAGTTGCGTTGCATGGCCGTCGGAGAGTTCCTCGCGCCGGGTACAGTCGGCCGGGCGACCTCGCCGCGGCGCCCTTCGTCCCTGCCCGTCGCGCTCCCTCCCTCCCGCCCGCCTTGCCGCCGCTGCTCGCCTCACCCCGCCTTTTGTTCTGGGGCCCGACGCTGATCTGGGCCTCGACCTGGCACGTCATCCTCTATCAGCTCGAGGGCGCGCCGGCGCTCAACGGCGTGGCGCTGCGCTTCGCGCTGGCCGCGGCGCTGCTGTTCGCACTCACGCGCGCACAGGGTCAGCGCATCGCGATCGCCTGGCGCTGGCATGGCTGGCTGCTCCTGACCGGCGCCTTGCAGTACGGACTCAACTACTGGGGCGTGTACGAGGCCGAGCGTCACCTGCCTTCGGGGCTGGTGGCGGTGCTGTTCTCGCTGATGGTGTTCGGCAACGCCGTCACGGGCTGGCTGATCCTCGGCGAGCGCGTCAGCCGCCGCTTCCTGCTCGCCGGCAGCGGCGCGGTGCTCGGCGTCGTGCTGATCTTCTGGCCCGAGGTCGCGGCCACCAGCCGCCGCCCGGGCGCTGCGCTCGGCCTGGGCATCGGGCTCGCGGCCGTCGTCTGCGCCTGCGTCGGCAACGCGCTCACGCTGCGCCTTGGGCGCCAGGGCCTCGCGCTGGCGCCGATGCTGGCGCATGGCATGGCCTACGGCTCGCTCTCGCTGTGCGCGGTGGCGGCCGCCGGCGGCGCCGTCTGGCGCGTCGGCAGCGGCTGGGTCTGGTGGGGCTCGCTGCTGTACCTCGCGGCCTTCGGCAGCGTCGCGGCGTTCGTGCTGTACTTCAAGCTCGCGCAACGCCAAGGCCCGGCGCGCGCCGCACTCACCGGCGTGCTGGTGCCGCCGATCGCGCTGGCCGTCTCGGCCGTCTTCGAGGGCTGGCAGCCGACGCCGCTGGCGCTCGGCGGCATGGCGCTGTGCCTGGCCTGTGTCTACCTCGCCACAAGGCCCTCGGCAGCCGGCACGCCCGGCGCCGGCGCCGCGCCGGTCACACCGCGGCCACGCGACGGCGCCCCGACTTGATCGCGCCGCGTGCCGCCTTGGCCTCGAGTCGCCGCTCGCGCGCGGCACGCGTGGGCACGGTGGCGAGGCGCCGACGCGGGGGCAGCGCCGCCGCGTCGACCATCGCCTGCAGCCGTGCCAGCGCCGCCGCCTTGTTGCGCGGCAGGCTGCGCTGCTCCTGCGCCTTGATGGTGACGACGCCGTCGCTGCCGATGCGCCGGTCGGCGCGCGCCAGCAGTCGCGCCTTCACGTCCTCGGGCAGCGACGAGGCCGGCACGTCGAAGCGCAGCAGCACCGCATTGGCGACCTTGTTGACGTTCTGCCCGCCCGCGCCCTGAGCGCGCAGCGCGCTGAATTCGACCTCGGCGGGCTCGACCCGCGGCCCCGCAGCGGCGGCACGCCGCGCCGCGTGCACTTCAGCCGCCGCCGCTGCCGCCCTTGAACTTGCCGACGACAAACAGCAGCACCACCGCGCCCACCACCGAGGCGATCCAGCCCGCCGGCTGGCCGGGCCGGTACCAGCCCACCGCCTGGCCGACGAAGCCCGCGAGCAGCGAGCCGGCAATGCCGAGCAGGCTGGTCATGATCCAGCCCATCTTCTGCTCACCCGGCGTCACGAAGCGCGCGATGGCGCCCACGATCAGGCCGACGATGGCCATCCACAGGTAATGCGACATACGCTCACGCTCCTCGGTGAAGTCGACCTCAGTCGACGGAACGGGTCGGCACGCGCGCGGCCAGCGCGCACATGAGTTCGTAGCCGATGGTGCCGGCGGCGCGCGCCACCTCGTCGATGGCAAGCCGCGTGCCGTGCGGACCTTCGCCCCACAGCGTGACCTCGCTGCCCGGGCCGGCTGTCGGAACCGGGCCGAGGTCCACCGCGAGCATGTCCATCGACACGCGGCCCACGGTGCCTGTGGCGACGCCGTCCACCAGCACCGGCGTGCCGCTCGGGCAGTGGCGCGGGTAGCCGTCGGCGTAGCCGCAGGCGACGACGCCGATACGCATGCGCGCGCTCGCCGTGAAACTGCTGCCGTAGCCCACGGTGTCGCCCGGCTCGAGCGGCTGCACGCCGATGAGGCGCGAGCGCAGCGTCATCGTCGGCTGCAGGCCCCAGTGGCCGATGTCGTGTGCCGGGAAGTCGGGCGCGCTGCCGTAGACGAGGATGCCGGCGCGCACCCAGTCGCCGGCGACGGCGGGAACGCGATGGCGCAGGATGGCCGCGCTGTTGGCCAGGCTGCGCTCGCCGGGCAGGTCGCGCGCGGCGTCTTCGAAGGCGGCGAGCTGATGCGCGATGCCGGGCGCGCCGTCGGCGTCGGAGAAATGCGTCATCAGCGACACCTCGCCCACCTGCGGCAGCGCGTCGAGCCGGGCCCAGGCGGCGCGGAAGGCGGCGGGCGGAAAGCCGAGGCGGTTCATGCCGCTGTTGAGCTTGAGGAACACGCGCTGCGGCCGCTCGGTCTTGTGCGCGGCCAGCCAGTCGATCTGCTCGCGGCAGTGCACCACATGCCACAGCTCGAGGCGCGAGACGAGTTCGAGATCGCGCGGCTCGAACACGCCTTCGAGCAGCAGCACCGGCCCGCGCCAGCCCAGCGCGCGCACGCGTTCGGCCTCGGCCAGGTCGAGCAGGGCGAAGCCGTCGGCGCCGCGTAGGGCCTCGTAGGCGCGCTCGATGCCATGCCCGTAGGCGTTGGCCTTGACGACGGCGAACAGCCGCGCGTCGGGTGCGGCGGCGCGCGCGCGCGCCAGGTTGTGCGCGAGCGCATGGCGGTGGATCAGGGCTTCGATCGGGCGCGGCATGGCGGCAGCTCGCCCCGCAAACGCGCGGCACGCGAGCACGGGGGGCGGCCATTCTGCCAGCCGCTTGGGCTGCCGATGCGCGTGCTATAACGCGCCCGCCTCGAAGATGGAGACAAGCCTCGGCGCTGCCCAGCACCCGCCGACTGCGGCAAGCGCGACACGATGAAAAAAGGCTTCTCCACGATCATGGCGGCGCAGTTCTTCAGCTCGCTGGCCGACAACGCCCTGTTCGTCGCCGGTGTCGAGTTGCTGCGCGGCGTCGCCGCGCCCGAATGGCACCGCGCGGCGCTGGTGCCGATGTTCGCGCTGTTCTACGTCGTGCTCGCGCCCTTTGTCGGCGCCTTCGCCGACGCGGTGCCCAAGGGCCGCGTCATGTTCATCTCGAACGCGATCAAGATCGTCGGCTGCCTGCTGATGCTGTTCGGCACGCACCCGCTGCTGGCCTACGCCGTCGTCGGCCTCGGCGCGGCGGCCTACTCGCCGGCCAAGTACGGCATCCTCACCGAGCTGCTGCCGGCCTCGCAGCTGGTCAAGGCCAACGGCTGGATCGAGGGGCTGACGATCGGCTCGATCATTCTCGGCGTGCTGCTCGGCGGCCAGCTCGTCGGCCCGAAGATCGCGCCGTTGCTGCTCGACATCGACTTCCCGTTCTTCGACGCCGGCATCGACACGCCGCCCGAGGCGGCGATCGCCTCGCTCGTGCTGGTCTACATCGTGGCCGCCGTGATCAACCTCTACATTCCGCGCACCGAAGCGCCGCTGCAGCCGTTCGACCTGCGGCTCGCCGTGCTGGTGCGCGAGTTCGCCGAGTGCAACGCGCGCCTGTGGCACGACAAGCTCGGCCAGATCTCGCTGGCGACGACGACGCTGTTCTGGGGCGCCGGCGGCAACCTGCGCTACATCGTGCTGGCCTGGGCTGCGGCGGCGCTGGGCTACACGACGACGCAGGCCTCGGGGCTGGTGGGCGTGGTGGCGATCGGCACCGCCGCCGGCGCGCTGGCCGCGTCGATGACGATGAAGCTGTACCGCGCCACCGCGGTCATTCCGCTGGGCATCGGCATGGGCCTGACGCTGATCCTGATGATCTTCATCAGCCATGTCTGGGTGGCCGCGCCGTTCCTGATGCTGCTCGGCGCTTTCGGCGGCTTCCTCGTCGTGCCGATGAACGCGCTGCTGCAGCACCGCGGCCACAACCTGATGGGGGCCGGGCGCTCGATCGCGGTGCAGAACTTCAACGAGCAGGCCTGCATCCTCGGCCTCGGCGCGTTCTACGCCGGGATGACGCGCCTGGGACTCTCGGCCTTCGCCGCGATCACGCTGTTCGGCCTCGTCGTTGCCGGCGTCATGGAGGCGATCCGGCGCTGGAACGCGCACAACCGGCGCGCGCATCACGACGAGGTGCAGCGCCTGCTGGCGATCGCGCGCACCGACGGGCATTGAGGCGGCGCGGCGATGCCGGCCGAAATGCGCGCCGCCGCGGTGCTCGCGCTGCTGGTCAACGCCTTCACCTGGGGCGTGAGCTGGTGGCCGCTGCGGCAGCTGCAGGCCGCCGGCGTGCACCCGCTGTGGGCGACCGTGCTGATCTACGTCGTCGCCTCGGCGCTGGTGCTGCTGTGGCGGCCGCGCGCCCTCGCGCTGCTCGTGCGCACGCGCTCGCTGTGGTGGCTGGTGCTCGCCTCGGGCTGCACGAACGCGGCGTTCAACTGGGGCATGACGATCGGTGACGTCGTGCGCGTCGTGCTGCTCTTTTACCTGATGCCGCTGTGGGCCGTGCTGCTGGCGCGGCTGTTGCTCGGCGAGCCGCTCAGCGTGCGTGCGCTCGCGCGCGTGGCGCTCGCGCTGGCCGGCGCCGCCGTGGTGCTGTGGCCCGCGGACGGCGGCTGGCCGCTGCCGCAGGCGCTGGCCGAGTGGCTCGCCGTGATCGGCGGAGCGAGCTTCGCGCTCAACAACGTGCTGCTGCGGCGCGAGGCGGCACGGCCCGAGGCGGCGCGGGCGCTGGCTATGTTCGTCGGCGGCGCGCTGGTGGCCGGCGCGTTGGCGCTCATGCTCGCCGCCCAGGGCCTGGTCGGCCCGCTGCCGGCGCCGGCGCCGGGCTGGCTGGCCGGCGCGCTCGGCCTTGCGCTGTGGTTCCTGCTCGGCAACCTCGCGCTGCAATACGGTGCGGCGCGCCTGCCGGCCAACGCGACGGCGGTGGTGATGATCACCGAAGTCTTGTTCGCCTCGATCTCGGCCGTGCTGCTCGGGGCCGGAACGCTGACGCCGTCGATCGCGTTCGGCGGAGGTCTGATCGTCGCCGCGGCGCTGCTGGCTGCGCGCGGGTGAAGGGCGAGCGCCGCGCTGCAGGTTCGCTCGGCGCCGCTCAGAGCCTGTGAAGACATGAATCGCGGGCGCGATTCATGTCTTCACAGGCTCTCAGGCGCGGTCACGCCCGCGCGGGCGCGCCAGCCCGTGATGCGCGAGCAGGCGCCCGAGTTCACCCTCGTCGAGCGGCTTGCCGAGGAAGCCGTCGCTGCCGGCGAGCATGGCGCGCACGCGGTCGAGTTCACCGTGGTGGGCGGTGACGACGACTACCTGCGGCGGCGGCACACGGGTACCGAAATCACGCTTGATCTTCTGGCACAGGGCCAGACCGTCGTAGGGGCTCGCCGGGCCGAGCTCGAGGTCGACGAAGACGAGTTCGTAGCTGCGCACGAGCAGCCGGTCGAGCGCCTGCTGGCTGGTGGCGACGCAGTCGGCGGCAAGCCCGTGGGCAGCCAGGCGCAGCTGCAGGAAGCGCTGCGCGATGTCGCTGTCGTCGACGACGAGCGCGCGCGCCGCCGTGCCAGCCGTGCCAGCCGTGCCAGCCGTGCCCGCCGTGCCCGCCGTGGCCGCTGCGACGGGCGGGCGCGGCAGGGACGGTTGCGCTGCCGGCGATGGCGCGCTCGCCGAGGGCGATGCTGTCGGCGGCGCGGCGCCGGGCGGCATGGCCTGCGGCGGACTGTCGACCAGCGGCCGGTCGACCGGGGGCACGCGGGCGGGCGGCGCAGCGCGCGCCGTCGCGTCTTGTGCCGGCAGGTCCCGCGCCGGCGCAGCGACCGGCGGCGCGGCGCTCGCCGCTCCGACCGAAGCGCGCAGCACGAGTTCGAGCGGCGGCAGCGGCAGCTCGTCGTCCGGCGCCGGCGGCGCAGCCGCCCTGCCCGCCCGGTGCGGCAGGATCTCCGTGCGCACCTTGTCGCCCGCGACCCCCTTGGCCGGCGCAGCGCCGGCGGCCACGAGCGCATCGAGCGCGCGCAGCACCTGCAGCGGCTCGAGCGGGCGCGCCAGGCATGCGCCCGCCTCCTCGGGTGCGCGCGCACCGACGAACACGGCGTCGGCCAGCCTGTCGGTCACCAGGACCAGCTGCACCGAAGGGGCATGGTCGGCGTCGGCGACGACGAAGTCGGCTTCGGCCAGGATCTTGTGCAGCTCGTAGCTCGGCATGCGGCGCTCCGCGAGCCGCAGGTGCGACGTCAGGATGTTGCGCTCGAAGGCATTGAAGCCGAGCAGGGCGACGCGGTAGGGGGCTGTCATGCAAGGGGTGCGGCGGGCCGGGCCATCGTGGGGCGCAGGCGGCGCTCTGTCAATGACGGTGCGCACACCGCGTGCGCCCGCCCGCTAAGATCCTGGCCCCGCTTCGAGCCCGAGGGCGACGACATGGCCGAACCGAGCATCCACGATTTCGAGGCGCTGTCGATCGAGGGCAGGCCGGCGCAGTTCTCGACGCAGCGCGGCAAGGTGCTGCTGATCGTCAACACCGCGAGCCAGTGCGGCTTCACGCCGCAGTTCGGCGGCCTCGAACGGCTGTGGCGCGACTACCGCGAGCGCGGACTCGTGGTCGTGGGCTTTCCGAGCAACGAGTTCGGCGGCCAGGATCCGGGCAGCAACGACGAGATCGCGTCGTTCTGCGAACGCAGCTACGGCGTGAGCTTCCCGATGATGTCCAAGGTCGAGGTCAACGGCGCGCGCGCGCATCCGCTGTGGAAGTGGCTCGAGGCGCAGGCGCCGGGCTTGCTGGGCACCGAGGCGATCAAGTGGAACTTCACCAAGTTCCTCGTCGGCCGCGACGGCCGGGTGCTCCGGCGCTACGCGCCGAACGAGGCGCCCGACGCCTTGCGCGCCGACATCGAGCGGGCGCTGGCACAGCCCGCGGCACCGGCCGCAGCGTAGGCCACCCGTCCCCGGAGCGCAGCATGCATTTCTTCAGCCATCTCGAACCCTATGCCGGCGACCCGATCCTCGGCCTGAACGAGGCCTACCTGGCCGATGCGCGGCCGCACAAGGTGAACCTGTCGATCGGCATCTACTTCGACGATGCCGGACGCATCCCGGTGCTCGAGTCGGTGCACCAGGCCGAGGCCGCGATGCTCGCCGAATGCGCCCCCAAGCCCTATCTGCCCATGGAAGGGGCGGCAGCGGCGCGCAGCGCGGTGCAGGCGCTGCTGTTCGGCAGCGAGCACGCCGCGCTCGCGGCCGGCCGCGTGGCCACGCTGCAGACGGTGGGCTCGAGCGGCGGCCTGAAGATCGGCGCCGACTTCGTGCGGCGCTGGCTGCCGACGAGCGAAGTGTGGATCAGCGACCCGAGCTGGGAGAACCACCGCGCGATGTTCGAGGGCGCGGGCATCGCGGTGCACAGCTATCCCTACTACGACGCCGCGCGCGGCGGCGTACGCTTCGACGCGATGTGCGAGGCCCTGTCGGCGCTGCCGCGGCGCAGCGTGGTGCTGCTGCATGCCTGCTGCCACAACCCGACCGGCGTCGACCTCGGCGCGGCGCAGTGGCGCGCGCTCGTGCCGATCGTGCGCGAGCGCGCGCTGCTGCCCTTCCTCGACCTGGCCTATCAGGGCTACGGCGAGGGCCTCGCCGAGGACGCGTTCGCGCCGCGCCTGCTCGCCGACGCAGGCCTCACCTTCCTCGTCGTCAACTCGTTTTCCAAGAGCATGAGCGTATACGGCGAGCGCGCCGGCGCGCTGTCGGCGGTGTGCGCAGATCGCGCCGAGGCCGAGCTCGTGCTCGGCCAGCTCAAGGCGACGGTGCGGCGCAACTACTCGAGCCCGCCCATGCACGCCGCGGCCATCGTGAGCCGCGTGCTCGGGGAGCCGGCGCTGCGCGCGCGCTGGGAGGCCGAAGTCGGCGCGATGCGCGAGCGCATCCTCGCGATGCGCCGGCGCCTGCACGCCGTGCTGAGCGCCAGGAAACCGGGCCGCGACTTCGGCTACATCCTCGGCCAGCGCGGCATGTTCAGCTACACCGGGCTTGCGCCCGCGCAGGTGGACCGGCTGCGCGAAGCTCACGCCGTCTATCTGTTGCGCTCGGGGCGTATCTGCGTCGCCGGCCTGAACAACGGCAACGTCGAGCGCGCGGCCGAGGCCATCGCCGCAGTCATCGACTGACCGCCGCGCCTGCCGCGGCCGCGGCGGCCTGCACGCGCTCGCGCAGCCAGCGGTGCGCCGGGTGGGCGTCGTGCCGCTGGTGCCACAGCATCGCCACCTGCACCGGCGGCAGCGCGAAAGGCAGCTCACGCGCTGCCAGCCGCTCGCGGCAGCCGGTGGCCGTCAGCACCGACTCGGGCAACACGGCCAGCAGGTCCGACTGCGCCGCCACGCGGGCAGCCGTGATGTACTGGCCGACCGTCAGCACGACGCGCCGGGCGCGCCCGAGCGCAGCCAGCGCCTGATCGACCTGCCCGCGCAGCCGGCCGGCAAAGCTCACCTTCAGGTGCCGCGCCGCGCAGAACGCGTCGAGGTCGAGCGCGCAGTGCGCCAGCGCATGGCCGCCGCGCATCACGCAGACATAGCGTGTCTGGTACAGCGGCAGGCTGCGCACGGTCGCCGAGCCGCAGGCCGGGTCGGGCGTCAGGCCCGCGAAGACGCCCAGGGCGAGGTCGGCATCGCCGGTTTCGAGCGCCGGGCCCGGGTCGCGCGTGAGCAGGGGCAGCACGCGCAGGTCGATCGGTGCGGCCGGCGACTCCAGCGCCGCCACCAGCGGGGGCACCAGACGCGCAGCGGTGGCGTCGGTCATCAGCAGGCGCCATGACGCCGGATCGCGCTGCGGGTCGTAATGCTCGGGGGCAATCGCGTCGCGCAGCACGGCCAGCGCGCCGCGCACCTGCGGCCACAGGCGCTCGGCCTGCGCGGTGGGTTTCAGTCCCTGGGGCGTGCGCGTGAACAGCTCTTCACCGAGCGCTTCGCGCAACCTGCGCAGGGCCTGGCTGACGCCGGGCTGGGTGGCCCCCAGTGCACCGGCGGCGCGCGTGGCGCTGCCCTCGGACATCACGGCATCGAACACGCGCAGCAGGTTCAGATCGATGGTGCGGAAGTCCGGCAAGGCTTGTCGGCCCTAGATATGCAATTCTGTTATCACCAGCATCATGCAAATTTGATTGCATTTTCTAGGTACTTACCCCAGTATTTGGGTATGGCGGCGCTAGAGCCGCAGATGTCGAAAGGAAGAGTTCATGTCGACCACCAGCCTTCCCAGCCCGGCCCCGGTCGTCGTACCCCGCTTCGCTCCGGTGGCGGCAGATTGGTTCGCGCGCCTGCTCGAAGTACTGCACCTGGCCCGCCGGGTGCACACGGGGCGGCGACTGCGCATGGAGCGCCTTGCCGAGGCCGCCCGGCTGCGCCGTTACGCCGACTCGATGCGCTCGCTCGACCCGCGCTACGCCGCCGACCTGTACGCGGCAGCCGATCGCCACGTGGCTGATCTGTAAGCGCACACTCGCGAAATGATTGGCGCCACACATCGCTAGGCACTCAGGAGACGCGGCCCAGGCCCGGGCTCTCGGACGGCGCTGTCGCGCATCATCGTGCCGCACAGCAGGCCGAAGAGGTTCTTAGGGTCCTGCGGCCTGGCCGTCAGGTCGATCTCCTGACCGAGCGCGAGTTCGCGCGCGGCCGCCAGCAGCAGCCGCAGCGTCGAGAAATCCTCGAGCGCGAAGCCGACCGAGTCGAACAACGTGACCTCGCTCGCGCTGGCGCGTCCGGGCGCGGCGCCGCTGAGCACCTGCCACAGCTCCGTCACGGCGAACTCGGCCGGCATCTGCTGCAGTTCGCCCTCGATCCTCGTCTGCGGTTCGTATTCGACGAACACGCGCGCGGCCGCCAGGACGGCAGGGTGCAGCTCGGTCTTGCCCGGGCAGTCCCCTCCCACCGCATTCAGATGCATTCCGGGCTCCAGCATCTCGGGTGCGACGACGACCGCCCGGCGCTTGTCCGCGGTGATCGTCGTCACGATGTCAGCGCCCACTGACGCCTCGGCAGCGCTGCCGCAGTCGCGCAGTCGGATCGCCGGCGCGGCGGCGCCCAGATGGCGCCGCAGCCGCGCGGTCGCGGCAGGGTCGGGGTCGTAGAGGCGGATCTCGTCGATTCCCAGCAGATGATGGAAGGCGAGCGCCTGGAACTCGCTCTGGGCCCCGTTGCCGATGAGCGCCATGGTCCGCGCGTCGCGGCGCGCGAGGATCCTGGCCGCCAGCGCCGAGGTTGCGGCCGTGCGCAGCGCCGTGGCCAGCGTGAGTTCGGCGAGCAGCAGCGGCGCGCCGGTCGCCACGTCGGCCAGCGCGCCGAACGCCATGACCGTGGGCAGTCCGAGCGCGGTGTTGCCCGGGTGTCCGTTGACGTACTTGAACGCGTAGTGCGTCGCATCGGCGACCGGCATCAGCTCGATGACGCCACAGGGCGAGTGGCTCGCGGTGCGTGCGGACTTGTCGAACTCGGGCCATCGGCGCATGTCGGCTTCGATGGCGTCGGCCAGCCGCCGCAGCAAGTTGGGCAGTCCGCTGGCCGCGACGATGCGCGCGACGTCGGAGGTGGTGAGCAGCAGCGTCATCGGGGTGTCGTGCAGAAGGATCGGATGATTCTTCGAGGGCCCGCCGCCAATGACAATCGTCAATACTGCCAACGCATCAGCAGAAGAATGTCGTTTCGTCAGCGATAAGTGCCAGAATGGCAAATGGACTCGCTCGACCAGCAACTCATCGCCCTGCTGCGCGCCGACGCGCGCGCTGCGCTGGCCACGCTCGCCAAGAAGCTCGGCGTTTCGCGCGGCACCGTGGCCAATCGCATCGCCAGGCTCGAGGCCGAAGGCGTGATCGTCGGCTACACGTTGCGGCTGCGGCCCGACGCCACGCCCGACGAGATCCGCGCCTGGATGAGCATCACCGTCGAAGGCAACCAGACGCGCGCAGTCGTGGCGCACCTGCTCGGCGAGCCCGGCGTCGCGTCACTGCACGACACCAACGGCCGCTGGGATCTGCTGGCCGAACTGCGCGCAGCCAACCTCAACGAACTGGCGCTCGTGCTCGAGCGCGTGCGGCTGATCAAGGGCATCGGCAGCACCGAGACGAGCATCCACCTGCAGACCTACCGGCTGGCCTGAGCCGGTGAAGATATGAATCCCGAGGTCGCTCAGATGCAGCGCCCGCCGTCGACCTCCATGCACAGGCCGGTGATCATGCTGGCCTCGTCGCTGACGAGGAAGCATGCGGCGTTGCCCAGGTCCTCGGGCGTGGAGAAGCGCCCGATCGGGATCGTCGCGAGAAACCGCGCGCGCATCTCGGGCGTGTCGGCGCCCATGAAGCTCCTGAGCAGCGGCGTCTCGCCGGCCACCGGGTTGAGCGCGACGACGCGGATGCCGAACGGCGCGAGCTCCACCGCGCTGGCGCGCGTGGCCGTGATGACCCAGCCCTTGCTCGCGTTGTACCAGGCCAGGCGCGGCCGCGGGCTCACGCCCGCCGTGCTGGCCATGTTGAGCACGACGCCGCGAATGCCGTGCGCGCCGGCCGGCCTGGCCTTCAGGCGCGGCACGACCTCGCGCATCGCGAGGTAGATCGCCTTCATGTTGACCGCGACGACGCGGTCGAAGTCGGCTTCGCCCACCTCCTCGAGCGGCGCCGGCAGGTGCGTGACGCCGGCGTTGTTGACGAGGATGTCGAGGCCACCGAAATGCCGCTCGGCGGCGTCGAGCATCGCCCGCACGTCGGCTGCGCGCGCCACGTCGGCGCGCAGCGGCAGCGCCGCGGCGCCGGCTGCGGTCGCCACCGCCTCGGCCCCGGCGAAGTCGAGGTCGGCCACCACCACCCGCGCGCCCTCGGCGACGAACTTGCGCACGATGCCCGCGCCGAAACCCGAGCCGCCGCCGGTGACGACGGCTACCTTGCCTTGCAGTCGCATGCCTTGCTTCCCCTCGTGTGTGGCGGGCATCCGTGCTGCCCGCAGCCCGCCCCGCGATGCACCGACTCACAGGCGCCGGTGCAGTGTTCCACGCTGTTCAGCACATGAAACCGCGTCTTTGCCGCCCTGTCATCGTTGCAACTCCTCGCGATACCTCCGGGTATCGCTGCGGTTTGCGCCTAGCCAGGACGACAAGTCCATCGGTCCTCTCGAGTGCCGCACAGCGTCGAACACTGCACTAGTCGTGCTTGATCGCGATCGTCTTGAGCGACGAGAAGCCGTACAGCGCCTCGAAACCCTTCTCGCGCCCGTGGCCCGAATGCTTGACGCCGCCGAACGGCAGCTCGACGCCGCCGCCGGCGCCGTAGTTGTTGACGAACACCTGGCCGCAGCGCAGCTTGCGCGCCAGACGCAGCTGGCGCGCGCCGTCGCGCGTCCACACGCCCGCCACGAGCCCGTAGGGCGTGCCGTTGGCGATGTCCAGCGCCTCGGCCTCGCCGTCGAACGCGATCACCGCCTGCACCGGGCCGAAAATCTCCTCCTGCGCGATGCGGTGACCCGGGTTCACATCGGCCACCAGCGTCGGCGCCACGTACCAGCCGCCCCGCGGCAGCGTGGGCGGCAGCGCCGCGCGCGCCGCCACCTCCAGGCCGCTCACGTCGACCAGGCCGAGATAGCCGCTCACGATCTCGTGCTGGCGCTGCGAGATCACCGGACCGACGTCGAGATCGTCGAGCGCGCGGCCCACGCGCAGCGCACGGTAGCGCTCGGCCATGCGCGCGACGACCTCGCCGAGCACGGCGCGCTCGACGAGGATGCGGCTGGCCGCCGAGCAGGTCTGCCCGGCGTTCTGGATGCCGGCGTTGACGAGGAAGGGCAGCGCCGCGTCGAGATCGGCGTCGGCGAACACGAGTTGCGGACTCTTGCCGCCCAGCTCCAGCGTCACCGGCACCGCGTTTTTCGCCGCCGCGGCCTGCACGAGCGCGCCCACGGCCACCGAACCGGTGAACGAGATGTGGTCGATGCCGGCATGCGCCGACAGTGCTGCGCCGGCCTCCTCGCCCAGCCCGGGCACGACGTTGAGCGCGCCGGGCGGCAGGCCGGCGCGCTCGGCGATGCGCGCGAAGGCCAGCGCCGTCAGACAGGCTTCCTCGGCCGGCTTCAGCACGCAGGCGTTGCCCATCGCCAGCGCCGCGCCCACGCTGCGGCCGATGATCTGCATCGGATAGTTCCAGGGCACGATGTGCGCGGTCACGCCGTGCGGCTCGCGCAGCGTGAACGCGGTGTAGCCGTTGGCGAACGGGATCGTCCGGCCCATCACCTTGTCGGCCGCGCCGCCGTAGAACTCGAGGTAGCGCGCCAGCGCCAGCGCGTCGGCGCGCGCCTGCTTCAGGGGCTTGCCGACGTCGAGCGCCTCGAGCCGCGCCAGTTCGTCGGCCTCTTCGAGCACGAGCGCGCTCATCTTCGCAAGCACGCGGCCGCGCTCGGCGGCGGCGAGCGCACCCCAGGGGCCGTCCTGCGCCGTGCGCGCCGCGCGCACGGCCTCGTCGATGTCGGCCGCCTGGCCGCGCGCGATCTCGCCCAGCGGCGCCCCCTCGGACGGATCCATGAGCGGCAGCGTGCCGCCGCCGGCGGCGCGCCGCCAATGGCCGCCGACAAAGACGAGCGAGGTATCGAAGGCGGCAGCGGCGCAACTCATGGGGGGCCTCCGGAAGCGGGGCGGGCAGCTTGGGGCATCATAGTCGCCGATGGCCTGGTTCCTGCTCAAGCGCTTCGCCGCCTTCGTGGCCACGCTGGCCGTGGCGTCGGTCGTGGTGTTCGCGGTGCTCGAACTGCTGCCGGGCAACGCCGCCGAGGTGATCCTGGGCGAGACCGCAACGCCCGAATCCGTGGCCGCCCTGCAGGCCCGGCTCGGTCTGGACCGCCCGGCGCTCACGCGCTACCTCGACTGGACCGGCGGCCTGCTGCGCGGGCGCACCGCCAACAGCATCAGCTACGACACGCCCAGCGCCGAGCTCATCGTCGAGCGGCTGCAAGTCACGCTGCCGCTGGCGGCGATGGCGATGGCGCTCACCGTCGTGCTCGCGCTCGCGCTCGGCGTCTACGCCGCGGCGCGCCACAACCAGCTCGGCGACGTCGGCGTGATGGCGGCCAGCCAGCTCGGCATCGCGATCCCGAACTTCTGGTTCGCGATCCTGCTCATCCTGCTCTTCGCGGTGAAGCTGCAATGGGTGAGCGCGGGCGGCTTCCCCGGCTGGAGCGCCGACGACGGGGGCGGGCTGTGGGAGGGACTCCAGGCCCTGGTGCTGCCGGCAGTGGCGCTGGCGGTGGTGCAGGCGGCGATCCTGGCGCGCATCACGCGCTCGTCGGTGCTGGAGGTGATGCGCGAGGACTTCGTGCGCACCGCGCGCGCCAAGGGGCTCAGCAAGCGCCAGGCGCTGTGGCGCCACGTGCTGCGCAACGCGCTGATCCCGGTGCTCACCGTCGCCGGGCTGCAGTTCGCCAACCTCGTCACCGGCACCATCGTCGTCGAGAACGTGTTCGTGCTGCCGGGCATCGGGCGGCTCGTGTTCCAGGCCATCGCCAACCGCGACCTCGTCGTCGTGCGCGACGTTGTCATGCTCCTGGCCAGCATGGTGGTGGTGGTGAACTTCGTCGTCGACTTGCTGTACGCCGTGGTCGACCCGCGGCTGCGCGGCGCCTGAGCGGGGCCGGCGCGATGACGGGCTTCTGGCAGCGCGCAAGACGCCACCCGAGCTTCGTGGTCGGCGGGCTGCTGAGCGCGGCGCTGGCCCTGGCCGCGCTGGTCTCGCTCTTCTGGTCGCCCTACCCGGTGGCCGAGATCGACATCCCGAGCAAGCTGCAGCCGCCGAGCGCGGCGCATTGGCTCGGCACCGACAGCCTCGGGCGCGACATCGCCTCGCAGCTGCTGGTGGGCGCGCAGAACAGCATCCTGGTCGGCGTGATCGCCGTCGGGATCGGCCTGGCCGTGGGCGTCACGCTGGGCTGCCTGGCCTCGGCCTCGCGCGCCGACGGCCGCGGCTGGATCGAGGAGCTGGTGATGCGCGCCAGCGACTTCACCTTCGCCTTCCCGGCGCTGCTGTCGGCGATCATGCTCACCGCCATCTACGGGCCGGGGCTGGTGATGAGCATCGTCGCGATCGGCATCTTCAACATCCCGGTGTTCGCGCGCATCGCGCGCGGCAGCGCCAACGCGGTGTGGGCGCGCGAGTTCGTCACCGCCGCGCGCGCCGCCGGCAAGGGGCCGCTGGCGATCACGCGCGACCATGTGCTGCCCAACATCGCAAGCCCGCTCATCGTGCAGGCGAGCATCTCGTTCGCCACCGCCATCCTGGCCGAGGCGGCGCTGTCGTATCTCGGCCTGGGCACGCAGCCGCCGCGGCCGAGCTGGGGCCGCATGCTCAACGAAGCGCAGACGCAGATGTTCCAGGCGCCGCTGCTGGCCGTGTACCCGGGGCTGGCGATCATGGCCAGCGTGCTCGGCCTGAACCTGATCGGCGACGGCCTGCGCGACCTGCTCGACCCCAAACTGGCGCGCAAGCGCTGACCGGGCGGGCGCCCCCGCGCACGCCACCCGAACGAGGAGCCGGCCGCCATGAAGGTCGACTTCGTCTCCGACATCGCCTGCCCCTGGTGCGCGGTGGGCCTGAACGCGCTCGAACGCGCGCTGACGAACCTCGGCGATGGGTTCGCGATCGAACTCGAGTTCCAGCCCTTCGAGCTCAACCCCGACATGCCGGCCGCAGGCGCCGACCTGCTGCAGTACCTGGCAGCCAAGTACGGCCTGGGCGAAGCCCAGGTGCGCGCCAACCAGGCCACGCTGCACGAACGCGGCGCGGCGGTGGGCTTCGCCTTCGGCGCGCGCGGCCGCGTTTGGAACACCTTCGACGCGCACCGGCTGCTGCACTGGGCGCGCGTCGAAGCCGGCGCCGAGGCCGAGCGCCGGCTCGCACACGCGCTCTTCGCCGCCTACCACGGCCAGGGCCGCAACCCGGGTGCGCGCGAGCTGCTGCTCGAACTCGTCGACGCGCTCGGCCTGGACCACGCGCGCGCCGCGCAGGTGCTCGAAGGCGACGCGTTCGCCGCCGAAGTGCGCGCCGCCGAGCGCCAGTGGCAGGACGCCGGCATCCACTCGGTGCCGGCGCTCGTCGTCGACGGCCGCCACCTGATCCAGGGCGCGCAGAAGCCCGAGGTGTTCGAGCAGGTGCTGCGCCGGCTCGCGGCGCAGGCGTGACCGGGCTCGCGCGCGGCCGGCATCGCCCGGCCACGCCGGCCGGCCGCCGACGGCACACCGCAACAGAACTTCACCGAGTAAACGCGCGCAACGCCGCGGCGGCGCTGTCGCCGCTGCAGCAGCCGCGCGCGTTGTACCGGCAAGGTCCTCGTGACGCGACAGGAGCTTGTCCGTGAAAGCGAACGCAAACGAACGTCGGCGCCTCTTCGCGCGCGCCGCCGCCATGGCTCTGGCCGCAGGCGGCGCTGCGCTGCTCGCCGGCTGCGTGGTCGCGCCGCTGCCCGGCTACGGCGCCTACGAGCCGGCGGACGGCCCGCTGGCCGACGCTGCGCCGCCGATGCCGCAATACGAGGTGGTGCCGGCCGCACCCGGCCCGGCCTACGTGTGGATCGGCGGCTACTGGGCCTGGCATCTCGGCCGCTACGCCTGGATCGGCGGCCGCTGGGCGATGCCGCCGGCCGGGCACGGCTGGGTGCCGGGCTACTGGCGCCGCGAGGGGCCGGGCTGGCGCTGGCGCGGCGGGTACTGGCGGCGCCGCTGACGCGGCGGTCCGCACGGCACCGGGGCCGGCCTCCTGGTCCGCTGACCGCCCGGTCGCAGCGCGCCGGCCCCGCGCCCGGCCACAGCCATGCCCCGTTGCCGGCGCCGGCGGCCGCGCAGGACCGCCGCGTCGCGCGCGGCGTCGATCAAGTGCGCGGCTTGATCCTGACCTTGGCCTTGATCGCCGTCCCGGCCCTGCCCTTGCTTCGCGTCTTCGGATCGGCGCCCGGCTCGGCCTCGGTCGGCGTCTTGGGCGCCCTCGGTGCCCTGGTCGCGCGCGACGCCTTGGGCGCAGAGGACACCCCGGCGCCGGCCTTTGCCTTGCGCCCGGCTCGATGCCCGCGTTTCGGCTCGGCCGCCGCAGCGCTCGACGCGGCCCCTGTCTTGCGCGCAGCACCTGCCGCTTGTGGCGCGATCTTCCCGGCCGCCGCGCGGCGGCGGCCGGGCGGCGGCTTCTTCGCCGTCTCGGCATTCCCCGGCGCCGGCGCGGTTTCGGTCATCTCGATGTCGAACATCTCGGCCAGCTCCACCGCGTCGAGCCGCCGTCCCTGGGCCGGCCGCGTGGCCGGCGTCGCGAGCGCCTGATCGGCCTGCGCCAGCAGATCGGCGCCGTCGACGCGGCGCAGCCGGAACAGCAGCTCGGGCTGGCTGTCCAGCCGCGCGCCCACGCCGTAGAGCACCGCGGCGACATGCTTGCACATCGACGCCCAGTCGGGGCAGGAGCAGCTGAAATGAATCTCCCGCGGCGCCGGAAAGAGCCCGTCGCCGGGGCGGCACAGGCGCTGCATCACGGCCTGGGAGAAGCGGCCCTGCAGCAGCTCGACCATCGAGTCGATCGAGCCGGCGCAGTCCGCGCCGATCGCCTTCCAGTGCCTGTCGCCCACCGCCGCCACGCGCACCTCGACGCGGTACAGATCCGAGCCCACGACCTGGGCGCGCACCTCGCCCTCGGCGATGGCCAGATCGATCACCGAACCGTTGCGCACGTAGGTGCGCCCGCGCGGCAGCCGGTTGGCGTAGTCGCTGTACTGCTCGAGGTTCTCGCACCAGGCCTTGCCCCAGAAGGTCCGGGCGATCGCGCCGCGCGACGGCACCACCGGCGCCAGCGCCGCGCCGGACTTGCGCGCGCGCGCCGCGGCCGCTTCGGCCTTCTTCCTTCGCGCGGCGGCCGGCACGTACGGCTTCCAGCCCCAGTAGCTCATGCTCGTCTCCCTTGCCTCGGTTGCAGGTGATCAGGCGTCGTGCGCGGCATGGATGTCCAGGCGCACCAGGTCGAGCAGCTCGCCGTCGCTCATTTCGGTGAGCAGGCGCTCGGCGCCGCCTTCGAGCACATCCCTCACCAGTTGCTGCTTCGAGCGGATCAGGGCGTCGATGCGCTCCTCCACCGTGCCGCGGCAGACGAACTTGTGCACCAGCACGTTGCGCCGCTGGCCGATGCGGTAGGCGCGGTCGGTGGCCTGATTCTCCACCGCCGGATTCCACCAGCGGTCGAAGTGCACCACATGCGACGCGGCCGTGAGGTTCAGCCCCGAGCCGCCCGCCTTGAGCGAGAGCACGAAGAAGGGCACGAGCTCGTCGCCCTGGAAGCGCTCGACCCGCTCGCGCCGGCGCGCCACCGGGGTGGCGCCGTGCAGCACCAGCCCCGGGCGGCCGAACAACGCGCCGAGAAAGGCCGCCAGCGGCTCGCAGGTCTCGCGGAACTGCGTGAAGACGAGCATCTTCTCCTGCTTGTCGCGCACCACTTCGGCCAGCTCGCGCAGGCGCGCGAACTTGCCGCTGTCCTCGGCGCGCCAGGCCGCGTCGCCCAGCCACTGCGAGGGGTGGTTGCAGATCTGCTTGAAGCGCATCAGGTAGGCGAGCACCAGCCCCTTGCGCGCGATGCCCTCGGCGCCGTCGAGCGCCTGCGCGAGTTCCTGCACCGCCTGCTGGTACAGCGCGGCCTGCGCCGGCGCCAGATGGCACCAGGCATCGAGCTCGGTCTTGTCGGGCAGGTCGGCGATCACGCTCTTGTCGCTCTTGAGGCGGCGCAGGATGTAGGGCGCGACCAGCCGGCGCAGCGGCGCGTAATGCTCGGCGCCTTGCAGCCGCCGCGTGAAATCGGCGAACACCTGCTGCGAGCCGAGCAGCCCCGGGTGCGTGAAGTCGAACAGCGACCACAGATCGCCGAGGCGGTTTTCCACCGGCGTGCCGGTGAGCGCGATGCGCGCGTCGGCCTGCAGGCTCTTGAGCTGGCGCGTCTGCTTGGCGCCGGGGTTCTTGATCGCCTGCGCCTCGTCGGCGACGACGAGGCGCCAGCGCTGCTGCGCCAGCGCCGGCAGGCGCAGCAGCGTCGCGTAGCTGGTGACGACGAGGTCGGCCGCTTCGAACGCGGCAGCGTCCAGCGCGCGCAAGGGCTGCGCCGGCAGCACCGACGGATGCGCCACCAGCACGCGCAGCGCGGGCGCGAAACGCTCGGCCTCGGCCGCCCAGTTGGCCAGCAGCGAGGCCGGCGCCACCAGCAAGCTGGGCTTGCGCGGCGTACCGGCGCGCGCGCTCTCCTGCTGCAGCACCAGCAGCAGCGCCAGCGTCTGGATCGTCTTGCCCAGGCCCATGTCGTCGGCCAGGCAGGCACCCAGGCCCAGGCGCGTCAGCAGATACAGCCAGCGCAGGCCGGCCTGCTGATACGGCCGCAGCGTCGCCTTCAGGGCCGGCCCCGGATCGACCTGCGCCAGGCCCTCGGGTTGGCGCAGGCCGCGCAGCGTCTCGGCCAGCCAGCCGCCGGCGCTGACTTCGGCCCAGTCGCGGGCTTGGGCGCCGTCGCCGGTCTCGCCCTCTTCGCCCTCTTCGCCCAGGCCCGCGCCGGCCACCAGCCGCATCGCCTCGGTGAACGGAAGGCCGTCGGCAGCCGCCCGCTGCTCGACCGCGCGCCAGCGCTCCAGCAGCCGGCCGAGTCTGGCGCCGTCGACCTCGACCCAGCGGCCTCGGATCAGCTGCAGGCCGGCGCTGCCGGCAAGCAGCGCCTCGATCTCGGCGGGCGTGAGCCGCTCGCCGTCGAGCGTGAGCGCCACTTCGAAATCGAGCATCGCGCCCAGGCCCAGCACCGAGGGCCGGGCCGCGCCCACCGTGGCGCTGACGCGCGCGCGCGCCGGCCGCCCGCCCTGCCAGCTGCCGGGCATGCGCAGGACGATGCCGCCGGCTTCGAGCTTGGACGCATCGCGCAGCAGGCGCAGCGCCTCGGCGGGTGTCCAGCGCAGCGGGTGGTAGATCTCGCCCGCATCGACCATCTCGCGCAGCCACTCGCACTGCTGCGCCGCGCGCTGCACCGGCAGCAGCAGCGACAGCAGCTGCGCCTTCTTGCGCGCGCCCGAGAACTCGGCCAGCGCCGCCGCCAGCGGCTGATGCTGCGCCTTGCCGTGCGCCGCGAG